>Ga0114951_10005061_pt1 | contig 12391 bp, 11 predicted proteins | sample AM7aDNAmetaG_FD_88677 | JGI IMG/M metagenome (GOLD analysis project Ga0114951, IMG submission 88677) | Freshwater microbial communities from Finland to study Microbial Dark Matter (Phase II) - AM7a DNA metaG | ecosystem: Environmental > Aquatic > Freshwater > Lake | place: Finland: Lake Alinen... | reverse complement strand
TCGCTTCCCAAGGCCGTCTTCAAAAATTCTGTACAGTGTAGAGAGCTGAATATCGGCTTTTCCGTTTTCAACACGTGAGATATAGCTTTTTTTTGTGCCTATTTTTGCTGCAAGCTGCTCCTGTGTGAGGTGAGCCTCCAGCCTGGCGGCTTTAAGCATTTCACTTATGACAAAATACTGCGCTTTCTGTTCAAAGGCATCTCGTTTCGGCGCACCGATTTTGCCGTATTTGATTTCCAGCAGTTCATCAAAATTTTTAGCAGCTTTTAATTTTACGTTTTTCATATTTTACCATTATGTTCAAAATATTCTTTCATGAGTTTTGCGGCAAGACCGATCTCTCGTGCGGGAGTCTTCCGCGCCTTTTTTTGAAAAGCATTAAGTAAAACAACAAGGCTGCCGCCATCAAAGCAGCAGAATATTCTGTGCGCATTCCCGCCAAACTCGATCCGGATTTCAAATAATCCGTCGGCGCCTTCGATATGCTTTAAAAATTTTTCAAGGATACGTTGAATAGTCTTGATTAACTTGAAAACAGGTGCTTCCCCCAATGCCTTTGTAGCATATTTTAATTTGTTTCTTTGTCAACAACGCTCCGGATCTGCCCCCCTACCTTTTTAATTGACTATTGAAGATCCGGCCCCTTGTCTTTCCCGCAGGATCAACTTGAACAAGAGATTGCTTCGATACCGGTTTTCAAAAAAGCCTGTTAAAAACATACAAGACTTGCCGGCTTTTAACGGCGCTTTCGTTGTGATCTATCCTTCCCGAACAATAGGCGCCTGTTATTTTTGATTCCCCCAAAACCCGCGAAGTATATTTTAAGTTCGTGAGCTTTGACAACAACGCCCAGGATTTGCCCCAAACCTTTTAATTGACTATTGAAGATCTGGACCCTGGTCTACACTATGGAAGGATTTCTGTGATGCACTTACTGTCAAATGAAATTTTGCCATTGCGTGGAACAAGCACCCCAACCTTAACTAAGTAGGCCAACTGCTTAATTAATGATTTTTTCACTGAAGCCGTAACCCGATGGAAGCCTAAGGCACGTGCTGCATTTAATATTATTTCAGCTTCACTAAGTGAAAAACTCCTCTTCACTTCTTGCCTGATGGCCGCCTTAATTTCCTCGGGAGAGACGAATTCAATGCGTTTTGATGAAGCATCTAATAAAGAGCGATCCCTCGCCACGGGATTTTTCAATTCTTTATCCCAAATAAAATCCCCCAGCTGTCTAATTTCTTTACACTCAACGCCGTAGTTAATTGCACTTTCTACTGCAGACTGAATGCGGTTACCAGAACGCATGAGACCAGCCCCTTCGGTAATACGATGGATTAACTCACTTTTGTGGATAGGCCATTCCATCTTAACCACTTGGTAAACGAACAGAAATAATTCCTGTTCATCAAGTTCATGAAGTTCTTTGATCCCTAGCGGGATATTTACCACGGCCTGCTTATACAGAACCGATGGACCGTTTGATACATCTGAATGTTGAGTGGCTTTTTCTCTAACTATAGGAGCAGCATTTTCAACAGGTAAAAATTCAGAGTCCTTAGCATCGATACGGTTTTTATAATCCTGCTTTGCCTTTTGGATAGCAGCCAGTGCCCGTTCCAATTCGTGTACTTGATTGCGATACCATTCGGTGCTCCATATCCGATGCAACCGCCAACCTAAACCCTCCAATACTTCCTGGCGCAGTCTATCACGGTCTCGGGCAGATCGAGAACTATGATATGTTGCACCATCACATTCTATACCGAGAATATATCGCCCCGGATTTTCCTGATCCTTAACGGCTATATCAATAAAAAAACCTGCTGTGCCAACCTGAGGCTCCACATCAATACCGTTTTGTATCAAAGATTTGATTACCTCTTCCTCAAAAGGGGAGTCGGGCTCTTTCCCTGAACTGTATGGCTGTTGAATTATGCCAGACTCGGCATATGCTAGAAAATTTTTCAGCGCAACAGCGCCCCTGGCCATAGTGCGGTTCAGATCGATATCATCGGCTTTGAAGTTAGAGAAAACATCCATGGCAAGCCGAGACCTTGAAATAAGAACATTCAAACGTCGTTCGCCCCCATCGCGATTCAAGGGGCCGAAGCTCATTGTCATATAGCCTTCAGCGGTCTTGCCATATCCGATACTGATGAAAATTACATCCCGTTCATCACCCTGTACGTTTTCCAGATTTTTGACGAAAAATGGCTCGCGAAGATTGGTGCAGAAAAAGGGCTCGCAACTTAAATCAGCACGCCGTAAAAGTTCAAGTTGGAGTTCGATAGCATCACGCTGAGCGGTGCTAAATGCGACCACACCCAGTGTCAGATCAGGGTAGGACTTGGCGTGCTCCAAGACAGCTCTAGCTACTGCTTTGGCCTCATCAGGATTGGTCCTGGTTTTGCCCCGGTCATAGGCCGTATCCGCTAAATGATGAAGTCTGAGGCCACGCGCAATGGGATTTAAGCCAGGGCTTGGAAATACCACGAGCTGATTATTGTAAAATTCATTGTTTGAGACGGCTATTAGCGAATCATGACGGCTACGATAGTGCCAACGCAGCATACGCTCGGGAGCCCCTTTAGCCAAGAACAGGCTGAGTATACTCTCCATGTCCCCAATATTTTCGAAATTTCCCTCATCATCACTATCCGCTATGCTATCAAAAAAACTGGTAGGCGGAAGCTGCTTGCTATCGCCCACAACTATCGTTTGGCTACCGCGCATAATTGCACCAAACGCATCAACCGGCTTGACTTGACTGGCCTCGTCGAACACTACTAAATCAAATTGCAGTGAACCCGATGGAACATAAGTAGCTATAGACATGGGACTCATCATGAACACTGGTTTGATTGCTTGGACTGCCCGGCCAGCCAGACTTATCAGCTTGCGAATAGGCATTTGTCTGCGCTTTTTATTGATCTCGCGGCTGATAATTTGAAGTTCACCACCACCACCACCACTCAGTTGGGGAATTGACTTCCAATGAAGTGCTGCAAGGCGCGCTTGATTATGTTGAAACAAAAGTCGATCGAGGCGGGAGAATTCCTTTACTATCTGGGTATGTTGGGCTCGATCGAATATTTTGATACTGGGTGATTCAACATAAGCTTTTTCTACCAAGCCGTTGTACCAACTGTAGTCGAGAAGCCGCAACAAGGTTCCTTTTCCATGTGCCCAATCATTAGAAACGGCTATGACAAACTCTAACCCTCGCGCTGTAAGCTCATTGGCAAGCTGATTGAAACGAACCATATGCAATAGGTCGTCAATGTGTTTGCGCCAATCGTCTAGCACGACATATTGTTGCTTAAGTGTAAGATTCCAATGAGATTTAACCTCATCACTTAGCTTGAGCTGCAGCAAACTAGTCACCTGCTCCATGCTTTGCTCATGTTTCTGTAGGCTGGCCTCTACAATCTTTACCCCTTCTTTGAGTTTGTCTACCTTTGGTGAGCCAGAAAGAAAATTCAAGATGCTCTCTGGCACCACACCATTGCCCACGTCACGGTAAAGGAGAACAACCCATTCTGTAAGTTTTTCCAATACTTCCCAATCCGAATCTTCTTTTTTCCATTGGGCACCAAATAGCGAAGCTCCTAAACTCGATAATTCCTGATACCGCTTATAATGTTTCTGACTATCGATAACGGCGTCAATCATTTCAATAGTTGCAACTACATTTTTTTGAAGTGACTTTCGACACAAGCCTTGAAGCCGAGATTTTGTACGACGAAAATCTCCCGACAGTAAACGCCACCATTTGCCTCCTTTGTTTACATAATGCTGCCGTATCTCTATTAAGTCCTGTTGCCACGCCTCGTCGATCAGCCAATCATCATAGTTAGCATGAGCATGACTTAATTTTTTACCGGCAATAAACAAGGCTGAAAGATCATCACACCTTGCTTGCCATTCACCGGAAGTTAGGGTTAACCCATCGAGATGGGGGGCCTCCATTGCACGACGGGCGGCCCGGCAAATAACACCTATCTCATTCCTATGTGCAGGCCTCTGTAGCCCCATAACCTTAGCTAAGTTAATTGCAACGGACAATAACGCCCCCGAATCCTCACTTCCTTCTTCCAGTAACTTTTCTAGCCTGGAACGCTGCGAGGGAAGAAATTCTGTCAAGCGACTAAATCGGAAAAGGTTTTTTTTAGGTGGTCCTGCTTCGGCTAAATGTCGATCTAGGCTCTCAACTTGCATCCGTGCCGTACGATAGTCCGACTCTGACCATTCGCTCATTGGCCCAAATTCGAATGGCCTAGCATTAAGATCCCCCAAATGATGCTGCATTGCAAAGCCTAGTGCATTGATAAAGTTTGTATGTGTCTTCCCAATTGGCTTGTTAACGGCAGAACAATAAGCGTTGAGTTCATCACGTAAACGGGTGAGGGTTTCAATATCGTCAGACGGGTCTTTCACCACTGGGCGCCCTTGATGTAGTGTACGGTCAAGTTCTGCCAATATCGCCTTTTTGTTAGTCTTGTTACTATGTAACTCTAAAACCGCATCTCCAAGGCCTACCTCATCAAGTCGGCGTTTAACCACATCTAATGCAGCCATTTTTTCGGAAACAAAAAGCACTTTGCGCCCATTGCCAATGCACTCTGCGATAATATTGGTGATAGTCTGCGATTTTCCGGTACCCGGTGGTCCTTGCAATACTAAGTTACGGCCGGCATTCACGTCCAGAATGGCAAGAATCTGAGTACTGTCTGCGTCTTTGACCTGGTGTATATCGGCAGGTGACAGCACCTCATCAATGTAGGTTTCATCACAAAAGCTAGTGCATGGCTCACGCAGGCCATCGGTCAGAAGGCATTCCAGAATGGAAAAACCACCACAACTTTCATTCTCCGGCCAGCACTTTGGATCAAGATCCTTATACATAAGGAATTTACCAAAAGAGAAGAACCCCAAAGTCATTTCGTTTGCTTCGACATGCCAACGTTCATTTTTGTTGATAGTTTCCGCTGTTGCAGCGAAATAACTATCAAGATGCAGTTCTTCGCTATCTTCAATTTTGGGTAGTTCAATATTGAACTCACTTTTAAGTTTCTCTATAAGAGATAAGTTGTCGCCAATATCCTCGTTGGTGTAGGAAACGCAAAAACGGTTCTGAGCATTGGTGCGTTCAAGCTCCACAGGGATGAGTAGCAGTGGAGCGCGACGCGCTTCCATGGCGGATGGCTCCTCGTACCAATATAAAAACCCCAATGCCAAGAACAAAATATTTACTCCTTGCTCTTCGAGATAGGTACGCGCATCGTTATGGATGGAAAGTAGGCGTGTCTGCAATTTCTCTGACACCATGGTGGTTTGCAGTTTGGTATCGGTATGTCGGGCCGCCAAATCCCCCTCCTGCAGCGCATCCCCCGGTTGAGCCAATAGGTCTTCCCAATTAACGGCATCAGCTTCATCGCTACTTTCTCGCTCGGCAAGTGCCTTGACCATATCCACGGGTAAGGCACTAAAGCTCATCTGTCGACCTTCGATAACGAGCAGACGATATATCTCGGTGGCGAGTTCATCTACTATTTTGATTTGTTTTGCGCGCTGACGGTGATTAATCAGAGGGTTCCGTAACCCGAGGTCGAGGAGTTCCTTTCGGCTTATTTCCAGTCGGCTAATGGCTTCCATAGACATGCTTATAACCCCTTTTATACCCCACGGTTTAATCGTGAGCCCCAGGAGATGTAGTCTTACTGACCAACTTTGAAATATTGAACTGAAACAGCTAAATGATAGGTGTTCGGTTTGGGATAAATAGACTATAAAATGGAGGTTGTTATGTGTCAATGTAAATAGTAGGATCGCCGAGGCTCTGGCTATCGTGCATGTCGAACTGCTGCTCATACACCCATTCCGGGAAGGCAACGGCAGAGTTTCCCGACTGCTTGCCACGCTCATGGCTTTGCAGGCAGGGCTGCCCCTGCTTGATTATTCTGATATTGAAGGGGGCAAAAAGGAGGAATACTTTTCTGCTGTCCTGGCAGGATTAAGCAGAGATTATACGCCCATGGAAAAAATATTTAGCGAGGTGTTTTCGCGGACGAAGAAGATTTACGGCGAGAAGTAGAACTTTTTTTGCAGGGAAAATCAGTTTCGGAAATAACCACCCCATGAATGCCTTCGATAGCAGAGGATGATATGACCGTTCTGATAAGCCCTTCCTGACGCTTCGCACGGTTTTTAAGAAACGGGTTTGTTTTGCTCAGCAGTAAGGAGATATTTGCCATAGCTAAAATATACAACAATGGCCAGGTTTTGTCATGGAGTAATTCGCAATTTATTTAGCCGAAAAAAGGGTCTACGTTTGACTCATGACAGTAATCAAAAAAGCGACTTATGGTTCACACTGAAATATTAACTTATTCAAAAAAATCACCAGCCTTTTTTTTGCTTTACTAAGTTTCGCTCTCAACTCAACCCGCCACGAAGCAGACCGGCGCTTACAGCATCAATTGATTTTCTGTTATTCCCAGCGCGTGGGCTATTTTTTTAAGCGTTGCAGGGCGCAGCCTGTCTTGTGATTTTTCAAGCTGGCAATAGGCCGCCTGCGTTATGCCCATCTTTGCCGCCACATCTTTTTGGCCGTAATTAGGGACAGCCACCTATTTAGCTCTCCCCGTCTGTTTTCTCCCGTATTTGTTTCAGCATCATGTTTCTTACCTCGGAGCTAAAAAACGCCCCGTACTGTTTTTTTCGCTTTGCAGCATACCCAACAAACTGCAAAACCGGCAAACGCGCAAGCTGACAGGCAGCAGGGGCGGATATTATATGATTGCCTGCAGCAAAAACTGTTTAGGAGTCAGAATGTCCAGATGAAATGAAAGATTTTTTTGTTCCAGAAGGTCTTTGTCGCCGGTAATTAAAATATCGGCAGAAGCCGCATGGCAGCATTCAATTACGATATTGTCCTTGGGATCTCTGCAGACAAGAAATTTTTTTCGAGGATAGACAATGGCGGTTTTTGCAGTGAATGCAGCTATGCCGGAAATTAATGCTTTAAATTGTTGATGATTTATTTTGCCGGATGATTCAAGAGCAACGGGCACACCGCGATATTCAACCAGGAGATCCTGCGAAACATACAGATTGCAGTATGCAAACGCTCTTTGAACAGCCCGCAATGGAATGCCGCCAAAGGCAAACGCTGAAATAAGCACACCGGTATCAACTACGGCTTTACTTTTTCTCCCGGACATTTCTGCTCCTGATACTCTTGACGGCAGCATCAATATCTTTCATGGTCAGCTTCGTCTTCTTAAAAGCCTGTTTTGCCACGGTAAATGCTGCATCAAGCCGCTCTTCAGGAGAGAGTACGGCAAGAATATAATTTTCCGGCAAAATATTTCCTGCAGTATTTTTCATCGCCAGTTCCTCATGAAAAATTATTAAGCTATAATTTTGATATTTTTTGTAATGTTAAGAGATTACAAGGTAAAAGGCAAATAGAAACATTGAACTAAATGGACCACCCCGCCGCAAGCGGTTAAGTGGGGTCGGCCACTAATTTAAGACTAATTAGCGGCCTGCGGTCGAGATGACAGAATGGAGAAAGCGTTTAAAGTAAAAAAAAGAAAGATAGGCGCGCTCCGCTTCAGTTTAATGCCCAGCCGGATCAAGAAGTCGGCAGAAAGATAGCTGCTTGACATACTTTTAAAGGTATAGTACATTTATAGTATGTGGGAGATATATGAACATCACACGCTTGCACGCAAAATACCGAGAATTCCTTTGGAGGTCTTGAAACGGTACGAAAAGTGGAAGGATATTGTTTCCATTTCGGGCCCTGAAGGCCTGAGGCATATTAAGGGCTTTCATGACGAGGCCTTGAGGGGGCAATGGACAGGTTTTAGATCTTCACGGCTGGGGCTTCAATACAGGCTTATTTATAAAATTGAAAGCAAGAAGCTCTACGTCCGGGTTTTGGATATTAATGCTCATGACTACAGGAAAAAATAAAATGAAAAATTATCGAAGGGCCAGAAAAACTGTTGATGTTTCCGTGGGGGAATCGGTGCGCATCATACGAGAGCTGCAGGAACTCAGCCAGAACAGGCTGGCCGAACTTACCGGCATTCCTCAGTCGACGATTTCAGCCATTGAAAACGACCGCATTCAACTTGGGATTGAGCGGGCAAAGGTGCTTGCCACTGCACTTCAGTGCCACCCTGCCGTGCTTGTATTTCCCGGCTGGGAGATCAAGCAGCAGACAGCTGTCTGAGCCAGCCAGAGACAGGCCTATGCTTTCATTTTATTTGCTATGCACGTTGTCGACACGCCGTCCATAAGAGGAATGGCGAAAACGCGGCCGCCCGCGGCCTCCACTATATCCCGTCCGATGATGGTGTCGGGTGTCCAGTCGCCGCCCTTAATGAGCACATCAGGCACCAGCCGGGTAATGACCTGCAGCGGATCAGGCTCGTCGAAAATCACCACATAATCAACGGCTTCAAGGGCCGCCACGACCTGTGCACGCTGGTCTTGCGGAACTATGGGCCGACCTTGCCCTTTGAGCTTTCTGACGGATGAGTCGCTATTGAGCCCGACGATAAGCGCGCCGCCCTCCTGGCGGCACAGCTCCAGAAGCTTCACGTGGCCCGAGTGCAGAATATCGAAGCAGCCGTTGGTGAAAACCGTTGCGCAGCCGTGCTGTTTTGCCTGCTGCACAATCGGCGTCAGCTCATCAAGCGACTTTATTTTATCCTTTAATCTTCTTGGCTGATGCACCTGAGCACCTCGGTATACGTTGTTCTGCCCTTGAGTATCTTTGCAATGGCGTTATCCCGCAGCGGTTTCATGCCCTGCCTGCCTGCTGTTTGTTTAATGATATTTGTATCCGCCCGCTCGGTTATAAGTTTTTTTATGTCTTCCGTCATCCGCAGCACCTCAAAAACGCCCTCGCGGCCCATATAGCCGGTGTTGCGGCACTGCCGGCAGCCCACACCTCTTTTGAGCTCCACAATTTCATTTTCATTATCATCGGACAAACCGATTCCCAGACGATTAAGATCACTGCCGGTCAGGGTAAAAATCTCCTGGCAGTGGGGGCAGATGATGCGCACCAACCGCTGTGCGATGACGCCAAGCAGGGTTGATTTTATCAAAAATGGTTCTACGCCCAGATCGATCAGGCGGGTGAAGGCAGAGGCTGCGTCATTTGTATGAAGCGTGCTGAGCACCAGGTGGCCCGTCAGGGCAGCTTGAATGGCGTTTTTGGCCGTTTCCTGATCGCGGATTTCACCGATCATGATGATGTCGGGATCCTGGCGGAGAATGTTGCGAAGGATTGATGAAAAAGTAATGTCGATCGACGGCTGCACGGCGATCTGGTTGAAGTCTTCACAGACCATTTCAATCGGGTCTTCAACCGTGGTGATGTTTTTATCAGGGCTTGCAAGTGATTTTAACGACGAATAAAGCGTGGTGGTTTTGCCGCTGCCCGTGGGGCCGGTTACAAGAATGATGCCGTGGGGTTTTTCAAGGCATTCACGGTAGTGTATGAGATCGCTTGCCGTGAAACCGAGGTGTTCAAGATCCTGAAACAACAGGTCGGGGTTTAAAAGGCGCAAAACAGCCTTTTCACCGAAAGCAACCGGCACCGTCGACACGCGGATTTCCACCTCACGGCTTTTATCCTTGAGCTTAATACGGCCGTCCTGCGGCCGGCGCTTCTCCGCGATATTGAGTCTGGAGATGGATTTGATGCGCGACACCACCGCATGGTGTACGACGAGCGGCATCGTATAGGTCACGTACAGCACCCCGTCGATCCGCAGCCGCACTATAGCCTTGTCGCGCTTGGGCTCAAGGTGAATATCGCTTGCGCGCTGCTCAAAAGCATAACGAAAAAGATAATCGACGGCGTTTTGAATATATTTATCCGTCGCCTCTATCTCGGTGTCTGTTCCGAGCTTTAAATACTGCTCAAAGTTGCCAATATCGATAAACGCCGAGCCAAGCTCGCGCTCAGCCATGGTGATTGATTTTTTAAATCCATAAAATTCCCGAATGAGCTTGATAATATCGGATTTGGTGCTCACCACCGGCGTCACCCGCAGCTTTTGCACCTTGCGCAGAGCATCAAGAACCTCGCGGTTAAACGGATCGATCATGGCGAGCTTCAACTCGCCGTTTTCAATCGCCACGGGGACTGCCAGGTTCTTGATGGCAAAGGCCTTGGAAATCGTGCGGGTCACCACTTCAAGATCAAGCTCAAGCGGATCGATTTTTTTATAGGCGATACCCAGCGCCGCCGCCACTTCCATCATAACGGTCTCTTCGGTTATAAATCCCTTTCCCGCCTTTTGATCCTGAAGATTGAGAGAGGAGATGATATCGGCAGGTACGATGGCAAAATTCTCGCCCGGATTGCGAAGGGCCTGAAGTTTAAGCAGCTTTTCCATCTGCTCATGCTGTTTTTCAAGCACCATCGCCTCCTGCCCGGAGGTAATCACCCCGCGCTTGAGCAGCAGCTCGCATACATCCTTGAGCTTCAGGCTGTGGCGCTGGTTTTTTTCTGAGGGGGGCATGTCTTTTACCTACACAGTGTGGCTGAGATCAGCTGACCCGATCTTCTACTGCTGCGCCTGCGGAGGCTCAAAAACCTCGACGCCCGGCGGTGGCGTGAATTCAAAAGTCGTATCCGGAATATTTTTGTCGATTGCGATATTTGAAAAAACAAGTATCGTTTTCGTGCCGAAATCATCCTCAAGGCAGGTTCGCAGGATATAGAATTTTTCGGGATCCACCCACAGGGTAAGCTTTTTTACCGTGGGGTCATATGCCAGGGGCAGGAGTTCAAGGGAGATTTCTTTTTTGTTGTTTTTCATTTCCTCCTGAACGAAGGAAACCTTGAACTTTTCCTGAATGGCGATTTTGCCGCGGAACAGGTCAACCACGATATGCTGGGGGATGGTGGAGAAATTGTTTTTCATGACCTGCTTGTCCTCGGGCACGTAGAACCAAAGGGTTTTGCCGTCGAGAATTATTTTTTGAGCTTGAGGGGTTTTGTATTCCCAGAGCATCTTGCCCGGTTTTTTAAACCAGACAGCCCCGGCTCCTTTTTCAATTCTTTTTATCGATGCCAGCTGTGTTTCCTGTACGAAGTCCGCATGAAAATCCTGCATGGTTCCGTATTGCTTTTCAAGATTCTTCACGCAGCGGTCGATTTCACTCTGGGCGGCCCAGGCGGGAATGGAGAGCACCAGCACAGCCAGTGCGGCTGCGGCAAGAGAAATATTTTTCATACCAGTAAATCCTTTTAATAATCGTTCGAACAGTTTAAACCGTTCAAACAGTTTGAGCCGTTTGAACTCCTTAATTTATAGTTTCTGCGCAAGCACCTCGCGAGGCTTGATGCCGTCGCTGGGGGCCAGCACCCCTTCACGCTCCATGCGCTCAATCATGCGGGCTGCGCGGTTGTACCCGACGCGCATGCGGCGCTGCAGCATGGAGATGGATGCGTGGCGCGTCTCGGTCACAATCTGCACGGCAGCATCATAGAATTCGTCGAAATCCTCTTCAACCTGCTCTTCGGCCTCTTCTTCATTTATGGCAAGAATGGCTTCGTTATAGGCAGGCTTGGCCTGTTTTTTCACATAATCTGTAATGCGCTTGATTTCCCTCTCCGTAATATGTGCGCCGTGAATGCGCTGCAGCCGCGATGTGCCCGGCGGCATGAACAGCATGTCTCCCATCCCGAGCAGCTTTTCGGCCCCCATGGTGTCAAGAACGGTGCGCGAGTCCACCTTGGATGAAACCTGGAAGGAGATGCGGCTTGAAAAATTGGCCTTAATAAGGCCGGTGATGATGTCAACCGATGGCCGCTGCGTGGCTACAAGCAGGTGCATGCCTGCGGCGCGGGCCATCTGGGCAAGACGTGCGATATAGCTTTCCACATCGCGCGCCGCCACCATCATGAGGTCGGCAAGCTCATCGATGATGATGACGATATAGGGCATCTTTTCATGGGCCTCATCGCGCTCAAGGCCCTCGTCATGCTCTTCATCAAGTTTTTTATTATACTGTACGATATTGCGCGTTCCCTTCTCGGCGATGCGCTTGTAGCGGCGCTCCATTTCCTCCACTGCCCACCGCAGGGCTATGGCCGCCTTTTTAGGTTCAACCACCACGGGATGCAGCAGATGCGGTATGCCCTCGTAGAGCGAAAGCTCGATCCGCTTGGGGTCGATCATGAGAAAGCGCACCTCTGCAGGCGTTGACTTGAAAAGAATGCTGCAGATCAGGGTGTTGACAAACACGCTCTTGCCCGAGCCCGTGGTGCCCGCCACGAGCAGATGGGGCATGCGCGCAAGATCATTTAAGATCGGGGCGCCACCGATATCCTTGCCCATGCCGATGG
>Ga0114951_10005059_pt1 | contig 12396 bp, 7 predicted proteins | sample AM7aDNAmetaG_FD_88677 | JGI IMG/M metagenome (GOLD analysis project Ga0114951, IMG submission 88677) | Freshwater microbial communities from Finland to study Microbial Dark Matter (Phase II) - AM7a DNA metaG | ecosystem: Environmental > Aquatic > Freshwater > Lake | place: Finland: Lake Alinen... | reverse complement strand
GGGCAAAGCTGGCGCTGGCATAGGCCGAAGCCGCGCCCTTTATCGGGATTTCCATAGAGACGGAAACCAGTTGCTGATCTGGATTATTCGGTGGCAGGAAAAGCATGGCGCCGACACCCGGTGTGCCCGCGGTAAGAAAATTGGCCACCTGGTTGATTCTTCCGCTACAGGCTTTCATCCCGGCCTTATCGGTTACCTGCGTGATTCTGTTGAGTTCAGCAGCTTGCGGTTGCGCCTGTGCTGCCGCTGCAGCAGGTTGGTCCTGAGCCATAGCCAGAGGGATAAACATTGCCAGGATATAGGTTGTTACCAACATTAAAGTCATTATTGTTTTTTTCATAATATTTTCTCCTTTTAAAAGTTGATTTATTTGTACAAATTTAGATTGCCACACGCACTGTTGTGCTTTCGCAATGACAACGCGGGTTTTGTGGCAAAATGATTTCATTTTTATCCTTTACCCGCACTTGAGTGCGGAGACTTTTTTGACGGCGTTGTTGCGCGACACAGACCGGGGTCAAGATGGGCAACGATGGTATCGAAGATGCGGACGTCGATCCGTTCGACAAGGTTTAATTCGCCCTCCGTCAGGTCGTATCCTTCCCGCCTGCATATTTTTGCCAGCGATGTTTTGGCATCGCTGCGGAAACTGGCATCGGTAAGCATTCGACCCCAAAATCTCTCTACTGAATCCTGTGACATAACTTCCTCCTAGTGGCATGAGTTGTCCCTCTTCGGACATTTATACAGGGAAAACCACGCATGTTAGGAGGATAGTGCGTATTCCATGCCAGAGGTAAAACCCGTGTAATTTCAAATGCAGCGTTTTAGAGAGGTAGATAATGCTGTCCCGTACGGGACATGCTGTCCGAAATGGGACAATGGAGGAAAAGGGGAAGAAAAGATGAATATTCAATGTCCAATAATGAAGGGGGAAAAAGGCTGAAGACTGAAGGGAAGGGCTGTAGTGGTTAGGAGTGTTGTGATGTCTTTGCGAGATAGTGCAACGACCGAAGCAATCTCATAAGTAGATTTGATTATAGAGATTGCCACGTTCACTGCCGTGAACTCGCAATGGCAGTGCGGATACTAATTCTTGGATATGGGATATTGAGTTTCGAAGATGCCCTTCAGGGTATTGGACATTGGATATTGAAAAAACAATTTCCCTGCCTTTAGCAAAAGCGGCTAAAAGTTGTCTAGTAGAACATCTTCCTTGTCGCTTTAAGCAATCTTGCTGCTGCGGATTTGTTGTTGCCGCTTCTTTCCATTGCCCAGGTAACCAGTCGCTTGTTCACTGCCTCAAAGGAGAATTCTTCAGGGGAGAAATCGAAGTTGATAGTGACGCGATCGCCGGCAGGCGCGCTGACGCTATCTGCTGATTGCATACGCAGATGCTCAGGTTGAATTAGCTCACCCTGGCTGATGATGGCGGCGTATTCCAGACGATTACGCAGTTCGCGGATATTGCCGGGCCAATCGTAGGCGCAGAGATAATCAAGCGCCGGACGCGACAGGCCGGGGAGCCTTTTGCCCAGGTGTTGACGGAAGGTTTCAAGGAAATAATCGGCAAGTTCGGGGATGTCATCCCTTCTTTCGCGCAGCGGCGGGATGGCGATGGGGAAGACGTTGATGCGATGAAACAGGTCCCGGCGGAATGTCCCCTGCTGGCAACAATCGTCCAGGCTGCGATGGGTGGCGACGATGACGCGGAAATCGGCCGATTGTGGTGTGTCAGATCCTACCTTTTCATAGACCTTTTCTTCCAGCAGACGCAATAATTTGGCCTGAAGCGGCAAAGGCATATCGCCGATTTCATCGAGAAACAGAGTGCCTGTGCTAGCACGGGAGCACTTGCCCTCACGTGCATGGTCAGCCCCGGTAAAGGCGCCCTTTACATGGCCAAATAGCTCGCTTTCCATCAGGGTTTCAGGAATGGCGGCGCAGTTGACGGGCACAAATGTCGTCAGATCGTGGCCGGAGGCAACATGTATGGCACGGGCCATCACTTCTTTGCCCACACCGCTCTCTCCGTAGATGGCAATAGTGGTGTTTGGTGAAGCGGCAATCTTTTCCGCCGCGTCAAGTACCGCAGCCATGGACGGAGATCTACTGCTGATGCTCTGAAAGCTGTATTGTTCATTCTGCGCATCGAGCATCCTTCCATGGCTGACCAAAATCCGGGCATTTACCAGGAGGCGCTTTACCACCAGCAGCAATTCATCACGATGGATTGGTTTGTTCAAATAGTCGTCGGCGCCTTCTTCCATGGCGGCTACAGCGCTTTCCACGTTATGGTGGGCAGTTATCAGGACGAAGGGAAGCTTCGGCCACAGCTTGCGGATCCGGCGCAACAGTTCCACACCATCAATATCGGGCATGACAAGATCGGAGATAACCAGATCATGGGGTATCCTTGCCAATTCCTGTAACGCTTCTTCGGCATTGGCCGCGCAAGTCACTTCATAACCGGGCTCGGAGAGGTATCCCTTGGTCATAAAGCGAAAGCTCTCTTTGTCATCTACGATCAGGATTCGTGCATTTTTGTTCATAACGCCTCCATTTTTCGTTCTCGAGCGATAATTTTATTGATTGCACTCTGCAAAAGATCGGCGGTTGCCGAAAGTTCCGGCAAAGCTGCCAATTGCGCGCCTGCCTGCAAACGCATCGCCAGGTCTTTTAATAGCGGATCTTGCAGATGGCTGCAAAGGCCTTTGAGAGTGTGAGCTGTCTGTTCTAGCGCCAGTCTATCCTGTGCTTGCAAGGATACCTGAAGGCTTGACATCTCTTCCTCTACATCTGTCAGCAGCAGGACTGTAAATTTCCGGATGCGCAACACGTCGTTTCTCATGTCGCTTAGGGACTGCAAAGTGAGCAGGGGCGCATCGTCAGGCGCTGTCTTTGCGCGCACAATTCCGGTAGTTCCCTCGGTCTGTTCGGCAATAATCGCGGCTAGTTTGGCAAGCGGAGCCGGCTTGGTCAAAATAGCGTCAATGCCGGCATTTAGACAGTCTTCCCGCGTTTGAACATCCGTATCGGCGGTCACTACAATAACCGGGGTTCGGGCACGTCCGGCCTCTGACTCCAGAGTTCGGATGCGTCTTGTTGCCTCCAGGCCATCCATATCGGGCATTCTCAGATCCATCAGGATCAGGTTAAACGGCTCGCTCGCAACATGCTCAAGTGCCTGTTTGCCATCTATGGCCAGAGTTACGGTATGCCCCAATGCTGTCAAGGTATCATGCATCAGGATGCGGCTGGTTTTGTTGTCCTCCACGACCAGCAAAGACAGAGGGATGTTGAGTGCCCGAATTACTGGTTCGGATATCTCTGGTGGCGCGGCAATCGCAGGCATTGGCAGTTCCACGATAAATGTGCTTCCCGCTCCTTCTGTGCTTGCAACTGTGATGTTCCCGCCCATTAGCCTTACCAACTGCCGGACAATGGCCAAACCCAGACCGGTACCGCCGTATTTGCGGGTGATGCTTGCGTCGAGCTGCCGGAAGGATTCAAATAGCAGAGATTGTTTATCTTCCGGGATGCCGATGCCGGTATCCCGGACTTCAAAGCGCACGGGGGAAAACCCATCCGAGCCTTGCTTCGGCATCAAAGATATCCGGCAGATAACCTCACCTGTCTGTGTGAATTTAATGGCGTTACTCAGCAGGTTGGCCAATATCTGTCTCAGACGTAGCTGATCAGTGCTTACCCAGACCGGCACGTTTTTGTCCAGAGTAATCTGGAAGTTGATATTTTTGAGGGAAGCCTGGGGCTGAAAATTATTCTCGATGGTGCTAATGAGCTGATGCAGATTAACAGGCATTGTCTCTAACTCCAACCGCCCGGCCTCAATCTTACTAATATCCAGGATGTCATTGACCAGTCGCATCAGGGAATGGGAGGATTGCTCGATGATGTCAAGATACGCTGTCCGCTTGCTATTCGAAGTGGCCATGCCGGCAAGTGAGCTGAAGCCGACTATAGAATTAAGCGGAGTGCGAATCTCATGGCTAACCAGCGCCATAAATTCTGATTTGGCCTGATTGGCTGCTTGCGCTTCGCTGTGCGATTGTTTCAAACTGGCCTCGTTATTGACCTCTTGGGTTATATCCACTGCGTTTCCCACAAAAGAGATGATCTCGCTTTTGTCGTTAAAGCAGGGCACGATATTGGAACGATGCCAGCGATATGATCCATCGCTATGCAATACCCGATATAAAGCGCCCTGCAGGACTTCGCCTGTTTCTATTGTCTTTCTCATAAAGGCTTCGCATGCTGCAATATCATCCGCATGGACAAAGTCTCGAAAATCCCGCCCGACAACCTCTGCTGTATCGTGCCCCAGCAACCTTGTCCAACTAGGAGAGACAAAACCAAAGATACCGGCAATATCCAGCGTATAGATGATGCCGTGGCTGTTCTGGACAAGCATCTGATACTGCTTTTCGGAATTAAGGGCATTGAGGTAAAGGGATTCAATTTTATCGGTATCAAAAAATGATGACCTGCGGAAGTTGTAATAGCTGTCAGAAATTCGGATACCCAGAATATTAGCCAAAAGAAAAGCCAATACCACGGTTAAAGTCGCCACAAAACCTAAAGGCTCTTTGACTAAAAAAAAGCAGATCAAACTGCCGACACTTATTGTGACTGGTGGGAGCGCACGATATAAGGCTCTGTCCGGCAGCGTTGCGAATAAAGCGATAATGGCAACAAGTTCGCCCATCATGCTGTGGAGATAGCCCGTAGGTCTGGAAAGAATCACCAGAATATTAGTCAAAGCAAGATACATCCCAAAAGCAAAAGCTAAGCGGTCAAAGGTGGTGGGATTTGCGGTTGTCCAAATGCTGTAAATGGCTCCCAGGGCAAGCCCGATGACGGATACTCGAAGCGCCAGCAATCCATAGAAAACCCATTCATCCTTCCACAGCGCGCGATCGGCCATGATGAGCAACAGAAACATGACGATGAGAATTCCCGCCAAAAAGCTGAAAGAGCGTGAATCCTGTCGGAGATAATGAACCCGGTAACGAAGTTCATCCTCAGTGCTATTGGCTGCTTTCGGCATTTTTGTTTCCAAGGACATTCACCCTGCGATTATTACATCAGAGAAGAAAGTTTCCTGACGGGGACAATATAGAAAAGTTCTTTTTGTATGTCAAGAGTTATGCTTGAAAGTCAAGCTGTTCTATGATAATTGACTGCGGCATATACAGACAAAGAGGAGTAACATAAAATGGATTACAAAGAGACATTAAATCTTCCCCAGACTGATTTTCCGATGAAGGCGAATCTGGCGCAGCGTGAGCCGGAGATGCTCAAAAATTGGGAAGAAATGGACATTTACGAGAAAATCCGGGAAACGGCCAAAGGGAAACCCCCATATATTCTGCATGATGGCCCCCCTTATGCTAACGGTAATATTCATCTGGGCACGGCGCTCAATAAAATTATTAAAGATATTGTCATCAAGGCTAAAAACATGACCGGGTTTGACGGTGTTTATGTGCCGGGTTGGGATTGCCACGGCCTGCCCATTGAACATCAGGTGGATAAGGAACTGGGCAGTAAAAAGCAAGGCATGTCGCAGGTGGATAAACGCCGCGCCTGCCGCGCCTATGCCGAGAAATTTGTCAGCACGCAGAAGGAACAATTTAAACGGTTGGGTGTTTTTGGTCAGTGGGATAATCCTTATCTGACGATGGCCTATCCGTATGAAGCGACAACAATTGCCGAGTTCGGAAAGCTCTATCTCAATGGCAGCGTGTATAAGGGTAAGAAGCCCGTGTACTGGTGCGCCTCCTGTAAGACGGCGCTGGCCGAGGCGGAAGTGGAATATGCCGATCATTCAACACCGTCTATTTATGTCAAGTTTGCCTTTACCTCCGATGTGGGCAAGGTTTTACCAAAACTTTCCGGCCATAAAGTAAATATGGTGATTTGGACCACCACACCCTGGACGATCCCCGCTAATCTGGCCATTGCCCTCAAGGATGATTTTATTTACGCAGCAGTAAAAATTGACAATGAGGTGCTGATTGTCGCGAAAGACATGCTTGACTATTGTCTGGATGCTTTCGGTTACAAAAATAAAAAATATGAAATTCTGGATGAATTTGAAGGAGCGGTACTCGAAGGGCAAAAGTGTGTCCATCCCTTGATCAAAAGAGATAGTGTTTTGATTTTAGCTCCTTTTGTTACCTTAGAAGCGGGAACTGGTGCTGTTCACATTGCGCCCGGCCACGGTCAGGAAGATTATGAAATCGGCTTGAAATACGGTCTGGATAATTATGCGCCGGTGGATGACGCGGGGAAATTTACGGAAGAGGTCGAACATTTTGCCGGTCAGTTTGTTTTTGATGCCAATGAAAACGTGATTAAGAAATTAAAAGAAGTGGGCGCACTTTTGGGTCACTTCCCGATGCAGCATTCATATCCGCATTGCTGGCGCTGTAAAAAACCAATTATCTTTCGTTCCACCGAACAGTGGTTTATCTCGATGGAGAAAAATGATTTGCGCAAAAAAGCGCTGGAGTGCATTAATGCGGTGCAGTGGATTCCTGCGTGGGGGCGTGATCGTATTTACGGCATGGTGGAAAATCGTCCCGATTGGTGCATTTCTCGTCAAAGGCTATGGGGAGTTCCGATAACTGTTTTTTATTGCGCCAAGTGCAAAAAGGAATTGCTGACTAAGGAAATTCTGGATCATCTGGTGGGCTTAGTGGAAAAAGGCGGTGCGGATGTATGGTTTGAAAAAGAAGCAAAAGACCTGATGCCCAAAAACACAACCTGCCCGCATTGCAAGAATGCCGAATTTGAAAAAGAAGTAAATATTCTGGATGTGTGGTTTGATTCCGGCGTCAGTCACGCGGCAGTTCTGGAAAAAAGAAATGATTTGAGTTCCCCCGCTGACATGTATCTGGAAGGCTCCGATCAGCACCGCGGCTGGTTTCATTCATCACTTCTGGAATCAGTGGGAACCCGGGGCAGGGCGCCATACAAAAGTGTGCTTACGCACGGGTTTGTGGTGGATGGCGATGGCAAGAAAATGTCCAAATCCGTCGGCAACACAATTGACGCAGAAGATGCGATTGCCAAATATGGCGCGGAAATCCTGCGGCTCTGGGTGGCGGCGGAAGACTATACCGACGATATTCGTATTTCCGATGAAATTCTCAAACGACTGATGGAAGCTTATCGCCGGATTCGTAACACCAGCAGATTTATTCTGGGTAACATTTATGATTTTAACATTGATACCGATCAGGTTGCCTACGATCAAATGACCGTAATGGACAGATGGGCGCTGCACCGCTTGCAGGAAGTGATCAAACGGGTGACGGAGGCATACGATCGTCATCAGTTTCACGTGGTCTTCTACACGCTTTATAATTACTGTACGGTGGATTTAAGCGCGCTTTATCTGGATGTCTTAAAAGACAGGCTCTACACGAGTAAGGCGGGCTCTGTTGCGCGCCGTTCAGGTCAGACAGCGATAGTCGCTATTTTAAGAACAATGACGCAACTGCTGGCGCCGATTTTGACCTTTACGGCAGAAGAAGTCTGGAAGGCCTTGCCTGCATGGAAAGGAAAAGCGCTAAGTGTTCATCTGACTCAATTTCCGCAAGTAAATGATCAATATTTTAATGCAGACTTAGGCGAGAATTGGAAGGCGATGATTGACGCCAAAGCGGAAATTTCCAAAGCAATCGAGCAGGCCCGAAAAGAAAAAGTAATCGGTCATTCCCTCGATGCACGAATAACAATCGCGGCGCCGGAGAAGATGAGGGCTTTATTCGGCGCGCATCAGGAAGATTTAAGAGCATTACTGATTGTTTCGCAATTGGAGTTGGCCCAGGAGAATGACATTGCCAAGGCTTATGCAAGCGATGAGATAAAAGGATTGTTTGTCGGTGTGGAGAAGGCCCGCGGCGTCAAATGTGAACGCTGCTGGATTTATGAAGAATCGGTCGGCTCAAATGCGCAGCATCCAACAGTTTGCAGCCGCTGCCTGCCGAATTTGTAGAGTAATTCTTTCCATTTTGTCATTCCGGACTTGGAGACCTTGTCGCAATTGTCATTGCGAGCCGACTCTCAGGCGGCGTGGCCATCTCATAAGCCGTTGACAGTATTGTGATTGCCACGTCGTCCAAGGGACTCCTCGCAATGACAGAGGTTACCAAACAGTCTCTACGATGGGAATGACAGACCGGGAAATTTATTAGTGGTTTATCAATATTTGAGGAGGATTTTTTTGAAAAAAAATATTTTAATATTCTTGCTGGGTGCGGCGGGAATCATTGCGCTTGATCAGATAACTAAATCTGCTATTACTTCAAGATTTGTCATGCACGAATCATATCCGATCATAAACGGTTTGTTCAACCTGGTCTATGTGATGAATCCCGGCGCTGCCTTTGGATTTCTGGCCAATGCTCCCGAGATATTCCGCTATATTTTCTTTACCTCCATCACCGTTTTGGCGCTTGTGCTGATTTTGTATTATCTTGTCAAGCACAAGCCGCAAGGTTTAAGACTTGTCTGTGCCCTTACTTTGATTTTTGCAGGCGCGGTAGGAAATCTTGTGGACAGATTACGTTTCGGTGCGGTTGTAGATTTTCTTGATGTCTATATCGCCTCCGCGCACTGGCCGGCCTTTAATGTGGCCGATTCAGCAATATCTATCGGCGCTGTGTTAATGATCTGGGATATGATCGCCAATCGCAAAAAGGTATAAAAAGCACTAAAAAACCCCGGGAGTTTTCACTCTCCCGGGGTTTTAATTTGTCGAACTATAGTCTACAATATTAACTGCTTCACTTCAGCCTAACATCCTTCAGTCTGCCTTTTTAGAATGTCAACGTCAGCTTGTTGATCAGCATGTATTCGTTTCTAAGAGAGTTATCATTGCTGCTGCCTTTGTAATAGTCACCGACGAACCAGTAACCGACGCCCATCATATAGGAGAGGTTATTGGTGATTTTGTAAGTGCCGGTAATATCAACTTCCCAACCGAAAACACTGTTGAGGATAGTTGCAGGTTTCTGATCGGCTGTTGCGTAAGAAAGTGATGCCATGATATCCAACGCGGCAATCGGACGTACACCGATTCTGCCCTGGCCGAACCATGCACCGGGAAATCCAGCTCCAGATACTGCTCCAGCTAATGTTGTCACAGGATCATTACCCATGGGGCCTGCGTTGCTAGTATTGTAACCATTAAGATTACCAGCCCAGTAAGTGCGATCATAATAATTAAACATAATCAAAGTGGGATTCCAATCATTGCCGCCATTTAAAGTGCCGCCTTCTTGTTTGTCGGTAGTGCCGGGATCATCGCCCGATATATAAGCAAAGGTACCACCGAAATAGACGGGGCCGAAAGTGGCAGTGGCATCAACAAACGCGCTCAGATTATTCAGCGAATAATCAGCAGCTAAGCTGTCTCCAAATTTTCTAACATGACCAGTTGCGTAGTTGACTTCTGCCTGGATTTCAACCGGGCCGGTTTTGATAATAGCATAAGGCGTGAAAAGAAAGTATTTCTTTTTAAAGTTGCCGACAGGTGAATCCGTGCTTTTCCCCGGGCTAAATTCGTCATAGTTGTAGTAAGTAACTTTCATGCCGACCTTTGCATCTTTTGTTATGGTAAAAACTCCTTCGACGGCATATTGATCATTGTCAGCATCCGTGTAGGTAACAGCATTTTTTGCCGTTAAACTTTTGTCTTTTACTTTTGTTATATCAGCATTAATTGTTGCCGCGCCGATAGTATAAGAATATTTTATCCGGCCGGCCGGGATAGGACTGTTACCGAATATTGTGCCCGTCGCTCCAGAATTCATAATACCGACATCAAAAGTACCGATGGGTGAGGCATAATTAATATACGCCCAGTCAATCGCGATGTTTTCACTTTCCGCTGCCGTTCCTGCCGAATCCACCTGCGCCGTGGTGATGGCAGTGCTTCTGGGGGCTCCCCAGGCTCGTTCCATCGCATCGAAGCGGGTAACCAGCTTCAGGCCAGGAGATACGATAAAATCAGTCTGGACGCGCAGTCTCTGAAAATAAAAGGCTGTGCTGACATTGTCTGATCCATCATTTGTGTTTCTCAGCGTTGTTTTGTCCAGATACATTCCGGCTGCGTAAAACGAGCCGCTAAACTTTACATCGACAGCCATTGCCGATGCGCTGAATGCCAGGACTAAACCCAGCGACAGCAGTACTAACCAAAATCTCTTCATTTTTTCCTCCTAAAAAAATACAAATTTTATTTTAGCCTTAAAACAGGCATTTTTAAGGCTTTCCCAACTTCAATTTTAAACCGATAAACGCTTAACATTTGAAATTAATTTTGTCAATAGCCCATTAATGCACATTATGACATAAAAAATACCGTTAATAGGGAGCGTGATGTTGGTATTTGATGTCGCGTATAAACACTAGAGAGAGGGCAGCCAAATGGCTGCCCTCCGCACATTATCTCATTAACTTTGTAAGCATCACACCTCTGATCCTTCCTCGCCCTTCAACGTCGCAATTAATTGCCGTCGCAGGGGAAGTTGGCTTCAATACGGCGGTTTTTCTGTTTGCCTTCAGTTGTCGCGTTACTGGCGACCGGTTTGGTGGGGCCGAAACCCTTGGCACTGATACGCTCTGAAGCTATCCCGAAATTACTAATTATATAGTTGCGGACACTATCTGCACGTTGCTGGGAGAGTTCCATGTTGCTTGCAATGCTGCCGTCACTATCTGTGTGCCCTTCAATGACACCCGTGGCATTGGGATTCTTTTTGAGGAAATCAGCCAGTTTTTTTAACTCATTGTGATACTGGCCTTTGATGTCGGATTTGGTGGTATCGAACTGAATATTGATGACCATCGGAGTGCAGGCTTTCTGGCAGAGTGCGTTAGCTTTTGCTGTTGCCTGTCTTGCCAGAGCGGCGCCTTCTTCGGTGCGGCATGATCTGAAGACATCATAGGCGTTGTTCTTGGCATCTTCGGCAGCTTTAAATTCAGCGGGGCAAGCTCTGTCTTTTCCTGCCTGGCGCGCTGCATCTATGGCTCTATCTGCTTCCTGCATTTCTGTGCGGATATACTTCCCGGGAATATTGCCTCGGTTTGTATTTACCTCGTAGTTTGCGCACCCGGTTAATGCTACCATAGTCAGCACTGTCACAAAAGTTAAAAGTTTCAATACATTACTCATTTTTTTATCTCCTTTTTTGAATTAAATTATTATACTCTCTAACTATAAACATATGTTCATGTCAAATACTATTTTAGTAGAAAATATATTTTGTCATCGCTTGTACATATTAAAAAAGGATTTTGTATGTCAAAGGGATCATGAACGTATTAGAACATCTCAGTTTAATTGGCTTTTTAATCTTCTTGACATACGGACATCTTTTCCATATATACATGCCGCTCAAAGCTCTTATTGACATGAGAGTATGTAAATAAACAACGCAGGAAAATAAAATTTCCAAGGAGGAACAATTTTGAAATTCGACAGGACAAAAAATCAAAAACTAAACGCCTGGGTGGAAGAAGTTGCCGCGCTTACCATCCCCGATCAAATTTATTTATGTGACGGTTCCAAAGATGAATATGAACGACTGATAAAAATCACGGTTGATGAAGGCTTGGCCACTCCGCTCAATCCTAAAAAACTGCCCGGTTCTTATCTTTTTCGTTCAGATCCGTCCGACGTGGCGCGGGTGGAAAACAGGACTTATATCGCATCCAAATCAAAGGATGATGCCGGCCCGACAAATAACTGGAGTGACCCCGAAGAGCTCAAAACAATTATGAGAGGTCTGTATAAAGGCTGCATGAAAGGTCGCACTCTTTATGTCATACCTTTTAGTATGGGACCGGTAGGCTCTCCAATTTCTAAAATCGGCATAGAAATTACAGATTCACCGTACGTAGTTGTGAATATGCATATTATGACGCGTGTGGGCAGTAAAGTACTCGATGTGCTGGGAGCAGAAGGAGAATTTGTTCCCTGTCTCCATTCCGTAGGGAAACCACTTGCAGCCGGGCAGAAGGATAACGGTATCTGGCCCTGCGCGCCAATTGAAGAAAAATACATTTCTCATTTTCCGGAGGAGCATGCAATATGGTCTTATGGTTCCGGATACGGCGGCAATGCGCTTCTCGGTAAAAAATGTTTGGCCCTGCGGATCGCATCAGTTATCGCTAAGGAAGAAGGATGGTTGGCGGAGCACATGCTCATTCTGGGTATTACCAATCCTCAAGGTGAAAAGAAGTATGTCGCCGGCGCGTTCCCATCCGCTTGCGGTAAGACAAATCTGGCTATGCTTGTTCCCACAATGCCCGGATGGAAAGTGGAATGCGTGGGAGATGATATTGCCTGGATGAAATTCG
>Ga0114951_10005056_pt1 | contig 12398 bp, 10 predicted proteins | sample AM7aDNAmetaG_FD_88677 | JGI IMG/M metagenome (GOLD analysis project Ga0114951, IMG submission 88677) | Freshwater microbial communities from Finland to study Microbial Dark Matter (Phase II) - AM7a DNA metaG | ecosystem: Environmental > Aquatic > Freshwater > Lake | place: Finland: Lake Alinen... | reverse complement strand
GATTAGAGAAATCGACGGTAATACCAAAGCCCGCTGGCGTGTTTGTCAGCGTAAACGTATTCGTCCATATCTTGTCCGGCCAGGGACAGAAATTATCCTGCAATTGTCGTTGCGCCCGCGCCGTTGGCAACAACACCAGACAACCGAGACACATCATGCCAGTTGCACATAATTTGGGAATCATAGCCATTCTCCTGACTGCTTTTGAACTGCCTGTAGATTGTTAGTGCATCGTGACACCCAACTTTATTTGTACTCCACGATTTTGATGATAAATACAATACCAGACAAATCCACATTGAAAAGTGGAACTTTCTTGCAGTTGGCGCTATTTATCTGGCCATGACCTTCTGCCTCGGACAGCTCGCCCTCAACTCCAATCTGCTCCTCGCTCCATTGGCGGGATACACCAACCTCCCCTTCCGCCTCCTGCTGCGCCCACTCAGCGGCCTCGGCCTCGCCACCACCGACCTCGTCAACGCCCGTTCACTGCTGGAAAAACACAGGAAAGCTCTGGAGTTGTTGCAGACAACACCAGAAGACAAGCCGCTCGCCGCTCAGTTGTACGGGACCGCACCGGAAGAAATGCGCGACGCCGCGCTCCTGCTTCAGGCGCGCGGCTTCGATGTCGTGGACATAAACATGGGTTGTCCGATGCGCAAAGTCGTCCGACACGGCGGCGGTTCCGCGTTGCTCGCCGACATCGCTAAAGCGCAGAACCTCGTCCGCACCATTGTCCTCGCCGTCCATATTCCCGTGACCTGCAAAATCCGGCTCGGCTGGGACGACGTTAATATCACCTCGCCAGAGCTCTCTCGCGCGCTCGAAGATGTCGGCGTCGCAGGCATCACCGTTCACGGACGCACGCGCCAGCAAGCTTTCACCGGCACGGTAAACCTCGACGGCATCCGCGCCGTCGTCCGCGCCGTGCGCCGCGTGCCGGTCATCGGCAACGGCGACATCCTCACACCGCTCGACGCGAAACAGATGTTGGAACAAACCGGCTGCGCGGGCGTCAGCATCGGACGCGGCGCGTTTTACAATCCGTGGATTTTCCGCGACACCGCCCGCCATCTAACCAACGGCGAACTCGCCCCGGAGCCGACATTCGACGAGCGCGTCGCGTTCATGACGCAGCACCTTGATAAAATGATCGAATTCATCGGCGAAGAACAAGCCTGCCGGCAGTTTCGCAAGATCGCGCTCGCCTACATCAAGCCGTTCGGCCCCGTCGCGGAGTTTCGCCGGCGCGTTGTGATGCTGGAGACGCGCGCCCAGTTCGACGAGATTCTTGCCACCTACCGCGCCTGGCGTCAACAACTCAGACCTTCAACCGACGCCGCAAATCCTCGCTGAACCGGCCGACGCACACTTCCTCCACCGGTCCCGTCATCACCAAATCCAGATCGCGGCTGACCTCGATAGTCAGATCGCCGCCTTCCATGTGAACCGTCACTTTGCCATCCACCAAACCCTTGTCGTAACAAGCCGCCGCCACCGCGCAGCTCGATGAGCCGCTCGCCAGCGTGTGACCAGCGCCGCGCTCCCAGATCAACACCCGCACGTCGCCGCGCCCCAGCACCTGCGCGAACTGCACGTTCGTCCGATTCGGAAACGCCGCGTGATTCTCCACCAACGGCCCCAGCTTCAACAAATCCACCGCCGCCAAGTCCGGCACAATCGTCACGCAATGCGGATTGCCGACCGACAACGACGTCACGTTCAACGTCTGCCCGCCGACCTCCAGCCGCGTCAACGCCCGGTCAATCACCGCGCGCCCCATGTCCACCCGCACCGCCACGCACCGGCCACGTCGCAAAATCAACTTCGCCCGCACCACTCCGCCGAGCGTGTGGATCGTGAACTCCGTCTTCTTCGTATAACCGTGGTCGAACAAAAACTTCGCGAAGATACGAAGCCCGTTGCCGGATTTCTCCGCCTCCGAGCCGTCGGGATTCAAAATGCGCAACGCAAAATCCGTCCCCTTCCCTTTCGCCGGCACATTCAACAAAATGCCGTCCGAGCCGACGCCGGTATTGCGGTGGCAAATGTTACGGATTTGTTCCGGCTTCAAACGGAAGTCAAGCTTCGCCGCGTCCATGACGAGGTAGTCGTTGCCGAGCCCGTGTGACCTGACAAAGTCAAAATTGTTTTTCATGCCGCACAGAAAACCACAAACCCTCCCCAACGGCAAGTCCTCACGCCGTCAGCTGTTTTGTTCCGGACATTGCGCGAAGCCGTGGACGCGGTTAGAATTACCGTCACATGAACGAAACGAATGGATGGCGGCGCGGGTTTTGGGCGCTGATCGTCACACAATTCCAAGGGGCGTTCTCGGACAACGCACTGAAGCAGGTCGTTATCTTCCTCGGCGTCGGCCTTGGATTGTCGCAGGCCGCTCGCGATAAGCTTGTGTCGGAAGCAACGGCGTTACTGACACTGCCATTCATCGTGTTCTCGATGGGCGCAGGCTGGCTTGCCAACCGGTTCACCAAACGCAGCGTGACCATCAGCGTGAAAGTGTTCGAGATCGGCGTCATGCTGCTGGCGACGTTCGCGCTGGCGACGAAGAACCTGCCGCTAGCGCTCGGCTGTGTGTTTTTGATGGGCATCCACAGCGCCGTCTTCGGCCCGTCGAAGTACGGAACATTACCGGAACTTTTGCCGGAGAAACAATTGTCGTGGGGCAACGGCATCCTCGAACTCGGCACGTTCATGGCCATCATCACCGGCACGCTTGTCGGCGGCGAACTGGCGCAGCAATTCGCCAACGCGCCGATCTGGTCGGGCGTGTCGCTCGTCGCGCTGGCTGCGTTCGGTTTGTGCGTCAGCTTCGGCATGAAGCGAATCCCGCCGGCGGACGCGACGAAAAAGTTTCGCGTAAACTTCCTCGCCGATCTCGGCGCGCAATGGCGCGTGATCCGGTCCGACCGCGCGCTGAAAATGGCGGTGATCGGCAACACCTACTTCTGGTTTCTCGCCGTGTTGCTAACGCAAAATATTTTCATCCACGGCCTCGACGTATTGCACGCCGATCCGCGCCACATCAGTTATCTCCAGGCCGCGCTGGCCATCGGCATCGGCATCGGCAGTTTCGCCGCCGGCTATTTGTCAGGCGGCAAAATCGAGTACGGCCTTATCCCGCTCGGCTCAATCGGCATCACCGCAACGGCGTTGTCGCTCGGACGGACCGGCTTGGGATTCGGCGTTGTCGCGGTGCATCTCTGCCTGCTCGGTTTCTCCGCCGGATTTTTTGCGGTGCCGATCAACGCGTTGATGCAACACCGGCCGCGCAAGGAAGACAAAGCCGGCGTGCTCGCAGCGCAGAACCTGTTGTCGAGCGGCGCGGCATTCCTCGCAGCGGGCGTGTTCTATCTGCTCCAACGCGGCTGGCCACGCACTCCGCACGGCATCTATCTTATCAGCGGCCTGCTGACGTTGGTGGCGACGGTGTACGTCATCTGGCTGTTGCCGGATTCGCTGTTGCGGTTGTTCGTTTGGACGTTCACGCACTCGGTCTACCGGCTCCGCGTCCAGGGCCGCGACAACATCCCGGCAAAAGGCGGCGCGCTTTTCGTTTGCAACCACGTCTCGTTCATCGACGCGGTACTGTTGATCGGCTCGACCGACCGGATGCTGCGCGCGATCATGTTCCAAGACATTTACGACCTCTGGTTCGTCAAGCCGTTCGCCAAGGCGATGAAGGCAATCCCGATCTCGTCTAAGTTGCGGCCGCGCGACATGATCAAATCGTTGCACGAAGCGAGCGACGCCATCCGTAACGGCGATGTCGTCGTCATCTTCGCCGAGGGCCAGATCACGCGCATCGGCCAGATGCTGCCGTTTCGCCGCGGCTTCGAGCGCGTCATGAAAGACGTGGACGCGCCGATCATTCCCGTCTGCCTCGACAACGTCTGGGGCAGCATCTTCAGCTTCGAGAAACGACGGTTCATCTGGAAAGTGCCACGCTATTTTCCCTACCCGATCACCGTCTGCTACGGCAAACCGATGCCGCCGACCTCGACACCGTTCGAAGTCCGCCAAGCCGTCCAAGACCTCAACGCCGACGCCTGGCCCAACCGTCGCCGCATGCTCTGGCCGTTGCACCGCGCGTTCGTCCGCAAAGCGCAACACCATCGCTGGCGTTTCTTCATGGCCGACGGACGCACCCCGCGCCTGAACTTCGGCGCCGCGCTCACGCGCACCATTTTCCTCGCCCGCCGGCTGCGCGTGAGCTGGCGCGACCAGCAAATGGTCGGCATCCTCCTGCCGCCGTCGGTCGGCGGCGCGCTCGTCAACTACGCCGCGCTCCTGCTCGGCAAAGTCCCCGTCAACCTCAATTACACGGCCAACAACGAAGTCCTCGCCAGTTGCGCCCAGCAGTGCAACCTCAAGAACGTCGTCACGTCCCGCGAATTCCTCGCCAAGCTCAAGCTCACCGTACCCGTCGAGCCGATCTACATCGAGGACCTTGCCGCCAACCCGCGCTCCAGCGAGAAGGCCATCGCGCTCACGATGTCGTGGTTCCTCTCGCCGAAACCGCTCGAACGCGTCCTTTCCGGCAAAACCGCCACGCTCAACGATCTTGCCACCGTGATTTTCTCCAGTGGCAGCACCGGCGACCCGAAGGGCGTCCTGCTCACCCACTGGAACATCCGCTCCAACATCGAACAGATGGGCCAGACGTTCGCTCTCCACCAAGCCGATCACATCGTCGGCATTCTGCCGTTCTTTCACAGCTTCGGTTTCACTGGCACACTCATGGCGCCCGCGGTGGTTGGCTGTGGCGTCGTGTTCCATCCGTCACCGCTCGACGCCCGCGTCATCGGCACGCTCGTGCGCGAGTACCGGTGCACGTTCCTTCTAGCCACGCCGACGTTCCTTCAACTCTACCTCCGCAGTTGCGAGGCCGAGGATTTCGGCAGCCTCCAATACGTCGTCACCGGCGCGGAGAAACTACCGGAGCGGCTCGCCCAGGCGTTCGAGGACAAGTTTGGCATCCGTCCGCTCGAAGCCTACGGCTGCACCGAGTGCGGCCCCGCCGTCGCCGTCAACACCCACGATTTCCGCGCCGCCGGTTTCCGGCAAGTCGGTGCCAAGCGCGGCAAGATCGGCCACCCGCTGCCCGGTGTCGCCGTCCGCATCGTTGACCCCGACACACGCCAGCCGCTGCCCGTCAACCAGCCCGGCCTGCTCCTCGTGCGCGGCCCGAACATCATGCAAGGCTACCTCGGTAAACCGGAGAAAACCGCCGAGGTCATCCAAGACGGCTGGTACGTCACCGGCGATGTCGCTTCCGTGGACGAAGACGGTTTCCTCACCATCACCGACCGGCTCACCCGATTCAGCAAGATCGGCGGCGAAATGGTCCCGCACATCAAGATCGAAGAAAAGTTACACGAACTCGCCGGCGCGACCGAACAATGTTTCGCCGTCGCCGGCGTGCCCGACGAAAAGAAAGGCGAACGTCTCGTCGTCCTCCACACGCTCCCCGACGACAAACTCGCGTCCGTCATCGAGAAGCTCGCCGCCAGCGATCTGCCGACCTTGTGGAAGCCGAAAACCGACCAATTCTTCCGCATCGAATCGCTCCCCTACCTCGGCACCGGTAAATTGGATTTGCGGAAGATAAAAGAACTGGCAATCGAGAAAAGCCCCGCGTAACGGCGCGGTCACGCCAAGAAAATGTTCCGGTTTTGTTCCGGTGATTGTCTTTGACAGAAATTCGCAAGTCGGCTTTCATAAGCCCAGCATAATGAAACGACTTGTAAAAGTCATCCGTGCACGATGCCGTGTACAGTTAATGTTAGGTAGAGATGAGATGACCAGTTTGGATCAAGTTCTCGCACGGGAGGTGGCGATATGGCGCAGTGAGCCATACTCGAGATTCAAAGATTTGAACGAGGGACTCCACAGTTATTCTATTCAGGAAGAGGACACCGAATACGGAATTGAGATACACACGAAGAAGAGTGACCGTACTCCCGAAATCATTGTGATGTGCGAGGTGTCCAAGCGTGCGATCCTTGGCACTTCGGTTGGCAAGGCCCGGTACTTTGCAGTGAGTCCGAATGGTGTGATGCGTGACGCGACACCCGACGAAGCTTTCTGAGACAATGCCTAACAAATCGGTTCAGCCTTCATCCACTGTGATGCTTGTGTTCTCCGGATATCCGCGCGCGGCGCGGCGTTGACAATCGGGGGGGTGCCCCTTATATTGGCGGCGCGGTTGGAATCTCCACATGCAAGTCACACGCGCAGGCGAATACGGAATCATCGGGCTGCTCTACCTGGCCCGACAGCCGGAGGACCGCACGGTGATGATTGACGAGATCAGCGAGTCGGAGAACATCCCAAAGAGTTTTCTCGCGAAGATTTTTCAATCGTTGTCGAAGGGCGGACTCGTCCGTTCCGTTCGCGGCGCGCGCGGCGGGTTCCGCCTTGCCAAGACGCCAGAGAAGATTACCGTGTTGCAGATTCTCCAGTGCGTCGAGACCGGGTTCGCGCTCCAGAAGTGCGTGACCAGCCACCCGGAGTGTGTCGTTGCCGACCGTCGCGTGAGCGGCTGCGCGCTCTGCGGCATCTTCGGCGAAGCTCAGGACCGCGTGAATGAAGTTTTTTCCCGCACAACCCTCGAAGACCTTCTCCATCGCTCCCCCACCCATGCCACTCACTGAACAAACCGTCCGCGACGCTCTCCAGAAAATCCACTTTCCCGGCTACAGCCGCGATATTGTCAGTTTCGGCTTTGTGAAATCCATCGCCGTCACCGCCAGTGGCGATGTGCAAGTCGGTGTGGAGTTGACGACGCGCGATGCGGCGGTCGCGGCGCAAATTCAGCGCGAGGCCGAGGCTGCACTGCGCGCGTTGCCCGGCGCCGACAGTGTGACTGTGGAGGTTTCCACCGTTCAAGCTCCGGCAGCCAGCGGCGTCCCGACTCCAAAACTGATTCCCGGCGTGAAGCGCGTGATCGCCGTCGGCAGCGGCAAGGGCGGCGTCGGCAAGTCCACGGTTGCGGTAAATCTGGCGTGCGCGTTGCACGCGATGGGATTGAAGGTCGGGTTGCTCGACGCCGACATTTACGGGCCGACGGTGCCGAAGATGCTCGGCACGGTGGAGGAGCCAACCATCACCGGTGAGCGGATCAATCCAATCGAGAAACACGGCTTGAAGTTGATGAGCATCGCGCTGCTGCTGGACCCGGCACAGGCGGTGATCTGGCGCGGGCCGATGATCATGAAAGTGCTCCAGCAGTTTACACAGGACGTAAACTGGGGTCCACTGGATGTGTTGCTGGTTGATCTGCCTCCCGGCACCGGCGATGCGCAGATATCGTTGTCGCAACTTCTGGTGCTCGACGGCGCGGTGATCGTGACGACGCCGCAGCAAGTGGCGATGGAGGTGGTGCGGCGCGGGTTGACGATGTTCGAGAAGGTCAACGTCCGCGTGCTGGGCCTGATTGAGAACATGAGCTACTACGTCTGTCCGCATTGCGGCGGGCGCGACGAGATCTTCGGACACGACACTGCGCAGCAGCTCGGTGTTCCGGTTTTGTGCCGGATCCCGCTGAACTCTGACATCCGCGCGTGCGGCGACCGGGGCGAGCCGGTGTTGCTGGCGATGCCGGGGAGCCGTTCGGCGCTGGCGTTCCGTGAATGCGCTGAAACCATCTGGAAACAACTTCAATGACACCAATCATCACCGCCGATCAGGTTCGCGCCAAGCTCCGGGAATGTTTCGATCCCGAGGTGCCTTGCAACATCGTGGACCTGGGACTTATTTACGACGTGAAGGTCACCGAGGCGCGCGTGGATGTGAAGATGACATTGACGGCGCAGACGTGTCCGTTGACCCACCAGATCACCACCAAGGTGCAGCAGAAACTCCTCGAACTGCCTGGCATTGTCGACGCGCACATCGAACTCGTTTTTGATCCGCCGTGGGATGAATCGCGCATCAGTCAGGACGGACGCCGCCAGTTGCACCTGCGCTGAAACTGCGCGTTGCTTTTTTTCCGGCTACCCGGTATTCTCTTTCCAAGAGCTATGCTGTCGCGCGCCCTCAAGCTGGGTTTGGTCGGGTCCTTGGTTGTGTTGACTCTCGCTCGGTCATTCGCGGCCGACGCCACCAACACTGTCGCCGTACTACCCAATCCTGAAGCGATTTTTGACGAGGCGAACGGTTTCTTCACGCAGTATAAACAAGCCGCCTGCCAACTGCGCGAACGCCGCACTGTCGAGGCGACGCTGACCATGGAACTGCTGGCGCGCAGCCTGAAACATTCCCCGTGGCTGGAGATCGCCCTACTGAAACAAAGCGAGATGGTCGAGCTAAGCAACGAGCGTTTCGCGATGGATAATTACGAACTGCTCTTGCAGCGAATCCAGAACGCGCCGTACTTCCAAGGCCACGCTGATAAGGCCCGCCTTTTCGGTGTCGCCTTGCAAGGCGCCGCCCAGAACGGCATCAACCGTGTCCGTGCCCGTCGTATCCGCGATGCGCTCGACCGCTACTTCGTCCGTTACCACGAATACCCCGAATCGCTCGCCAAGCTCGCCATCCTCGGCTACGTCGAAATGGAAAACATTCACACCGCCACCGAAAAACCGTTCCGCTACATCCCCACTGGTCAGCAGTTCTCCCCCTTCCTCTCCTACAAACGCTACGAAGGACTCGAAACCACTGCCTCCGAACCATTCCTCGTCACCAGTCCGCACCTCGAAGGCACCACCCGCGCGAGCGACGAGCCGTTGAAATACGCCGGACTCATGCGCCTGCCACGTCAACGCGAGTCAGTGCGCATTGTCGAAGATCAGAATGTCAGCGGATTCGTCGTTCTCACCGTCGTCCCGAATGGCGCCATCCTCTGCAACGACCAACGCATCCTTGTCCTCTTGACGGCCGATTAAGCAAAACAATGAAACTCACCTTTTTCGGTGCCGCCCAGCGCACCACCGGTTCCAAGTACCTCCTCGAAATCAACGGACACCGCCTCCTCATCGAGTGTGGCATGTACCAAGGCCACCGCGACAAATCTACCGAATACAACACCACGCTCCCCTTCGATCCGTCCAGCGTCAACGCGATGGTCCTCAGCCACGCGCACATTGACCACAGCGGCATCATTCCCGTCCTCTGCCGCGACGGGTTCCACGGTTCCATTCACTGCACCGACGCCACTGCCGACCTCTGCAACTACATGCTTCTCGACACCGCCCACATCCAGGAACAAGACGCCGTCTTCATCAACAAGAAGCGCGCCAAGAAGGGTCTTCCGCCCATCAAGCCGCTCTACACACAAACCGACGCCACTGACAGCCTCAAGCAGTTTTCCCCTATCCCCTACTCCACCCCAACCCGCATCCTAGACGGCGTCACCCTCACACTCCTCGACGCCGGGCACATCCTCGGTTCCGCCATCGTCGTCCTCGACCTCGAAGAGAACAGCCGCCATGTCCACCTCGTCTTCAGCGGCGACCTTGGCCGCGGCCACAACGACATCCTTCGCGACCCGGAAATCCCGCGTGACATCGACTACCTCATGATCGAAAGCACCTACGGCAACCGCGACCACGAGCCCCTCGCCGACGTCAACGCCACCGTCTGCCGCATCATCAACCACGCCGTCGAACACCGCGGCAAAGTCATCATCCCCTGCTTTGCCGTCGGACGCACCCAGCAGATTCTCTACACCCTCTCCCAACTCGTCCAGACACGCTGCATCCCATCTCTGAGAACCTTCATCGACAGCCCCCTCGCCATCAACGCCACCGCCGTCTTCCGCACCCACCTCGAATGCTTCAACGAATCATTCCGGGCCGTCATGCAAAACGGCAGCAACCCATTCGCTGCCCCCAACCTCACCTACGTCGGCTCCGTCGAGCAAAGCATCGGCATCAACGCCCTCCGCGAACCCTGCATCATCCTTAGCGCCTCCGGCATGGCCGAAGCCGGTCGTATCCGGCACCACATCAAAAACAACATCGAGGACCCCAGCGCCACCATCCTCATCGTCGGCTGGTGCGCCGCCCACACACTCGGCGCCCACCTTGCCAGCGGCGACAAACAAGTCGCCATCTTCGGCGAATCGTTCCGCGTCCGCTGCCACGTCGAAACCATCAACGCCTTCAGCGGCCACGCCGACCGCACCGAACTGCGCAACTGGGCCGGTAAACTCACCGGCCCCATGAAAGGCATCTTTGTCATCCACGGCGAACCCGAGCCCGCCACCGCCTTCGCCGACACCCTCCGCCAACTCCACCCCCAATCCAACATCCGCACCCCCGTCTTCCAGGACACCGTCGAGTTTTAGGAACATCATATCATCATCGCCAGCCCCCTTCCGCTTGTGAATAGAAACTTAGCACGGAGGGCGAAATGGGTACAGCAACATGCTCACTGACTCCCACCACGATGCCTCTCGGCGTTTTGTCTCCTGAATCAGATGCCATCGCCAATTGTCCTGGTGTTTCGCGCGATAGGCAAAACGCAGATGCCTGTCTGTGATCTGAACAACGAAGAACCCGTTTTCGGTCTGGCCGGTATTGATGACGTCGTAGTTTTCCCAAGTGTACACGCCAAGGCCGGTGTGGCCGTGGCAGATGAGCAGAACGTTGTACGGCTTGATCGCGTCGCGGTAGGTGCGGACTTCGTCGGCGGTCCACCACTTGAAGTTCTGGAGGTCGTAGTGGTGCAACAACACCACCGGCCGTCCGGTGCGTCCGACGCTGGCAGCGAGATCGGTTTTGAGGAAATCTAGACTCAACAACGGGTTGTTGTGCCCGTCTGCGTGATGGCCGGGATAGATGTTCAGCTGCACGAAATGCACTTCGTCCCAGTCCCACGAGTAATGCAGACCATTCTCAGAGACGTGTTGGATTAGTTTCTTCTTCAGGCGCACCGCGTTGCGTTTCATGATCTCGGCTTGTTCAGCGGCACCGTCATGGTTGCCCCAGCCTTCAAAGGACGGGTACTTCAGCACGCCGTCCGTTCCGTCCAACCCGAAGTCCGCGACGAACCGTTTCCACTCGCCATCGCGTCCGGCATGCTCAACTAGGTCGCCGACCACCACCACGCCGCGTGGACGCCCGACCGCTTCCGCGCCGAACTTGGCGGGCCAAAGGCGGTCGGTGATCGCGTTCATCTCTCGAACCGTCACCTGATTACGGGCATTGTGCTCCTCGTTGGTCCCCGCGAGGTACTGCGAGTCAGAGGTCACCAGAAAGGTAACATCCGCGGCCCACGCCTGTGCCGCGATGATGAGCGCTGCCAGAGTCCATCGCATGTCTTACTTGTACACCGTCCAAACCTCCGGAACAAATCCAGGATTTTATGATATACTTTTCGCCATGCCAAACGGTGCACCGCAAGTCTTTTCAGTCACAGAACTGACCCGCCGCATCAAAACGATGCTGGAGGACGCGATGCCTGCCGTCTGGGTCGAAGGCGAGATTTCCAACCTCGCCGCCGCGGCGTCGGGACATTGTTACTTCACGCTCAAGGATGCCAACGCGGCACTGTCGGTCGTCATGTTCCGCAACGTCGCCGGCAAGCTCGGTTTCAAGCTCGCCGACGGGTTGCAGGTCCTCGCGTTCGGACAGGTCAGCGTGTACGAGAAGCGCGGCCAGTATCAGCTCATCGCAACGCAGTTGATGCCGAAAGGTCTTGGCGCGCTCCAACTCGCGTTCGAGCAACTGAAACAAAAACTCGCCAAGGAAGGTCTGTTCGACGCCGAGCGAAAGAAGCCGATCCCGGTTTTGCCGCAGCACGTCGGCCTCGTCACCTCGCCGAGCGGCGCGGCCATCCGCGATTTTCTCAAGATCATCGGACGCCGGTTCCCGAACGTTCACATCATCATCACGCCGGTCCGCGTCCAGGGCGAAGGCGCGGCGGAGGAGATTGCGGCGGCGGTGGATGAGCTCAACGCGCTCGACCTCGTGGACGTGATCGTCGTCACGCGCGGCGGCGGTTCGCTCGAAGACCTGTGGGCGTTCAACGAGGAGGTCGTGGCGCGCGCCATTGCCCGGTCGCGGTTGCCGACGATCTCGGCGGTCGGACACGAGATTGATTTCACCATCGCCGATTTCGTCGCCGACCTGCGGGCACCGACGCCGAGCGCCGCGGCGGAACTGGTCGTGCGCGCGAAAGACGAGTTCCTCGCGTTGCTGGCGCAATACCAGAAACGGCTCGACAACGACCTGCGGTACCGGCTGAGCGAAGCGCGTCGCCGGTTGGCCGGTTGCGTCCTGCGGCAGCCCGCGGAATTGGTTTGCCAGTACCAGCAACAGGTGGACGACCTCGCGCACCGGCTCCGTCAGGCGACGGGCGTCGCGCTCCAGCAACGACGAGCGCATCTGACCGCGATCCGGCTGGTGACACCTCAAACGCTGTTGCAGCGG
>Ga0114951_10005054_pt1 | contig 12400 bp, 15 predicted proteins | sample AM7aDNAmetaG_FD_88677 | JGI IMG/M metagenome (GOLD analysis project Ga0114951, IMG submission 88677) | Freshwater microbial communities from Finland to study Microbial Dark Matter (Phase II) - AM7a DNA metaG | ecosystem: Environmental > Aquatic > Freshwater > Lake | place: Finland: Lake Alinen... | reverse complement strand
TTCATAAAACTGAAAATAGGGTTTTGGGAAACAGGAGATTGCGTTTGACTGTTGTCTAAAGCAATTACTGAGGGTAAAATTAATAGGACTGCAAAAATTATCAAAGTTAACTCTTTTTTCATATTGTAGCTTAATCTTGAGAGTTTTTATTCTTTGCTTTTTAGGGTTAAATTTTAAATAGTCTATTTACTTGAATTTTTTATGATAAAAGAAAGGGTGATTAGTATAGCTGTGCTATTCTTAATATTGTTTAGTATAGGCTTTGTTAGCTCTGTAGGTTCGGGTATAGCTCCTTTAGACAGCGCTCTTAATTCAGCAGATAAAACAATAAACACTGTGCAAGGTAATGCAACGAGTTTTATAATTGCTCCTCCTAAGACAAAGGATCAACTTAAAAGTGAGTATATATCAAATGCTTTATTTGGGCAGAATGGTCTTTTGGAGAGAAATGTCTTTTTTGGACCAATATTCATAAGCTACAAAAAAGTAGCAGTTTATACAGACCCCGTTGTTAGATATATAGTGGGTGCAGATCCGGCATTAACTTGGTTTTTTATATTGGCCTTTATTCTATGGTGTGTGCTTCTAAAATATTATTATACTCTTTATTTGGTATTTAGAGACTTTTCTCTTTTATCTGTGAATACTGTTAAAATAATTTCAGGTTTGGTATTTGTAGCATTGACTGTTCTGCAAGTATTTCAAATTATCTCCGTATTTTTAATAGATCAGACATTTGCATTAATTGCTGTTTTTAGTGCGGGTTGGATGCAATTAGCAGGGTTTGTAGTATTAATAGTAGCCCTAATATTTTTAGGAATATTCTCAAAAAAGCTTCAAGCTATTGCAAGATTAATAGAGCGAAAAATTAAAGCAGCAAAAAAAGCGCAGCAGGAAAAAGAAAGGGAAGAGAGATTAGATCATGTTATTAGAAGAGAAGAAAAAATAGCAGATTCAGAGTAAGAAAGTTACTTGTTTTTTAAAACGATAAACCTTTTAAAAAAATAATAAGCCTCCGAGGGGAGTCTAACCCCTGACCCCGAGTTTACAAAACTCGTGCTCTAAACAACTGAGCTACGGAGGCAGTATAGTTTATAAAAAATGAGCTATTAAAAAGGTTTTGTATGATATACTTAGCCTGTGTAGCAGAGCGCGGTAACATTTATAATGGCAGAAGGATTATATTTTTTATGAGAAGAAGAGTAGTTTTTGATTCTGAGATAAATAGAGAAAGATTTTTTAAGAAAGTTTTAGAATCTGTAGATTTGAAAAAATGGAGTGATTTAAGAAAATATTTTGGAATTCCTAAGTCTATGTTAGAGTTTTATAAGAATGGAAAGTTAACTTTGCCGGAAGTTCTATACTTATGTTTGTCTAAGCATCTTGAAGATGAGGACAAAAGATTTTTTGAGACACATATAACCTTTCTCTGTTCAGATTGGGGTAAAGTTAAAGGAGGGAAAGTAACTTATCTAAGACACAAAAATATTTTTGATGAAGGTCGTAAAAAGGCAATTAGCTTCATGGTAAAGAAAGCGGATGAAAGATTTGATGGAAATATGGCTCTTAATAGAGAGTTGGCTTATTTTATAGGGCTTTTTATAGGAGATGGATTTACAAATAAATATAAAGGGAATTATTTGGTTCAATTTACAGGAGATAAAAAGGAAGAATGTTTTTATAAAACTTTAATTTCGGGCTATTCTAAAGAACTTTTTAATATGGCTCCAAAAATTAAAGATGATAGAGTTGCCAACGCAATAAGAATCAATCTTTATTCAAAAACTCTTTTTAACATGATAACTCAAAGATTCAAAATTTCCGCAGGGAGAAAGTCTCATAGTGTTTTAATTCCTAAAGAGATACTTGACTCGAAATCAGAAATTATTAAATCGTGTATTCGCGGATTATATGATGCAGAAGGTTGTGTATTTTTTGATAAGAGAAAGGAGTATAAAAAACTTTATCCCCGAATAGAATTGCATATGTGTAATTTGGCTCTTTTAAAGCAAGTTTCAACGATTCTTACAAAATTTGGTATTTATAATATTGTTGGGGAGAATATAGGAAATTTAAGAGTAACTATTTGGGGATTTGAAGAAGTTAAAAAATTTATGAAAGAAATTGGTTTTTCTAATCAAAAACAGTTAGGCAAGCTTTGTTCAGCTGGACTTGTTTGAATCCCTCTGCAGGCTTTATACACTTTCTCCAGAGCCCTCACTTCTATTGCTTTATTGATTATTGCGAACATTGGAAAAGTAGTATATATAAAGAAGTAATTTCTCATCTTTTTATGATAAAAAAAGAGTTTGGTAAACTTTCTATATTACTTTTAGTAGTTTTATTATCTGCAAGTTTTGTTTCTGCAAATTTGTTTGGAGATTTTTTTAGTAAAGTTGGGATGACCGGGAATGCTGTTGCAAGTAATTCGTTTTGTGCTTCTTTGAATTCAAGTTTGACTGTCGGAAATAAATGTGCAGTCAACTATACAAAGACGTATAGTTTCTCATCTTATTCTTGCTGCAAAAAGGATATGCCCTATTCTTTAGTTTGCCAAAAGTCTTCTCAATATACAACTTCATATTCTAAATCTGCTTGTAATGCGAGCGATTGTGGGAAAGATAAATATATTTCTTGTCAACAAAAAACTTACGGTGGTTTTACATTTGGATTTATGCCGAAGCAATATGCGGAGGTTTGTCAAAAAATAACTTCTTTACAAAATATTTCTTGTTCTCTAAATCCCACTTGTCCCAAAGGGTACTCTCAATTTAGTAGGAATGATTGTTCTGCTCAAAATAATGCAAGTGAAAATCCTTATCAAAATATTCTCAATAGTTGTAATATAGATTTTGTTGATAGTAATAATATTGATGTTCAAACTTATCTTGGCCCATACATTCATCCTTTAAAGGAAAGTGATTGGATGCACAATCCAAACATCACTCAGCAAGTAAAGGTCTTAATAGATAATAAAAATAACGATATGGATAAGGCTGTCGCTATTGCAAATTGGGTGAAGCAATCTAGACCATACAACTTAGGTGAAGGAAATAGCACGTGTAGCGATGGCGGATGCACTCCTGCAAATGCTCTTCTGAGTGTAATGGATATTTATAATGAGAATACGGGCGTGTGTTTTGATTCGGCGATTATAACTGTAGCAATGTTTAGGTTGGCAGGTATTCCGGCAAGACTAACTTTTCCCATTTACTCGCAATCTCACGCAAGAACCCAGGCATATATTAAAAACCAATGGATAACGTTTGATAGTACTTTTAGTTCTGGGGCTGCTGAAGTTAATATAGCAGAATTCCCTCCAGACGTAGTTTCTTATTCTGGTGAACTAAACAATTTGAGCATTTATAATCAACAGCAACTAAGAACAGGAGAATATTTGGGATCAGAAGTCTATAAACAATTTGATATTGCGAATAATGATTCTGTGTTTGGAGCAGTAACTTTGGCAAATATTCCTTCAAACAATAAATTATACTCTAATGACTCCCTTTTTGATAATAGTAGTGGTATGGGTTTGCCTGTTGGCTTTAATATAGAAAGAGTAGATGATGTGAATCTATATTATGCGGTTTATAATAGTCAGATAAATTATGTTTTCAATTCTTCTCAGCCTTCTGGCGTCATAATTAATGGTGGTGCGGGATCGTCAAATATTCTCATCCCATATAGTAATATGTCCAAAGATATGAATTTAATACTTCCTCGTATTATGTTTTTTGATGGATTCAATGATAATATTCCAGGAGTTCAAGTTAATTCTGTAATAGACATGTCTGGTTCATTTAGATATTTAGAAACAATAAAATTACCATTGGGAGAATATAAAATTACATATTACACTAATTTGCCTTCCAGTACTGATAATCCCAATGTGGGTGGACAAAAAGATGTTGCGTATGCGGAATTCAATGTTTCTAGAGGAAATGCAGTAAAACTAACTTCAAATATTTTCAAAAAATCAGACGGAATAAATCAAGTTTATTTTAATGATATGATGAAACGTATCGATAATACTTGGAGTAATTGTGCGAATAATTCTAAAATTTAAATATACTTGAAATTACCTAAAATATCTTGTGTTATTTGTATAGCGTTTTCTTTAGCCTTCGGGTTACTTGCCGCGTAATCTATCTCATACTTTACCCAATATCCGTGCTCTTTATCAAATATATTTATAATCATTGCTTCTTGACCCACATAAGTACTATTTTGTATTTCTTGATAGCCATCTAGTATGCCATAGGTTACTTTTTGAGTTTGGACAAAATGGGGGCCATTAATTAGGTTTTCATCAAATTCTAAATCCTTAATGGATGTGGGTGAAGCTAACAGTAAAGCCAGAGATATGCCTGTGTTATCTGTAGAATTAAGGAGAGTATAGGTATAATTACCATTATCACCAATTGCAGTTTTCTCTTCTAATGTCATTGTAGAAGGATATTTTATAGAATAAACTGAATTGCTATATTCTTTTAGAGAGGAAGTGTTAGAAAGGTTTTTGCTAACCAATAACAAAATTATGCCTGCAATCAAAATTATTCCTAACACAATAAACCAAAATTTTTTATTCATATCTGTCTAAAATTTCTTGGCTTTTTAATTCTTTGTTAAAAATTAGCCCCATCCTAGACGCTTCAATATTGGATTCTCTGAAATTATTGCTTATCTAGAATTTCTTGCTTTCTCTTTTTTGTTTCTTCTTTTGCTCTAATTTCTTTCTCGTAATAGTCAACTAGTTCAATGTTACCTGATCCCTTTGCGTTTTCTTTCTTCTCTTTATGAATGTCTATTTGTTCTTGCAAAGAGGTTACTCCTTTCTCTAACCTTTTCTTTCTATTTGTCATTTTATCTTATTCAATTCTTGTTCTAGAAAGTTTATTAACTTTTCTTCTTGCTCTACTGGAATATGAGCAGTTTTGATAGGCTTATCGTCTCTAATTTTTCTATATATTTCATAAATCTCAGAGTAATTAATGTCTAAGTTTTTTAACCATTCTTTAAAAGTAGAATTAGAAAAAGAAGTATTTTTTATGAGACATTTTATTATAAAAACTCCTCGAAGTCTTAGAATAGCAGAATAAAGGACGCTATTAGAAGAGTATTCCCTAGTTTTTTTATCTAGTTCAATTATTTCTCTACTCGATTTTATAGAATCGGAGGTTTGTTTTATAAATTGTTTAAAATTAGCTTTTTCTACCTTTATTTTCTTGAGTTTATCCAAATAACTAGGGTTAATTATCGCGACTGATTCTTTGAATATGGAATACATCAAAATAGGATTAATTTTTATTGCTTCTGGAATTTCTTCTTCTTGCAAAATAATGAAGCTTTTGCCATTTTCTCTTTCTAGTTTAAATTTTTCTTTAGCTATTACTAAAACATCTATATCTGACGATTCAGTAGCTTCTTTTCTAGCGTGGGAGCCGTATAAAAACACGGCAGTAATCTTCTCTAGGAAAGGATAAAGTTTCTCGAAAATTTGTTCTTTAACAGTCTTTTTTTCAAGTCTAACTAATAATACTTTTTCGTTAATCCATTCTTTTGGGGCAAAGATATGCGCCCCATTTCCTACTTGGCTAACTACTCTTATTAGCTGTTCTTTTTCTTTTATTTCCATGTATATACTTAGTATATACTCTATTTAAAGGTTGTGTTTGTTCTATTTTAAGAAAACAATGTGTCGAGAAATAGCTCCATCCTAGACACTTCAATCTTGGATTCTCTGCAGGCTTTATACACTTCCGTAGGCTTTTTATAGTGTAGACTATTTTAAGTTGCATGAAAAAAGTAGTGATAATAAAAAATGGTCCGTACTTGGTTTCTGGAAATATTCCTCTGGGAAAAGAAACAGCTGTTGTTGGAAAAAAGGGGGTACCTGAAAGATGGAAGAAAGGCAAATCTTATTCTAAGCAAGAATCTTACAGTTTGTGTAGATGTGGAAGGTCAAAGAATAAACCTTTTTGTGATGGTTCACATGTACCAGTTAAGTTTGATGGAACAGAGAATGCAAGCAGAAAGGAGTATCTAAAGCAAGCCAGCATACTTTATGGTCCGGGCGTAGATCTTTTGGATGTTCCAATACTTTGTTCTATGGCAAGGTTTTGTCATCTCGGAGATGGAACTTGGAGCAATATTGCAAATTCGAATAATCCGCAATCTAAAAAACTTGCGATACAAACGGCTTGTAACTGTCCTTCAGGAAGATTGGTCCCATGGAATAAAAATACCCAGAAACCTCTTGAACCAAAATTTAAACAATCGATAAGCCTTATAGAAGACCCTCAAGAGAAATCGAGTGGGCCTATTTGGTTAAAAGGCGGAATAACTTTAGTTTCTTCGAATGGAAAAGAATATGAAAAAAGAAATAGAGTTACTTTGTGTAGATGCGGTAAATCTCAGAATAAACCTTTTTGTGATGGCAGTCATTTAGATTTTGGGTTTAATGATGGCGATGAAAGTTTAAAATAACCTTCTTAAAAATGAGTTTACTTTCATTTTGTTTATAAATGCAAGTTATCTGAATAATTCATGGTAAATAAAAACACTTTAAGTAGATCTGCAATTGTATTGATTGCTGTTTTGGCAGTAGTAGTGATAACCGTGGGCGCAGTTTCTGCAACTTCTTTTTTAAACAAACCTTCTGGAAGTCATAAGTTTAAAAGTGGAATGAATGGCACGCAGACAAATTTAATTCAAGAGGCTATAAAGAATAACGATTATACTACTTGGAAATCTTTAATGGAGTTACAGTTGACACAGGATAATTTTAATAGATTTGTAAATATGTCTAGCTACACAGAAGGGTTCAGGCAAAATATTTCAAACTTCGGAAACTTTACAGGTATGAAAATACCTCATTTTGGAAATCTTTCAAAATTTTCGGGTGGAAATTGGACAAAAAGAAGTAGAGATAATGTACATCATAATATTTCATTAAGCTAGAATTAACAAAAAGGAGGAACATGAAGAAAATATATATTCTGTCTATTGTTGTAATAATTATAATCTTAATAGGCGGAGGCATATGGTTTTATTTAGACTATTCTTCTGCTCCTACTCTCTCAAAACCTAGTTTAATTGGATTGACAAATAGCTCTTCTATTACTTTTAGTTTTAGTTCTAGTAAGGCAGGAGTAATCTCTTATTCAGGAGATTGTAGTTCTTCTACTATTTCTGCAGTTTCAGGAGTAAATAGCGTTGTTTTCAGATCTCTTTCAGACGGAAATCATACCAACTGTGCAATTGTGGTGACTAATTCCGCAGGGAAAAAGTCTCTATCTTTGGCAATTTCTTCTTTTGTAGTAGATACTTCTAAACCAATAACTAATGCAAATCTTAACGGATATACAAATGGTAATTTTGCTCAAAGTGTAACTATAGGGTTTTCATGCAGTGATGGGGGGAGCAGCGGCTGTGCAAATACAGACTATGCTATTAATAATGGTTCAGTACAGCAAGGTAATTCTGTAACTTTCAATTCCAATGGGAGATATTTTTTAGCATATTGGAGTGTTGATAGGGCGGGAAATGAAGAAGTACCCCATACTGAACTAAATAATATAAAGATAGACTTAGGACAGACTCCTTCTCCAATAATAAACACTTCTACTGGATACCAAAACCAATCATTTAATTTAATATATACTCCCTCTAATTCTAATGATAATTGTTATTACACTGCTAATGGGGGAGATTCATTAGGTTATGGGTCTTGCTCAGGAACATTTGGCGGGGTGTCTTTTGCAGGAGATTCAGAGTATACTCTCATTGTCTATGAAAATGATTCTGTAGGAAATCTTGGGAGTTCGGGTCCTATAACAATTACTTGGGACACAACTCCTCCTGCTATTACACTTACTTCTCCAGTTTCAGGTGAATATAACTCTACTACTTGGCCAACGGTTGTTTTAGGTAATTATGCTGATGCAAGTACTTGTCAATATTCTTCAGACGGAAGTAATTGGATTAATTTTAATTCTTGTTCAGATACAAGTAATTATCGGCCTAATTCTGGTTCAGGAACTCTCTATGTAAGGGGAATTGATGCGGCCGGAAATGTGCAGACCGCGGTTTCAGTGCCTATCACATACGATAGTTAGCAGTCTAAAAGCCTACTTTGTGTAATGTTTCTTTATTCTATAAGCTATCACAACTAAAATTAAGAAGCTTACAAACGCAAGTAAGGAAGATTGTATAAAGTTTAGGAACTCTGTAAGGGTGTCTTTAAATATGTACCCTGCAAATACATAAAGCATGGCGGATATTGTTTCTCCAATAATTACTGCACTAATGAATTTATTTTTATTCATCTTTTCAAAACCTGCAAGGTAATTTGCAGCAACGTCTGCTCCAGTAATCAAAAATCTGCTAAATATAATTGCTGCAAAACCATAATTAGTGATAATTGCTTTGAACTTTCCTTCGTCTTTTTGATACCATTTAAGTCTCTTCATCCAGCTCTCTACCTTATTTGAAAATCTTATGGTTATAAAATAAACAGTTAAGTCTCCTAAAATGCTTGCAATTAAAACCAGTAATACTAAGTAGATGAGACTTGTCTTAGTGGGTATCGCCGTTGCGAAAAATGCGACAAGGATAGATATGTTTGGCACCACGATAATAGAGGATGCAAAGACTAAAAGGAAAAGGGCAATGTAGCTATACGTGGTGCTTAATAAAACAGTTAAATCAATTAGCATTATTTCACCGCATTGTTCAATTTTTCCAAAATCAATGTGCAGTTTTCTTTTTTATTTGAGCAAATTGTTGAAATTGGGCTTATCAAGTTTGAGCTACTGTTAGTCGCGTTTAATAGTAAAAATAAACTTTGTTGAGTTATATTAAAATGTTTAAGGACAGTATGTGGTGCCATCCAAGATCCTATTTTTATAGGAGTATTATTAAAATAGTTTTTGTGATTTTTAAAAGTTTGATAATTTTGATAAGAGTTTATTGAAAGAATTATAAAAAAGACAATTAGACAAAGTAGGATAATTATATACCCAAATAAAGTGTACTTTTTGTTTGTTTTCTTTTTTATCATATATTTATTACCTATAGGTTATTTATAACTCTTGCTTTAGCATAACTTATTTTCTATTCAGTTTTTAATAAATAAATATTGAACCTTTTTCATCCAGTCGCTTACTCGCATCAAGAATATTTGCCCCACTTTATATCTTTCCAGATTCGTTCATGGACAAAAAATAGTAGCATTTTTATTACTGTTAGTCCAAGGGTAAACTTTACTGAAAAGGCTATGTCTCCATAAACTATGTAAATGGCAGCTAGAGTAATAATAAAGCCAAAACTTTCCCAAACAATTCCTTTTACTAAACTTCTTTCGTATGTTGAGGGCATAAAGTATTTTGTCTAAAATAGTATATAAATTTAATGGATTTGTTTTCTAAATTCGGATTATCTTTATTATTTTTTATTAAGGAGAGAAGTATATTAAAATATGTCTTATGTTCTTGCTTTCTCCAGGATATAATCAATTACATTTTCTGCTGAATATTCCATGCCATGTCTTTGGACCAAATCTTTTACTGCTGTCAAATCTGCACCAGAAGTCACTAAAGGTTTTTCATCAGGAGTGTTTAACCCTATTGTAGCCAGTAGATTGTTGCACAAGCATTTTCTTCCAATTGTGTCTTCTAAGAGACCTCCCTTTTTTACATAAACTTCTTCGGGCTCTGCTGAACAACGTGTTAAAAGTTTGTTTCCTTCTTCATATACTTCTACTAAAAATCCTAGATTGCATACTCTTCTTCTTTCTGCATAAACTTCTTGAGAGGACATTGTTCCAGATATTTGTAACTCTTTAAATGGAAGACGTGCAGGTGAAGCTCTTGCACTCGTGTATGCTCTTGCACCCCCAAGTATTTCTATAAGTGCTTGTCTTTTTAATTGAGGTGTTATTCCTGAATCTGTGCAGAATTCAAATGGTGTTCCGACTTGTATTCCTGATGCACCAAGAGAGATTGCCTCAGCAAGTCGTGTGGCATAATTTCCTGCTAGCCAGTAGGGTTGATTTCTTCCATTCTTTTTTAATTGAAAAGCAAGCATTTCAAAATTAGTGTCATCTTCTAATCCATGTATGGATTCGCCCGTTTCACTTATTCTTTTGCTTCTTGGCGGAACATTATGCCCTCCAGCCAAATGTCCTTCTATTACATATCCATCGGCATTAGGTAGTCCCCGTACTCCTAAATGATTTCCGATTATTCCTAAAAATACAGGTCTTTCTAATTTTGTTTTAGCTATTCTCCTAGGATCAAATATGATTTGGTAAGGTTTGCCATTTATTGGGGCAGGCATTCTGCATATTTCTCCCGAAACTAATGCCGTAAGTATTTCTGGAATATTTTTAGGGAATCCTGCTCCTATAAGTGCAACATCTAGCCCTGCGAGCATTCCACCGTATAATGTGGGAAGTTGGGCCCATCCTATTTTGTTGAGAAAATTTGCGCCTATAGGATTCATGTGCCCTTGTTTTGCTAAATATACTTCAACAAATGCGCCTGCAACAAGAGTATCTTCAAGATCTTTATTTGCAATTGTAAACTCAGAATCTCCTATTTTTTCGAAATGAGGGAATGAGTTAAGAAGGTATCTATCTTCTGGAGCTTTGCCACCACTTATATAAAATTTATCAAAAATTCTTTTTGCAATTTCTTGATTGGGGAATTTGGTTAATGCTTCTCTTAAGTTTCCATTAGGATCTCCATGCTGTAACCCTCTAATCAAAAGATTGTCAGGGGCAGTAGCGGAAACTACTCCTAGCTGGCCATAACATGAAACTCTTTTTGCAAGACTATATTTAGATACTCCTACTCCCATTCCTCCTTGAATTATCTTTATCTGGCTAATTAACTTTTGAAGTAAATCTAAGTGATTTGCCATTCTATTATATCGTTTAGAGTTTATTAAAGATTTCTATATTTGAGTATATGACTCATTTAAAGAGACAAATTCTATTCCCACACTATTTTTTCTTCAGAAACTTTTTGTTTTTTTGTAGGGTAGATTATTTCTGTTAATTCTGCTGGTTTGAACCATAATTGGATTTCTCTTTTTGCTTCTTTTTCTGATTCAGAAGCGTGAACGACAGTTTCTAGAACATGTGTTTTGCTGTTTATTCTCCCATATTTTCCTCTTATGGACGTAGGATCTGCTTCTTCTGGATTTGTTCTGCCGACTAGTTTTCTTATAACTTCTGTAGCATTTTCTCCTTCGTAAACCAAAGCAAAAACTCTGTCTGTATGGAATTCGCCCATTATGTATCTCATTGTGTCTTCAAATATTTGAGTTCCTTTTTCTTCGCCGTGTTTTCTTATTTGGTTGGCTTTCAAATCCGCGTAATGAGCTTCTGCTAATTTTCTATCTACCTTGACTACTTTAGCACCTACAATTTTTAACTTAGTTTCAGATAAAGTAGAGATAATATTCCCAGTCAAGGATTTTACAAGGCCATCAGGTTTAATTAGAACTAAGCATTGTTGAACTTTTGTATTAGCCATTCTATTCTCCTTTTATTTCTTCGGTCTTTGAATTTGAGTCTGCTTGAACTTCTTTTTTCTTTTTAGGCTTCTTTTCTTTAACTGGTTTTTCTTCTGCAATAACTTCTTTTTCATTAGAGGATGATTCTGCTCGAACTTCTTTCTTTTTTTGTTCAGCTTCAATTTCTTCTGCTTGGGTTAGTTCTACTTTTTCTTCTAATTTAGGTTCTTCTCTTTTTCTAGGAGTCAAATCCGCTTTTTCAAGTTGTGTTGTTTCTAATACTCTTATCTCACATAATGAAAGCGGGTAAACTTTTTTCAATCTAGGATACATTTCTTTTTGGATTGCTCCATAAATAACAGATTCTGCAAGTTCCATGTAGGTTTTGTCCTTAACATATTCCGTGATAAACTCTCTTGCTGTTTTTCTTAAATTGTTTCTAATTGCTCTGGAAACTTTTTTTCTTGTTATTAAGAATGGTTTTATTCTTATTTGAATGTCTTTACATGAAAGAGCCATAGAATCTTCTACATAGTTTGCTCTTTTTCTCATCATTCTAGAAATATAACTTCTCATTAAAAGAATATCTTTTGGAAATGCTTCAAGTTTACCTTCTCTGTTCAGTATAAGGAATGTAACTTCTACTCCCCTTCCTTTTAATTTTCTAGACAAATCTAATTTGATTGTTTTTTTGTGTAATGTTTCCGGTTCTCCTAAAACGGGCAGAACTTCATTAACTATGGGTGCTTCAACATCAACGAATTTCTTTTTTAATGCCATTTTATTCTTGTAAAACCTTTCCAGCCCTTATTCCTTGCTTTTTGTCCTTGCTTTTGTTGCAGGCAGTGCAGGTGTAAAGAATTTTTGCTTTTTTAGT
>Ga0114951_10005053_pt1 | contig 12402 bp, 9 predicted proteins | sample AM7aDNAmetaG_FD_88677 | JGI IMG/M metagenome (GOLD analysis project Ga0114951, IMG submission 88677) | Freshwater microbial communities from Finland to study Microbial Dark Matter (Phase II) - AM7a DNA metaG | ecosystem: Environmental > Aquatic > Freshwater > Lake | place: Finland: Lake Alinen... | reverse complement strand
GCACCGAAAAACACACTGTCATCCGCAAACCGGCTCACCACCTGCGCGACACACTTCGAATACCTCCCCGGCAAACCGCTAAGTTGGCTTTTGCGAAAACGCTATGACCGACACACTCCTAGACAGCCAGAGACGCCCACATAAAGCCGAGCAGAGACTCGGAATCAACGGCCGCCAGGTTGTCGCTGTGGCCAAGCAGTCTGCGCTGTATGGCTCCCCGGGTCATGCAGGCGATCGACCAAGCATCCTTTCGACGTTCTAGCGGGCGGATCTGGCTCTGCTTAGATGCCTCTTCGATTGCCGATGCCAGGTCGTGCACCGGATTGCTCAGCCAATCGCGATACTGACTGAACGTGATGGATAGTGTCCCGGGCTCTGAGTCCATGACCCGGAAGGGTTCCTTCTTCTGGCTTCATCTTTATCCAGCCGGGTTAGGGTGAAGGCGCAGATCTTCTCCTTCAGGCAGCTTGCAGCGTCGATTTGATCTAGAGTATTCTTCCTCGGCGCCCTCATGTCGTGATTGAGCACGGCTTTGCAGAGCGCCGTTTTCGAGCGTAAGTAGAGATAAATCGTGCCTTTCGCGACTTTTGCTTCCTAGGCGATCACATCCGTGATTTCAAAGGCAAAGCCCCGGCGTGCAAACACCGATCGCACGGCATCGATGATTTCTGCGCATCGGAATTCCGAAACAATCTGTCGCTTCGTTTTCATCAAAATCCGGCCTCGCAGTTTCTCGCTCGATCGCAACTTGAAGGCGACTGACTGGCCAGCATATTAAACTGACTGAATGGCCAGTAGCATATCCAAAAGCATGGAAGCCACTCACGCAGAGTGGCGGCCCTTGGTGAATCCATGGTTTGTTGCGGTCTCCGTGATGCTTGCGACCTTTATGGTGGTGCTCGACTCTTCGGTTGCCAACGTGGCATTGCCGCACATTGCGGGGACGCTTTCGGCATCGACGGACGAGTCGACCTGGGTGCTCACGAGTTATTTAGTCGCCAATGCCATCATGCTCCCGGCCGCTGGGTGGATCTCCCGGCGCATCGGACGCAAGCGGCTGCTGATGGCCTCGGTCATCGTGTTCACCGTCGCCTCACTGCTCTGCGGAATAGCTGTGGATATGCCCACGCTGATCGTTGCCCGCGTGCTGCAGGGGCTTGGCGGCGGCGGAATGCAACCCCTGGCGCAGTCCATCATGCTTGAGAGCTTTCCGCCCAGCAAGCACGGCACGGCGATGGCCTTTTATGGCATGGGGATTGTGGTGGCTCCGGTGATTGGCCCAACGTTGGGGGGGTGGATCACCGACAGCTACTCGTGGCGCTGGATCTTCTACATCAATCTGCCTGTAGGCCTGCTGGCGTTGTTTATGATCAACCTTTTCGTCGAGGATCCGCCTTACCTTCGCCATCGGTTTCGAGGGGCAATCGATTATATGGGCTTCAGCCTGATGGCCGTCTGGCTGGGGACGATGCAGTTGGTGCTGGACAAGGGGCAGGAGTCGGACTGGTTTGAAACCCCATGGATTAGTTGGCTGGCTGCTATATCCGCGTTTGCGCTCGTAGGCTTCATTGTCCGCGAATTCACGAGCAAAGAGCCGATTGTGCAGCTTCGCGCGCTTGGCAACCGTAACTTTGGCATAGGCACGCTGATTACAGGCATCTTCGGCTTTACGCTCTATGGCGTCACGGCACTATTGCCTCTTTTTCTGCAAACGGTACTGGGGTATTCGTCTCTGGATAGCGGCATGGCCGTGAGTCCCCGCGGCCTCGGCTCCCTAGTTGCCATGATGCTGGTTGGGATCCTAGTGAATTATGTAGATGGCCGAATCCTGCTGGCCTGTGGCTTTGCAGGGTTTTGCTACTCGACTTTTCTGTTGAGCCACATCAATCTCGGAATTTCGATGTGGTCCGTCGCTGCGCCGAACTTCGTCAACGGCTTTGCAGGCGGATTCATCTTTGTGCCGCTCACCACAATGGCCATGAGCCAGTTGCGCAAGCAGGATATCGGCAACGCCTCCGGCATCTACAACCTGATACGGAATGTGGGCGGCTCCATTGGTATCGCTGTTGTTACAACGATGCTGGTGCGCGGTTCCCAGGCCCACCAGAACTACCTGGTGGCAAACGTTACCACAACCAATCCAACCGCGCGCGCGCTGCTGCAGGGGCTGGGGGCGAAGTTCTTGGGTGGAGGGGCCGATGCGTACACTGCTCATCGCGAAGCTATGGGACTGTTGTACCAGGGTGTCCAGCAGCAGGCGGCGTTGCTTGCCTATGCCGATAACTTCCGGCTGCTGGGATACCTATCCTTAATCTGTATTCCTGTGATCGTGCTCCTTCGCAGACTACGCCACCGCCCCGAGGATCGCATCGAGATAAGTGGTGAGTGACTTAGCAGGGCAACCTATGCAGAAACGCGCACCAGCAAAGAAGTGATGTTGTCGTGACCGCCTGCTTTGTTCGCCGCCATAATCAGGCGTTTGCACGACTCATCAAGGGCAATATCGCTGGATACGAGGGATTCGATCTGCGAGTCTGTCAGTTCCCTGGTCAGCCCGTCGGAGCAGAGCAAAAACAGATCGCCTGGCTCTGCCTCCAATTCAAAAATATCCGGAGTTACGTGGCTCTGGGTGCCGAGTGCTCTGGTGATCACGTTTCTATATGGTGAGCGCAAAGCCTCGGCGGCGGTCATCCGGCCCATTCTCACCTGCTCCTCTACCAGCGAGTGGTCCTGCGTAATCTGTTCCAGATGGCCACAGCGCAGGCGGTAACATCGGCTGTCGCCCACGTTGAGGACCCACACGCGACGCTCTTCCACAACCAGGCCCACCATGGTGGTGCCCATGCCGCTGAGCTTGTTACTGCGCTGGGATCGGGAATGGATAGCAGCGTTCGCGGCGGCAATAGCCTGCTCAGCTACTCCCGGCATCGGCTCGGCTACAGTGCGTGCGGACAGAATACGCAGCATCTCGTCCACGGCGAGGGAGCTAGCGATCTCCCCGGCTGCGGCCCCGCCCATGCCGTCGCACACAACATAGACTCCATGCTCAATCGAGAATCCGAAAGCGTCCTCGTTACCAGGGCGCTTGCGGCCCTTGTCGGAAACTGCTGCAGCTGTGTAGTGGACGACCGCCGTGGTCAAGAAAGAATCCCCCATCGCTCAGTTTACACATGTCTCGACTTTTCGACGTGAGAAAGTCGAGACATCAGTGTCCGGGCTGGCTGCTAGCGCCGTCAGGCAGGGGAGGAGGAGGCGGCAACTCAAAGACCTGGATGGCACCGGCATTCAGCACAGCAACGCGTCGGCCGGAGGGCGAGATGGCCACATTGCCGCCTGCATCCAGCACCGGGCTGGCGGGCGATTCAAACGCCATCTCGCCCGTAGCCGCATCGAATATCCTCACCAGTTGTCCCTTAATGTCGTCCTTTTCAAGGGGAGCGTAGGAACTGATGGGGTGGGTAACAGCCAGGGTTTCCCGCGCGATCCGCTGGCCGCCCGGCGACCGGGTAACCTCGGGCCAGACAGCCGATCCGGGATTCAGATCGCTCCAAAGCGTGCGGCCGTCTGTCGTTAGCGCTACCAGCGAGTGGCCGCCCGAAGGTGAACACGTGGTCGCAAGCACCAGTTGCTGCGAAATGAATTCGGATGTAGGTGTGCATGCGGAGTCGACACGTCCCAGGATTCTGCTTCCGCCGGTGAAGTAGTTCAGGTTCAGAACCCATCCGGTGCCCGTGGTGCGCAAATTCTCCAGATATCCGTCGGCGTTGACAGGAAGGCGGACAGGCGAGCGGACCCGGCTCACAAGCATCACTTTTGCCGAATCCCGGCGCATGATGCGCACCACCAGGTCAGGCTGCGCTGGATTGGACTTGCCGGGGCTCTGCTGCCCGTCCACGGTCACGGTTGCCGCGGCTGATGCGGGGCTGGAAACATCTCCCGGCTTGCTTGCGGTTGCCTGGGGCTCAAGTGAGTTGGTCACAAGGAACTGCTTCATGGGGTCTAGGTCCAGCCAGCGCACCGGTCCCGGAAAACGCAGCCAGGGTTTTAGCTCGAGAGTAGCGTCACCCTCCATCAGGTTGTTCCTGTCTCGCAGCAGAAAATGGCCATGGTTGAGCATCCACAGGTAACGCACGTGGTCGTGTACGCTCCACAGGCCTTCTGATTCCACATTTCCTGCCGGCAGCGTAAGCACAACGGCGCGGATTTGCCGCTCGTCGCTCTCTTCATTGTCCGCGGTCTGCGGCCGGCGGCGGATCAGCCCCGGTACGCGGAAGGTGAACAGAAGCCGGTCTTCGTCTATAAAATCCAGCGAGGCCAGGCTGATGCGTGAGCTCAGGTAATACTCGCCGGGCGCGGAAAAACCTAGCGGCTCTACGGGAATCGAGAATACCGGCGGCAGAGAAGGCTTATCTGGAAAACGCTCTGGAAGCACGCGCTCCTTCACTGGTTGGAAACGATCCGGTGCCGCCTGAGCACGTGCAAATACCGTTGTGTGCAGCATCAGGCAGGCCAGCGCCATACCCAGCCCGGCGCGCATCCACTTCCTTACGGCAATCGTCCCGTTAGCCATCGTTTTCAATTTTCGCCGATGCGCGGCGTTTTGGGCAGTGATACCCAATTCACCTGCGTGTGCGACGATGAAGAAAGGGATGGAAGAACAAATAAAGATGGATAGGCGCCTCAGGGTTCTGGGCTACGGCGCCTGCGCACTGGCCGGAACTCTGTGGGGTACGGGTTTCTACTTCGGCAGGCTAGCCTTGAACGAGATGGGTGTGGAGCACATGGTGCTCTACCGCTTCCTGTTTGCATCTCTTGGGATGTTGCCGCTGGTGCTGGCAAACCGCAGCCGGTTTCACCTTTCCGGTGGCGAACTCCGCACGCTGCTGGTGGCCGCCGCGCTGGGCGTTCCCATTCAGTTTCTTCTCCAGTTTCATGGCCTCACGCTGACTACCGTGAGCCACGCCTCCCTGATGGTTGGCGCCATGCCGGTGATGCTGGCAGCGGCTGCCGCGCTGTTTGCCCGCGAGACCCTTGACCGGTTTGGGTGGGTTGCCCTCTGCGCGTCCACGGTGGGCGCGGGGCTGGTTACCTTGGGCGGCACCCGAAGTACAGCCCTACACGGACAGCCCACTCTAGTGGGCGACCTGTTGGTGATCGGGTCGCTCTTTACGGCCCTTGCCTGGATTCTGCTCAGCAAGAAACTAATGGAGACGCACAGCCCGCCAGTGGTTACCGCCTACACAATCCTGTCAGGAACGCTGATGCTGGTGGCCGTGGTCGCAGGTTCGAGGCTGCTGAGCCCGTTGACGCACCAGGCGATTGAACCCATGCCGTTTGCCCACGTAAGCCTTACAGCCTGGATAGCGCTCGGAATCAGCGGGCTGCTGTGCACAGCAACCACGACGCTGCTGTGGAACTGGGGCATTCACCACGTACCCGCCTCGCGCGCCGGGGTTTTCCTGAACATTGAGCCCGCATTGGGTTCTTGGCTGGGCGTGCAGTTGCTCGGCGAACACCTGGGTCCTTATGCGTGGGTTGGCGGAGCGCTGATTCTGGGCGCGGCTGTTGCCCTGACTACGCGCGGGCACGAACCGGAGCCTGCTGTGATCCTGGAATAGCCATTTTCTTGGGTACTACGTCAAACCATGATCACGACCGGCAGCAGATAGCCTGTAACATCTCTCCAGGCTCTGTCGATATATCCGCCAGTGATAAGTGGAGGTTCATGTGACGCTTCTAACCTGGGACCAAACGTGCTCGGTCGGCGTTCGCGCGATGGACGATCAGCATGGCATCCTGATGGACACGATGAACGACCTGCGCCTGGCGCTGGTGGCTGGTTGCGGCCGCGAGAAGGTGAGCGAACTGCTTGACCGGCTGATTGAGTTCACGCGGATGCATTTTTGGAGCGAGGAGCAACTGATGGAGCATGCCGGTTTCCCCGGCCTTGAGGAGCATCGCGCCGAGCACCACCGGATGCTTGCGGAGATGCTCCATGCGGCCCATCGCATTCAATACGGCGAAGCAGCGCAGACCCGAGAATTGCTTTGTTGTCTGCGCGATCAATACGCCGGACACATCGAGGAGCTGGACGGGAAGTATGGTGTTTTGTTGAATGAGCAGGGCATCCGATAGCGGTGTTTGCGTGAAACAGCGGCAAGTATAAAGGGCCACGAAGAAGATGGATATGCGACAAGCATTCCCTCCGGGCCTAAAGGCCCGTATGATTCTGCTGGCCATATGCGGGGGTTAAAACCCCCGCATCCCTCCGGATTGTGTCTTTCCGCAGCCTGTTGTCCAGCGCACAGGCCCTCAAGATGGTTCACTCGTTTTTGATTTCCGGCGTCAGTTTCAACGAAAGCGTCTGGCGCTAACTCTCGAAGGACAATTGCGGGGATGCCCAGACCGGTGACTCCGGCTTGGGCGCCGAAGCAAGCTCGTAAACCAGCCGTTCGAGAACCAGCCGCTTATCCGGCGGCGAGGAGCGGAGTTCCAGGTCTGCGCGGGCAACCAGCCGTAGAGCGCGGGTTAACTCGCGGCGGCTTTTATAGCGGCGGGCCTGGCGGATGAGGTCGTCGGCCGCGAACGGCGGCATCCTGAAGCCCTGCCAGAGGGCTTGCCAAATGGCGCGGGAATCGCGGACGTTCTTCTCCAGAATCACCAGCATTTGGCGGAAAGTGCGGGCCAGCATATAGAGGTGGCCGATGGCCGCGTCTTCGCCGGCGTCGGAGCTGTTCAGCAATCCGTGGAGCAGGGCGAGGGCGCGCACCCGGTCATGGGCGCTGATGGCGTCAGTCAACTCGTAGAGCGAACGCTGCTTGGCGCTGAGCACCATGGTCTCGACGTCCCCGAGGGTAATGCGGCCGCGACCGAAGGCGTAGAGCAAGAGCTTTTCCAATTCGGAGGCGACGAGCATCATGTCGGTGCCCAGGGCATCGACAAGTTCGCGGGCGGCATCGGGGTCCATGCGAATGCCGGACTCCTGCGCTGTGGCCGCGGTCCAGCGCATGGCATCTTCTTCGTTGACGCGCGCCAGCTCGACGATGCCGCAGTGCTGGCCCAGTGTTTCGGTAAGGCGCTCGAAGCGGCTTTTGTCGTCCATCTCCATGCGCCGTACATCGGAAGTGATGCGGAGGAAGTCGGCAACGAACAACAGCACCGCCTGCGGGTTTGGCGAGCGGAAGTAGCGATCGAGCGCCGCAAACTCGTCTTTTTTAGCGCCGCGCGTGTAAAGCTGGCGCAGGTTGCGCACAAAAATTACCTGGAAAGGCGCCATCAGCGAGGGCGTTTGGGCGCGGTCCAGCACCTCAAAGATGGAGTTTGTGGCCAGGTCGAGGTCGGAGAGGCAGAAGTCTCTCAACTCCTTCGGCACAAAGCCTTTCAACACGGCTGCGCGGCAGCGGTCGAGCAGGAAAACTTCGTCGCCGGCCAGCACGTAGCCAGGCCGCAACTGGCCCTTGCCAGCCGCGGCGGCTTCAATCTCCGCCACGAAACGAGCCACGGCTGAGATTCCAGCGCCCCAGCGCGCGCCGCTCAAAGCAGCGGCCTTCGCGAGTTCGATGTGCAGGCTGCGGGGCCAAAGGATGAAAGAACCATGCGGCTTCAGGATACCTTTCCCTGGACGAAGAGGCCAGCCCTGGAAATCTGCATTTGTCAGAAACTGAAGTGAGTTTCTCCTATATTCGCTGTTTATTCGCCTAAAGAATCCACTGTTTCCCATCTGGAAGGGGTAGAGGGGGGGTGGGTGGGAGGGGGGTGGGCAGGGCTGCGGAGATGTTTCTCGGGAATCAGGATTTATGGCGAAGCAATGAGGATGCATCCCTGCTTATCTTCTAAAGACTATTGTGCGCCAACGCAGGGATATATTATGCAAAGGCCCGAGGGGGAAATGGAGAGCCTGAAAAGCATACCTCCGGGATTAAAGTTCTGCTGATTCTATTGCATTTGTAGCACGGCGACTCAGAGGGTACCCCGGCCGCGTCCTTTCAAAACTGCGACACGATAGGAGTTTTCAGGCAGCCTGGTTATTCGGCGGGGGCGATGAGGTATTGCTCGAGCTTGCCGTCGGGGTAGGTGTAGGTGGTGAGGCGGAGGTGCTTGTCGGGGTAGACGATCAGGAAGGCGCGGAAGGTCATTCCGCCGCGGAGGCTGGTGGAGGTCTGGCGGAAGGTGAGGGGTTCGCCGAGAGGGGCGAGGCTCGACTGAAAATCGGCAAGGGCTTCGGGCGTGAAGTAGTCGCTGAGGTTGGGGGCGAGAAGGGTGCGGTCGATGCGGCCCTGCTGGAGGGCGTGATAGATGTCGATGGCCTGCTGCTCTTCAGGAGAGGCGGGGAAGGCGGCGACGACGGGTGCAGCGAGGCGGGCGATGGTGGAGGCTGCGCCGATGGCGTCCTGATTGGTGAGGACAGCTACAGCGACACCGTCGTCGACGAGGACCTGGTTGTCTGAGACGAAGCCGGAGACTTCTCCGCTGTGCTCGATGGAGCGGTGGCCGTTGCGTTCCGTGACGTCCACGCCGAGGCCGTAGTGAGTGCCCTTACCGTCGTTGAGTTTGACCTCGGTGAACATCTGCTTGTAGCTTTCGGGCTTGAGGAGCGACTGGGCGATGAGGCTCTCATCCCAGAGGGCGAGGTCGTGCGCGGTCATGGCGAGTTCGCCGGCTGCGAACATCCATCCGCGGCCTTCTTTTGGCGCGGGACGGAGGGGGCCGAGGGCGTGACGATAGTAGGCGGTGGCATCGGCCTGGGTGAGTTTGGCTTCGTCTGAGTTCCAAACGGACTTCATGCCGAGAGGGCGGAAGATGCGCTGGGTAAGCAGATCCATGAGGGGTGCGCCGGTAATGGTCTCAACGATGCGGCCGGCGATGACGAAGTTGGTGTTGGAGTATTGCCACTGTGCGCCGGGCTCGAAGTCGAGCGGCTTTTTGGCCCAGGTGTCGAGGATCTGCTGGGCAGTCCGAGGGGCGAGCATGGGCGTCATGACGTAGTCTTCGGGCCAGTAGTCCTGATAGCCGGAGGTGTGGGAGAGGATCTGGCGGATGGTGACCTTGTCGCCCTGGGTGAGGCCGGGAACGAACTTGCCGACGGCATCGTCGAGGGAAAGCTTGCCGTCTTCCTGGAGGAGCAGGATGGCTGCGGCGGTGAATTGCTTGGATATTGAACCGATGGAATAACGCATGTCCGGCGTGGCGGGCGTGGGAGGCTGGAGGCGGGCCAGACCGTAGGCGCGGGTGTAGACGAGCTTTCCGGATTTGACGATGGCGACCGAGGCGGAGGGAACGCCGGTCTGCGCGAGAACCTGCTGGGCGATACGGTCGATGCGGGCTTGGAGGGCGGGATCGAGGGAGGAGACGGTCTGGGCCCCAAGGGGCAGGGTTGCCAGCAAGAGAATGGACAGAATTGCAGAATTGAAAAGGCGGGCAAGGTTCTTCATGGGACCCTCTCTACTTCTTCCAGCATTTCTCACGCAAACGAAGCGGATAGGGACAAAGGTATCAGACTGGAATCGAGCCGGGAGGCTTTGCGATAGGCTGGGCATAGAGAATGGAAGTTGGGGGTGCGGGTGGAACGGATCATTGCAGGACACAAGCGGTTTCTGGCGGAGGTGTTTCCGGAGCGGCGGGGGCAGTTTCACCTGCTGGCGGAGGGGCAGTCGCCGGAGTGGCTGTTCATTACGTGTTCGGACTCGCGGGTGCTGCCGGACCTTTTTCTGGGGACCGGGCCTGGAGACCTGTTTATTACGCGGAATGCCGGCAATGTGGTGCCGCTGACGAGTCAGGACGTGGATGGTTGTACGGCGACGATCGAGTACGCGGTAGAGGTGCTGAAGGTGAAGCACGCGATTTTGTGCGGGCACTCGGACTGCGGAGCGATGAAGGCGGCGCTGGACCGCCGAGGCCTGGAGAATCTGCCCAAGGCGCGGCGGTGGCTGCAGCATGTGGAAGGGGCGTTTGCGCACCGGCAGCCGGTGAACCCCGCGGAGGGGGAGAGCGCGGAGTTGGCTTCACTGATCCGGGGGAACGTGGTGGCGCAGTTGATGAACCTGCGGGCGCAGCCGTCGGTAGTGCAGGCGGCGAAGGAGGGACGGCTGACAGTGCATGGGTGGTATTACGACATTCTGACGGGGCGGATTGAGGAGTATGACCAGGGGATCAATAAATTTCTGCCGTGGCCGGTGTAATGGGGAAACTGCCGCGCTGGGATGATGTGACGCGGATTACTCGCGGATTTACAACAATATAGAGCGATATGGATCAGTAACAGGTGTGCCAAGAGAGTATCATCTGCGAAAAAGGTACAGGTATGCCTAGGCCCTTTAGAGATCTGCATGATCGAGACCCCGCTCGGTACGCCTTGGCGATCCTTGTTGTGGTCGCTTCGTTCCTGCTTCGCTGGGCTCTGGTGCAGGGCCTCGGCCTGGCAATGCCCACGTTTATCACGTTCTACCCCGGAGTGATGCTTGTTGCGGTGCTGGCCGGCCTTTGGCCGGGCGTGGTGGTCACGGTTCTGGTGGTGGTGGCAACCGATTACCTGATACTGCCCCCAATCGGGCATTTTGGACTTGGGAATATATCGGACGGGGTCGCGCTGGCCTTTTTTGCCCTGATGGGTATTCTCATGAGCCTGCTGGCTGAGCACTGGCGGCGTGGCCAGCGGACAATTGCAGATCTCAATGTGAAGCAGGCCAGGCGCGAAGGCGACGTACTCTATCGCGGTCTGTTCGACTCGATGGATGAGGGATTCTCGATCGTCGAGATGATCTTCGACGGAGAGGGCAAGCCTTTCGACTACCGATTCATCGAGGTCAACGCGGCGTTTGAAAGGCAGACGGGGCTGCATGAGGTTGTCGGGAAGCGGATTCGCGAGCTTGCGCCGTCGAATGAGGAGTATTGGTACGAGATCTATGGCAAGGTTGCGCTCACCGGAGAGCAAGCCCGCTTCGAAAGCGAAGCCAAATCTCTGGGGCGTCATTTCCTGGTGAGTGCCTACCGCGTCGACGAGCCTGAGCGCGGGCGGGTTGCAATTGTCTTCAGCGATATCACCGCGCGTGTGCGGTCGGACGAGCATATCCGGCAACTCAACCGGGTGTTTGGCGTATTGAGCGACATTAATCAGGCAATCGTGAGGGTGAAGGACTCGCAGGCAATGCTGGAGGCCTCGTGCCGCATTGCGACGGAGAAGGGAAAGTTCCGGATGGCCTGGATAGGGATGGCCGACCCAGTGACGCACATGTTGAAGCCGGTTGCATGGAGCGGGATACTGGACGGCTATCTTGATCGAGTGAGGATCGACATTGCGGACCCGAGCACGGCCTCAGGGCCTGCGGCGCGGTGCTTCCATAGCGGTAAGCATGGGATCTGCAACGATGTCGAGCACGAACTTTACCGGCCCTGGAAAGAGTACGCATTGAAGCTCGGCTACCGGTCAATGGCGGCGTTTCCACTGCGGTGCGAAGGCGAGATGGTTGGCGTCTTCAGCCTTTATGCGGCCGAGGCGGAATTTTTCAACGAGGAGGAAATCGGGCTTCTGGACGAGCTGGCGATGGACGTTGGGTTCGCGCTGGAAGTGAATCGCCGGGAAGAGCAACGGGGGAAGGTGGACGAAGAGCTGCGACGCCGGACCGCGCTTTTTGAAGCGCAGGTGGACTCGGCGCTGGACGGCGTGCTGGTGGTGGACGGGGATGGGAAGAAGATATTCCAGAACCAGCGGCTCAATGAGTTGATGAAGATTTCGGCGGAGATTGCCGACAATCCGGATGATGCCAGGCAGCTTCAGTTCGTGACCGGAGTCGTCAAGAATCCCAGGCAATTCCTGGAGAAGGTCGAATATCTGAACTCCCATCCTGGGGAGGTGAGCCGGGATGAGGTCGAGTTGCTTGACGGTACGATTCTGGAGCGGTACTCGTCGCCCGTGAAGGACAAGGCCGACAAGTCCTACGGGAGGATTTGGACCTTCCGCGACATTACGGAGCGTCGGAAGCTGGAGGAGCAGTTCCGTCAGGCGCAGAAGATGGAGGCGGTGGGCCAGTTGACGGGCGGGATCGCTCACGACTTCAATAACCTGCTGACCGTGATTCTGGGTTGTGCGGAGTTCATCGGTCAGGATGTCAAGGAGAACGCGCGGCTTAGCAAGATGGCGGAGATGATTCACAATGCAGCCGAGCGCGGAGCGGAGCTGACGCACCGGATGCTGGCGTTTGCGCGGCGGCAGAGCTTGCAGCCAAGGCCACTGAACCTGAATCAGCTGCTATTGGACATGGAGAGCCTTCTGCGCCGGACATTGAGCGCAGAAATTGAGCTGGACTTGACTTGCGGGGGCGAGGATTGCGAGGCGATGGCGGACCGGAGCCAGCTTGAAAGCGCGCTGCTGAATCTTTGCCTGAACGCACGGGATGCGATGCCCGG
>Ga0114951_10005052_pt1 | contig 12404 bp, 10 predicted proteins | sample AM7aDNAmetaG_FD_88677 | JGI IMG/M metagenome (GOLD analysis project Ga0114951, IMG submission 88677) | Freshwater microbial communities from Finland to study Microbial Dark Matter (Phase II) - AM7a DNA metaG | ecosystem: Environmental > Aquatic > Freshwater > Lake | place: Finland: Lake Alinen... | reverse complement strand
GTCGCCATCGGGTCCAGCGTGCCCAGGTGCCCGATGGATTTTTCTCCCGTAATTCTGCGCAGGCGGTTCACCACGTCGTGGCTTGTCATCCCGCCCGGCTTGTCCACTACCAGCAGTCCATTCACTCAACTACTTTAGACGACCGGCCTCCATCAAAGCCCGCCGTTTGCCGGCTGCCGTACCAAAGAGAGGAACTCCGCGCGCGTCTCCTTCTGCCGGAAACAGCCAACCATTGCGCTGGTAACGGTGGATGAGTGCTGCTTCTCAATCCCCCGCATCATCATGCATAGATGGCGCGCCTCAATCACCACGCCCACGCCCTGCGGCGCAATCGCAGATTGAATAGCGTCCGCGATCTGCCTAGTCAGGCGCTCTTGCACCTGCAGACGCCGCGCAAATACCTCAACCAAACGTGGGATCTTGCTCAACCCTATGACCTTGCCCTTGGGAATGTAGGCCACGTGCACCTTGCCGAAAAAGGGCAGCATGTGATGTTCGCACAAGCTGAACATCTCGATGTCCTTCACGATCACCATCTCGTCGTAGTCCACATCGAACAGGGCTCCGCGCATGATCTTGGTGGGGTCTTCGTCGTAGCCCTTGGTAAGAAAAGCCATCGACTTCTCGACCCGTGAAGGTGTAGCTGTAAGGCCGTCGCGATTTGGGTCCTCGCCAAGCCGGCTCAGAATCTCGCGATAGATCTCCTGTGTACTGAACGCACTCAGCCCGTCTTCCACTTCAACTGCCCTGCGAATTGGCTTGCTCACTGCAATCGGCTGCGCCATTGTCCTCATCCTCCCGCCCCTGGGGAACAGGGCGTGGTTGATTTTTCAACTTCAATCGACGGTTCCATCACTGTCGGGAACACTCAAAGAAATTGTTCTCTGTCTCTTCGACGCGAACCATGTCCAATTCGCCAGCCGGCATCGCATCTTTCAACAACTCAAAAACAGCCCTGCATAGATTCTCCGTCGTCGGAACGCAATCTTGAAAGAACGGGTCCAGATTCAGGTTGGTGTGATCAAACCGGTCGATCACTCTGGCGCGCACCGTCTCGTCGAGCGCCACCATGTCCACCACCATGCCCGTCTCCGCATCCACCTCGCCGCCTACCAGCACTTCAACGAAATAGTTGTGCCCATGGCCTTGCGGATTGTTGCACTTTCCGTAGGTCGCGCGGTTCTGCTCTGCCGACAAGGCCTCTGCATGCAGCCGGTGACTGGCGCTCAGCATGTAGCGACGACCGAAACCGGCTCTCACGCTTCGCCCCTGTATTCGGCAAAGATCTCTGGCGTCTCATACACGCGAACCCGGCTCAAGCGCGCTCCGCCTGCTGCATCGATCGCAGGCTCAAGGCGCTTCCACGCGGCGATCGCGATATTCTCGGTAGTCGGAATGGTGCTGGCAAACTCCGCGACCTCCAGGTTCAGATGGCGATGATCGTAGGCCGATAGGACTCTCGCCTCGATCGCGTCCCTCAGCCACTTCAGATCGACCACGAAGCCGGTCACCGGGTCAGGTTCGCCGGCTACCGTCACTTCCAGCGTGTAGTTGTGACCATGTCCATTGCGGTTGGCGCAGCGCCCAAAAACCTGGGCATTCTTCTCCGCCGTCCACGCCTGGTTCCAGTAGTAGTGCGATGCGGAAAAAGTCGCCCGCCGCGTTAAATGAATCATTCCAACCCCACATTCAGAAAGATGCAGCAACCCCGGTATTCGTTTCATTCAATCGAGAGAGTTTTACGTACCATCAACAAATGCACCCGCTAATTGATAGCCCGATCAACTTTTCAGCGTGCTCATGGCTTATAGCTCCGCCCCTTCCAGCTCACCTGCTTCAGAATCCGATGCTGAAACCAGCTGCGGTAAAGCAGCACCACAAACAGAGGTAGTCCGAGCGGAGATGCGGCGCAATCCACAAACGGAAAATTTGACTTGGCCACCCGCGCATAGAACCGAAACAGAGTTCGCACCCACAACAGCGCCAGAATCCAACCCGCGCCCAGCCACTGAACCGAATGCTGCGCAAATTTGGCGTTCCACAGTTCAATGGCCAGAAAAGGCAAGCCAAAGAAGAGGAAAATATCCAGGGCCCGCCACGCCGCCAGCGCCAGGGTGTTGTCGAACAGCAGGGCCAGGTTCTTGGTCCAACCCTCCATCATCGCCGCCGTTGTCCGGTACATGCGGGTCGCCACCGCATCGTCGGCGTAGCGAAAGCGCAAACCTACCTTACGCCGCTTGGCCAGGTAGGCCAGTTCCACGTCTTCAAGCACTTTGTCTGCCACGCTGGCGTGCCCGCCCAGCTTGCGGTATGCCTCCCGCTCGACCAGCAGAAACTGACCGTTGGCGGCGGCAATCCGAGCATTCGGGTCAGAGACCTTGGCCGGCGGATAAGCCAGCGACAGTTCGCAGAAGACCAGCGGCATCAGCGACCGCTGCGCCAGGCCACTGACAATCTGGCGTGGAGAATAGCTCAGCATCCCCGCCTTGTGCCGCTCCGCCTCGTGCATGGCCCGGCGCAGGTCTCCCGGCTCGTGGAGCGTGTCTGCGTCGGTAAACAGCAGCCAGCGCCCTCGCGCCAGTTTTGCGGCGGTCCAGATGGCATTTGCCTTCCCTGTCCAACCGGGCTCCAGCTTGCCCGCCTCCATCACCGTCACACCCGCAAAACCGCGCGCGATCTCTGCTGTCCGGTCGGTCGAGTGATCGTCCACGACAATCAGTTCCCAATCCTTGCCGAGTTCAAAAATCTCCTCGGACTGGCTTACCAGTGATTGCAGCAAGGCACCCAGGCAATCCTCCTCGTCGCGCGCCGGGACGATGACCGTCAGTTCAATCAACTCCTCCGGCTCCGGCTGCGCAAAGACCGTTCCGGCAATGGTCTTTCCAGCCCATGCACGCCAATCCGGCGGCGCGGCTTGCTCGCCCAGATCGTCGGATAATCCCAGCACAGGCTTCCAACCGCCGCCTGCCGCCGTACCGCTGGATTCAGGTCCGTCCTTCTTCATTGCACCTCACCCTTTCGTTTCTGCCCGTTCGCTCCGTATTATAAGTATGTGCGGCTCCCTCGTTTTCTTCCCTCGATCGTTCTTCTACCGCTGGCCCTTGTTTCCGCCTGCAACCGCGGCGCCCATCCCGCGCAAACCGGCAAGCCGGCCCCCGATTTCACCGTGTCCGACGGAGCCTCAACGGTCCATCTGGCCAGCTACCGCGGACGGGTTGTGCTGCTCAACTTCTGGGCCACCTGGTGCGAACCGTGCGTCGTTGAGTTGCCGTCGCTGCTCGAACTCCATCACGATCAGCCCGGCCTCGCCATTCTTGCCGTCAGTATCGACGAAGACCCCTACGCTTACACCAGCTTCATCGCCCGGCGTCACGTCGATCTGATTACAGTACGCGACCCGGCAGAGTCCGCCGCCAAGCTGTTCCACACCGATATGTGGCCTGAAACCTACGTGATCGACCGCAAGGGCATCGTCCGCCGCAAATTCATCGGTGCGCAGGACTGGTCGAGTCCGGAAATTCGCGAATTCCTTAAAAACCTTTAGGCCGTAATCCCCGGTTCCAGCGCCCCGCGCCTTGCTATCATTCTTCTATGACCACGGTGGACATTCTCTATCGCTATGCAACGCCGCCCAGTGAGTCCGTGACCCTGGCACTAGCGGGTGTTCGCGACGTGTACGGCATCCGCGCGCTCCGCTTTGACTCCGCAGTCCGTACTCTCCGCGTTGAGTTCGACGCCACGCGCCTGAACGCGGCAACGGTCACCAAACTCATACGCATGACCGGCCTCGATGTCGCGGAGGAACTCTCCCTGATCCCGCGGCAGCCTGAACCTGTTGCGGCTCCCGCTGCCTGACCCGCAGCATTGCGCCACTGCGGAATCCCTGATAATCTGTCAATGGTTCCGTATGGGATCAACCGTGTGCGCCCGTAGCTCAGCTGGATAGAGTATTTGGCTACGAACCAAAGGGTCGGGAGTTCGAATCTCTCCGGGCGCACCATCATTCAGCCGACATCCCCGATACAGCAGATTTTTGACCTTCAGGTTCCGTTTTTTGCAGGATGCCGTTTTTTGTGCGCCCGTAGCTCAGCTGGATAGAGCGTCTGGCTTCGAACCAGTAGGTCGGGAGTTCGAATCTCTCCGGGCGCACCAGATAAGTCACATATAGTCAAATAGATCCACGTAAGATTTAGCCAAGACAAGCCAATCAACTCATTCATGTCAGTGATATGTTCAGGATTTTTTAGCGGGTGGCCAGGTCGAAATCCCGTTCGAAAGTTGGCGCTGGGGTGAGGCCTGGCTTGTTCCGGTCTGCCCGGCACCCCTTATACCAGTTTGTGTGAGAGAAACTGCAATGAAAAGAGCCAGGCAGGCCACAAAACAAAGGTTCCGGTGCACTTCCTCCGCAGCCATGGCTGCAGAGGAAGTGCGAGCGCCGTCCCGCTCAATTCATTTGCTGCTTACGCGCAGGAGCAGCACTCCGTGCGGCGGCACAGTTGCCTTGTAAATGCCTCCGCTGAAATGCACGTCATTATGCGTCCACAGGTCTCGCGCCGTCCTCGCTTCCCCGTTGAGTTGCAGATCGCGCGCGGTTACCGTGGCGGGCGCCGCAGCCGGACCGAGATTTACCACGCCCACCACCACACTTCCATCGGCCAACGGCTTCACCCATGTTTCAAGATTGCCGTTCCGAATTGGCGAAGCTTGCTTGCCCAGTGGGTCCTGATCAATGGCGATCACTTCCCTGTTCATGAGGATCGATTTGGTCGCCGCCGACATGGTGCGCAGGTCGTTGCCGGCCAGCAGGGGCGCGGCCACAAGTGCCCAGAGGCTCATGTGCGTGCGGTACTCGTCGTCGGTCATGTGCCCGTTGCCAATCTCGAGCATGTCCGGATCGTTCCAGTGGCCCGGTCCCGCATAGGCTGCTGTGGGCACTTGCTTCTCGACATTTTCAATCATGCTCGACCACTCGTCACGGATATCAGTGGTGGTGCGCCAGAGATTGGCGCTTACTTCCGGCCCCCACTTCGCCGCCTCTACCATACCGATGCTCAGGCTGTACACAATTGGCCTGCCAGTTGCCTGGAGCGCATCGCCCATCTTCTGATAGACCGGCTGCAGTGCGTCGTTCTTGTAGATGTTCCCTGCACTGCACCAGTCGTACTTCAGATAGTCGATGCCCCACTCGGCAAAGGTCTGCGCGTCCTGAGCTTCGTAGCCGTAGCTGGCAGGGTAGCCGCCGCAGGTCCTCGGGCCTGGCGAGGAGTAGATGCCCAGTTTCAATCCCTTTGAGTGAACGTAGGCGGCAAGGGCCTTCATGTCAGGGAACTTATGATTGGGCTGAAGATTTCCCTTGGCATCGCGTACGCCTTCCCAGGTGTCGTCGATATTCACATAGATATAGCCCGCGTCGCGCATGCCGCTCGACACCATTGCGTCGGCCATGGTGCGGACCGTGGCATCGTCCACCTTGCTCTGAAACAGATTCCAACTGTTCCAGCCCATCGGTGGAGTCTTGGCCAGCCCATTGTAGGGAACCTTGTGCAAGGTTGGCGGGTCAAGATAGTGAAACTTCGGAAGTTCATCATCTGGCGTCGCGGGTTTGGCCACAAACGCGCTGCCCCACTGCGTCCCGCGCAGTTCTCCATTCGCAGCGTCGCCAACTACAAAAGGGGTCTTCGATTCCCACCCGAAGATCTCAAAGTGGTTACTGCCGATGGTACCCTTCACGTCCACGGAGTAGCCGAGCCCGATGATTCTGCCCTTTAGCTCATTGCCCGTCTGGGTAACTTCGAGAATCCATCTTTGCAGCTCGCCATTATCCAGTTTTGTGTTATCTACCGCTGCCCAGCGTCCCGTCAGGTTCTGACCGCAGGTTGGAATAGATGTCATAAGTCCGAAAAGCAACAAACCAACAACACTCATCTTGGCGCGCACAATCTCTCCTCTTTCTTTGAATAGGGAATTATCCCGCTCAAAGACTTACTCGAATCTTGGACTGCTTATCCTAACGCTAGTGATCTTACAACGAGTGCTTACGTTTCGCTCGCAACACGGATTATCGAGTGAACGTGCAGGTCGCGTAATTCGCCGCTCCATTCGCCTCCCGTCAACCCGGTCGAATGGTATTCTCCTGAAAGCTCGGTTCCCTCAGGTTCCAGGACCACTTTGGACGGCGCCTTCGACAGCCGTATGCGCAGCTGGATTGCCCCGGTCCGGGGGACGAAGCCCGAATGGCGGAATTCGCCCGTTACCGGGGCGCCCTCGGTGTTGATGATATGAATCAGCGTATGTCCGTCCTTCTTCCTGAGTACGACTTCCAACGCCTGGCTCTCGCTGGTCAGGCGCACCATCGGCGAATGCAATGGCTCCAACAAACTGCGCACCAGCGAGCGGAGAATGGGCGTCGTGTCGTTTCCGTACGTTGATAGGATTGGTCCGGGGCACACGATTGCAGTGCCTTTCCCGTGGGTTACGCGGACGGCAAGCGGCAGGGCGTCCTTTCGCGTGTCAGGCGTGCGATAGGCGTAGGCGACGATCTGCCGCTCAGTGGCTTCAATCCCAACCCAGTTACCCGAGACCTGCGCAAAGCCGCTCTCGCCGGCCACAAAGTAGGTGTGATCCTCGGCTGCACTGGTGAGCCGCAGATCGAGGGCTCTCGAAAAGATGCGGGCATTCTCCGCCCCGCATAGCAGCAGATTTCCTCCACCGGTTACATACCTCGTCAGGGTTTCAGCTGCCTCGTCTCCGATATCCTGCCAATCCGGAACGACGATCAGCGGATAATGCGCCGCGCATTCCGCAGCCTGCCAGTCGGGAATGAGGTCGACCGAGTAGCCGCATGCAAGGAGCAGATCAACTGCCCCGACTGCTGGCGCCTCGGCCTTGCCCCAGCCTCCAAAGATGCGCCCAGCGGTACGGTAAAGGGTTCGGCCGGAGTACAACACACCGGCTTCTGGAATGCTTTCAGAGCGGTGGGACCATCTCTGACGCTTGCGACAGAAGCCTGCAACCTCAGTGGCCGTCTTCACCACTCGATCGTCGATCCAGCCGGCCCGCGTGGGAACGTAGTAGATCTGGTACGCGCCGCCCTGGGCCAGCACGACCGAGGCTTCCTGCTCAAGCTCGACGGCAGGCTTGGCGGATTGCGATGCAAACTGCTCGCCCTTCTCAAAGCCCCAGGACATCAGGTCCCAGGGTTTGCCACCGCGGGATAAATAGCGGGCCTGGATGCGGGCCTGCCGCAACGCTGCCGTATCGGCAATGTCGCCGGAGAGGTAGTCGAGCGGCACCGTGGGCCGCTCCGGCACAAAGGTCGAGTACATCCAGTTGCTGGTGATCTGGTATCCAGGTTTCGCACGATGCAGAGCATCGACATACCGGGCCACATACTGGCGGAACTGTTCTCGCTGCAAGTCTAAGAATTCGTTCCAGCCTTTGTCGTCCGGATTCTTCGGAAGCTGGGCGATGCCGGTCCTTTCTTCAAACTTCTTTCGTGCGGCTTCGCAATAGTCAGGTTTGACCGCCCAGCAGTCGCCATCAACCCACGAGCCATCCAGATCGTAGTTGAGCGCGGCTTCAGTCAACTCCTCAATCATCAACTGCTGTTCATAGGGGCCAAAGAGGCTGGTCTCCTGCAGATCGCGCTTGCCATCCGGACCGATGCGCGCCCAATCAGTGTGTTTGGTAACGGCAAGCCCATCGAGCACCCCGGAAAAGTGGTTGTAGAGAGCCACACCGTGCGCAGCCGTTACGCGGCGCCAGACAGCCAGCGAATCCTGGACGATGCCTGGGGCGGACATTCCGGTCTTCGAAGGAAAGCCGAGATAGCCGGGGTGCCCCTTCGAGTCGTACTGAATGAAATCAGGGCGGCAGCTTTCAAGCAGATGGCTGACCATGGCCTCGGTCAGGTCCCGGCCAAGCGCGGTATCTGAAGTGTTGGGGTGAAGATCAAAATGAAGGCCGAAAAAACAGTCCTTGCGCGAAAGAGGGGCGGGTGTGCCGGCAGCGGAGCGAGAAAGTAAAAGGGCGGAAGTTCCCAGAAGAAAATCCCTGCGGGTGAGCTTCATCGTTACACCTCTGAACCAAGGTTCGGTCTTGTCTCTGCACTGAAGTGCCTGATTAACATCTAAAGAGGTTCAATGAGATCAGGGCCGATCAATCTGGCCTGCAACCCGACCGCCCAAACGTCAGTCAAAGCAATTTCCATTTAGATCACCTCGTGCTGCCGTCATGGCGCGCTTTGGCGAGAGGACACAGCCTTTCTACCCTGTCGCGCCCGCCTGCAGGTGAGCGCGCTTTTTTGAATACGACCATGCGCGCAGATCCTGCCCGCACTTCAATCCCCCCTGCAATTCAAAAGATAATTCTGGCCCAAAGCCCTGCCCATCTCCGCGGAGTCTTCGCTCAGAATCTTCACGTTCGCATCGGACTTCGCGGGATTGGTTACCGGGAGCACGAGATGGGCCGGCCTTCTCGCGATACGTATTGAGAGAGGCTGTGCGCGATTTCGGTAGTCAGATCCAGTTAAAGAACGCTTCCGGGGGCTCGGAAAAGCTTCAACAGAGACGACCCCGAGTGGGAGCAGATTCCTGGCACGGCACACTTGTTCTGAGCGCTGGCAAACACCGTGCCAAGCGTGCGCATACCAAGCCGGCCATATTTGGATTGGGGCGGAAAGCGGTAATCGTAAGAGACCACCCAAGTTACCCATAGCGCACCTGCATCGATAGCCGAGTCGAGCCATCGCCATTCGCCCGTGGTTTCGAACCGAACTATGCTCTGACTGGCGTTGAATCAACGGAAATCAATGAATCCCGCCATTAACCATTGTTGTATGGGCAGCGATGAAGACAATCATTGATGACCGGAAATCGTGAATGCTAATAGTCAAGCACAACTCCGGTGTGCATCGTGAAGGTCGGCACCGCCACTTGTACCATGCCGCTTTGATAGGTAAACGCAATCGTTTCGCCGTCGGGAATACTCCGGACCTTGGCGACACGTTCTGGAACCCGTACTTCCAGCTTCACGGAAGAAATGCTCGGAAAATCCTCAATCACTTTGCAATCTCCACGCTGCAACGCCGGGCTGTAGAGAAGATGCGCCACATAGCGGTTATTCCGGTTCTGGCGCAGTAGGCTTACACGCCCGCTGCTTGGCAGTCCAGTTACCTTGAGTACCGGGTCAGCGCCTAGCAGGTCGAGCGCGTTCTTGAAAAGTTCACGGTGAAGCCGAACGCCGTTGGCGTAATAAAGACGGTCCAGAGGATGCGCGAAAAAGAGGACGTTCCCATTCCGCACCACAGCAGGAAACGTGGAGTCTTCCAGACGGTAGGGCGTATTCGCATGTCCGTTATAGTGCCCATAGGTGCGGCTGAAGTAGGGCTCGCGGATCATGGCGAGCGGCTGACCCGTCGTCAGCTTCGTGCGCAGTCCTGGGGAATAATTTAAAAACGGTGAGGAGACGATGTTTGCGCTGAGGCCTGTCTGTACTACCGTGTAGTCACAGTCATATTCGGGAGCGCCGAAATAGTCGGCGCCCAGATCGAGTTGAAATCGAGTCTTCTGTTGGTCAAATGCACCCGCTTCAAGGACCAGCAGTTTGCCGCCGCGCTTCACCCATGCGGAGATCAATGCCGCCTGCGCGCTGGAAAGACAAGGCTGACTCGGAATGATGACCGTGGTCAGCTGATCAAGATTTTTCTCGCTTGCCGGCACGAAGTCATAGTGCATCTCAAGGAGCATGTTGACCGTGCCGCGGTCCGCTTCGTCACCCAAGGTCAACCACACTCCCAACTTCGAATAAGGAATCCCGCCGGGACCGTAATCCTCGATCTTTTCAACATAGGCGTAGGCTTCGCCGATGTTGTGGTAGGTTGACATATCCATCTGGCCGGACGGATGCAACTGGTCGCCAAAGTTGCACGCGGCGCCATTTGCGATCATTGCAGCCGCCTCGTATTTAATGGCGTCCGCGGACTTGAAGCCGCCGAATTCACCCCAGGATTTGTGAAACTTGCCGCTCATCGCCACAACGCGCGAGCCTTCACCGAGATGATATTTCGCCTCGATGGGCAATTTGTCATAGCCGCCCCAGGTGGTCGGCAAATCTTCCAATTCTTGCTGAGTGTTCAAGTCGAAAAGACGTTTTTTGAAGAGGAAGGTATCGCCTGGGTGGGTCGCGGAGTTGAAGTAAACTGTGGCATTCGGATGGAAGCGGGCGACCAATTCACGCATTTGACGCATATGTTCTTTAATAGATGAAACGTAGCTTCTGGTGACGGCGTCCTTGTCTTCCAGATCAACGTTCTCCTGCTTCATGCGCGCCACACAGAAGTGGCAGTGGCAATCGTGGTCATGATAGATGTCGAACCAGAACCCATCCACGGGATACTTCTGGCAGATCTCCTCGACCTGCCGCATGATATATGCATGGTAACTTCCACTGGCGGCGGCACAAAGGTACTTCCAGGCCGTGTGGGGCTTAACCTCACTGGGTTTCGCGTTCAGATTCAGACCTCCACTTGCGACAATTGCCCCGTCCTTGTCGCGCACACACCATTCTGGATGAGTTTCTGCTTCGTGGGCCGACCAGCCAACCGTGTAGTAGATAGGACAGAAAACATCAATCTCGTGGCAGGCAGCGATTTGAGCTCCGAGTAAATCGAACTTCAGATTGGGGTGCACGTTTCCAATCGAGGTTGGATAGTAGCTCCAACTATGGTGGCACTTGGCGAAAATGTTGATATGGTTCACATGTCCAGCGCGAAGCGCGTTCTGCCATTGCTGTTTGTTAAACTCTTCGCCGATGCCAGGGACGAATTCCGATGTATGAAAGTCCAGATGCACCTGACGCATTCGCAGGGCTGGACGACCGGCCTGCCGGCCGTTTACGGAATCAGGCTGCCCCTCGGCGATGCCAATCACCGGCAAGGTTGCGGCTAGAATTCCTGCCTTGATGAAATCTCGACGGTGTATATTTGCGTTCATTATTTGATCCTCTTTCCTGCAAGAAGCGTATTTACGCAAGGCGCTCTATCCTGCTCCGCTACAGATGAAACTTTTTGCGCCTGACTGTTCGCGCCGATTGTAGACTAGCGGATGCCGAAACGGCAAAGCACTGGATGAAATCCAGGTTCAGCCGCAAACTGACATTCCGCCTGGTACCGTTTTATGATTTTGGGTCAAAGGCGTTCACGAGATCGGCGTGACGTTGATTGAAATCGATATCTTTCTTCTGTGCCTGGGCCGCGAAGGTCATCGCCGTCAAAAGCAGACCAGTCAATATTGAAATGCGCGATGCTTTCATGCTCTCCGCCTAAGCGGTCTTCACTGCTTTGTACAACCAATTCTTCCCAGCGGGAGAGTCCCGGCAGGGAAATTCTGCTGCCGTATCATCCAGGACCAGAACCCAGTCAGGCCCATAGGGGGAGTACGAAACTCCTTCTTCATCCCGCCATCGATCAGGCCAATCAGCGTTCTGATTCCTTTGCGCGGATCATACCACCAGGGTGCAGTGAGCCTGTCCCCCAGGTGGACGCAGGTCCTTGGCAGAGAATTGACTCGCACGGAGTGAATCGCTGAGGTCCTTCAGATCTCCGCACAGTCCCAATAGTTTCGCGTGGATCTATTGTCGGTAGCAGCGCTCGATAGCCGTATTTGCAGGCGCGAAGATGGATCTGATGGCGGTCCAATTCCAGACGGAGGAATATGAAACGCCCCCTGGTGCACAAGCGGAGAGCGCTATCTGCCCCAACAGGCTCAATGCTTCTTTTCAAACTGAACTTCCCATTGGACAGGATCCTTTACACCGGTGAAGCGAATCATCAGGGATGACCCGTCCAATTGCTTTTCCAAGGGGACTGCAAACTGCCCGGAAAGGGCTTTTGACTGAACTAATCGGTAGCCTTCAGGGACGTAAATCCAGAGCGCGTACGGGTCGCCAGGCACGCTCTCCGAGGTTCCGCTCAGGGTGTTTGTGGAAGAGTTCCAGGACTGGTGCAGCAGGGAGAAACTGCCGCTGATATGGCGAGAAAGCCCGACCAGTTGCGGTCGTCCCTGGAGCGGATGGATGGAGAGCACACGGGTATCGTGCGGGTCTATGTGGACCGACAGACGGCTCCCGATGACGCCGATAATCTCCTGATTCCAGAAATCGAAGGCAACGTATTCGGTCTGCCTGTCTAACCCAAGCTTCTCGCCGAGGTCGATCTCCCGGTTGACGCCGGTACTGCGCCAATTTGTGAGAGCAACCACATCGTAGACGCCGGCGATGGAACTCACTTTCAGATCGAGAAGCTCCGGATAATTATGGACGTACACATCGGGCTGCGTGAGTCGAAAGGTCTGCCAGCCGGCTTCAGTTCCGCGACTGAAGAGGTCCACCGGAAAGATGGGCAGTGT
>Ga0114951_10005051_pt1 | contig 12404 bp, 7 predicted proteins | sample AM7aDNAmetaG_FD_88677 | JGI IMG/M metagenome (GOLD analysis project Ga0114951, IMG submission 88677) | Freshwater microbial communities from Finland to study Microbial Dark Matter (Phase II) - AM7a DNA metaG | ecosystem: Environmental > Aquatic > Freshwater > Lake | place: Finland: Lake Alinen... | reverse complement strand
GCCGTCCAGAGTCTTCGGTCTTTACCCTGACAAGCCTGCCTTCCGTAAGGTCAAAAACCGCCAGCTCACGCGTCTTGAATGCCGGGAACTCTTTTTCCAGCAGAGCCGCATAGAGAGGCAGCTGCAGGCTTTCCAGCCGCGCCGTGAGTCCCGCGACGCTTCCGGCGTTTTTGCCGGTTTTGTAATCTATTACAAGAAAGTCTCTGCCGTCAATATCAACGCGGTCCACCCGGCCTTTTACTTTAAGCAATCCCGGCACGAGCTCCCCTGAGAGTTTTTTCTCAACCGAAAACACTTCCGGATACTCCGCGGCAAGTTTGAGTTCGGCCTTCTCAATTGCCGCAGCCGCACACATTGCCCTCTTACTGACAAAATCTTTCCAAAACCTGCTGAGCCTTTCTTGCTTCAAGCGTTCATTTAATGCTGTTTCCAGACGTTCCATTACGCCTCCGAGGGGCTTTAGGCCCGGTTTTACTGCCTCCTGCATGGCCGCATGCATAATAATCCCGTAGGAAGCTCCGTCCACTTCGTAATCCGGTTCTTCGAAAGGTTTAAGCTTTAAAATCCTATCCAGATAAAAAGAATACGGACATTTTATATAGGCGTCAAATGCCGTTATGTTTATGAACATGTCCGGCCCAAAACCCTTCAACGCCGCTTCAGAAAGCGCTATCCGGTTGTCCAGAAGATTCTTAACCATGCCATTTGAGGCAGCTGTTGACCGGCTTGCCGACAAACCGCCGTTTTTTTCCGTATTGAAACTTTGCAGGTCAGCCGGCAGAAAATTGCTCGGAAAAAGAAGCCTGTCGCTGTCCTGCGCGGGATAAGACAGATGTATACCGTCAAGCGGGGTTTCAAGCAGCCTGTGGAAATGGAACCGCTGCAGCGCGATCCTCCTGTCAAAAGAGGTAAGCCCAAGTTCTTTCCTCAGCCTGTCAGGTATCACCATCTCCTGCTTCGGCCTGAGAGGAAATTCCCCGTCGTTTAAACCTCCAAAGAAAATGTGACCGGCCTCAACCCCCCTGGTCTCAAGTATTCCCAGGACTTTTACCCCGCTGTTTAGACCCTTATCTCCGTACTTGGCTTTTGCGAGCATATCAAGAAACATCTTGCAGAGGTCTTTGAACTTGTGTTTCATTCCTGACCCGGAGCCGCGATAGGATTTTATAGCCGAGAGCAGGTCATTAAACGCCTTAGAAACCCCGTCAGCGTCAGGTTTGTAGCCGGCAAAAACGAGCAGGCCGCTCACAAAAACGGCAAACTCCTTAAAGCTCATCAATTCCGCCGGTTTTGAACGGCTTATGAAGAGAGAAACTTCGCGGCAGACCGCTTCCAGTTCTTCTTTTTTTCCGAAATAGAAACCATCTCTGCGGGTTTCACCTGAAAGCCGTTCTGCAAGTCCTTTCCATTCATCTTCCCCCGCTACTATTCCCGCGTCCCTTGAGGCAGAAGGAAGCAGGGCCCCGGCCTGAGAGGAGAAGGCCGTGAAAAGCGGCGAAGTAAATGTTTCTACCAGCCTGCGCCTGGGATAGCCTTCTAAAACACATTGCAAAAGGTTTACAGGCGCAATCACGCCGGGGACAGCGGAAAGATCCTGTTCATAGGAAGTATTGTATTCTATGCCGAACCTTCCGAATATTCTCTTTACATACGGGTAGTATCCGTACATGGAGGGATATGTGACTATTATCCTTTCCGGTTCCACTCCTTTGCCGGTAAGCTTAAGGATCTCCTCTGCCTGCCACCTTACTTCGTCTTCCCTCGACATTGCTTTAGCTACAGTAATGCCTGAAGGAAATCTTTGGGCCGGCACGGCTTCCGGCGTTTCCTCGGCCGCTCCCTGAAAAGCCTTAATGAATCCGTAAAACTCATTTTCTTCGCCGGTCAACCCTTGAATTCCGTCGTTTTCCCTTATTACCGCATACGCGCTTTCCGCGTGATTTACTATGCCCGCGAAAAATTCTTTCTGCGCGGCGGGAAGATCGTAGAATCCGTCAATGACGACGCCGGGATAAGGGAAGCCCTTCAGATTAATTTTTTCTGCCGCGAGCAGCGGCAAATCTGCTTTGTCGGCGGCCCCGGCGGCGGCAAGTTCCAGGCAATAGGCATTCAGAATATCCGCCGCGGCTAGTGATCTCTCCCTAACCCTGTCAGAGCCTGAAATACTCCTCCTGATAATTACTCTCAATCTTTCAACATCCCTGTGATGCAGCCCGAGTTTAAGGTCATTAATCAGATCAAGCAATATGGAAAGAGTTCCCGGAGTATTCCCGAACAAGCCGGACAGGACAGTGTCTGAATTGAGCAGATTTAGCAAGAAGAGCGTGCGGTGTTCTTCGCTGAAAAGCCTGGGACCGGACTCTCCCAGGAGCTCTGCGGAAAGAGTGTCCGGACTGCGGGTAAATAGTTTCTCGCCGGGGAAAAATGACTTAATAAAGTCGGCCCGTCTTTCTGAAGGCGCTATGTAGCAAACCCTGTTCTTTCCTGTAAGCAAACCTGCAAGCAGCGAAAGAACGGGATCTTTACCGTCAACGGTCCTGAAAGGATATTTTAGGATCCTGATTGACGGCGGCACTCAGACCACCAGCCGCCCCTTAACTACCGTGCCATAGACCTTTATTCTTTCATCAGTAATTACGATATCCGCGTCGTAACCCGCAAGGATCCTGCCTTTTTTCAGTCCAAGAGATTTTGCAGACGAGTAAGAGAGCGTGGTAAATACTTCGGAAAGCGGCGCTCCGGTAAACTTCATGAATCTTCTCCCCATCTCATTCAAGGGAACCGCTGTTCCGACTAGCGTGCCGTCCTTGTAGTAACAAGTGCCGTCTACGCTCTCGTATTCGGTACCGTAGAATTTGTAATGGCCGTCTTTTAGCCCCTGGTCAGGCATGCTGTCCGTTATAATGCAGATGCGTTCCGGAGGAAGTATCTTATAGATCATGCGTATCACAGTCGGGCTTACATGCTTCCCGTCACAGATCAGCTGCGCGGAGACAGTTTCGCTGTCGAATATTGCGCCGGGCGCGCCAGGCTCTCTGTGGTTAAGGCTGGTCATAGCATTGAAAATATGAGTTGCCTGGGTTATTCCGGCCCTGATTCCCTGCATCGCCTGGTCGTAGGAAGCAATGGTGTGCCCAAGGGAGGCCACTATTTTGTGCTTCTTCATGTATTTTATAAGCTCTATGTTTCCCGGAATCTCAGGAGCGACGGTCAGCATCCTGATAGTTCCTCCCGCTTCGTTGATAAGCTGTTTGAGAAGTTTTTTTGAAGCCCGTTGAATGGTGTCCGCTCTGATCATGCCCCTCTTGGTAACATTGATAAAAGGCCCCTCGATATGCGTCCCCAGAACCTGGGCGCCGGGAAGACCTGTCTTTACAGCTTCGGCTATCTCCCTCAAATATTTATTTTCCTTTATAGGCGCCGCGATAGCCGTCGCAAGGAACGAAGTCACGCCTGTTCTGGCAATGGTCAACGACATGGTCTGCAGAGCCGCGGTTGTGTCAACCAGGTCGTCTGCCCCGCCGGCACCGTGAATATGCAGGTCAATAAAACCGGGCGCTGCTATTTTCCCCTTGCAGTCAAGCACGGGAATTCCTGCTCTCGCCCTGATGCGGCGGCCGATCTGCCTTATCTTTCCGTTTATCATCAGGATATCACTCCGCCCCTTAACTTCCTGCGGATTGAAAACCCTGCAGTTTTTCAGCAATAATGATCCCTTATCCATTTTTTTCCTTGCCCGGCTCTTTGCCCGGCTACTTTATATTCTTTTTACCGCCCACATACTTCTGCGCGTTCTTCTTTGCGGCATCCTTGTCTTCATCTCCTGACGATGAGGGCAGCACAAAACCCTGATCCGGATATATCAGATCAGGATCGGAGATTTTGTCCGCGTTCGCCTTAAATATCATAGGCCACAGGAAAGGGTCGTCATAGATATCTTTTTTCGCGGAAATACGCCAGAGACAGTCCCCTTTTTTAACTACGTAGTCAGGCATTTTGCGCGCCGCGCAGGCCGAAATAGCGGCTCTGGCATCATCTATCGCCTTTGATGCAAGAGTGATAGCGTCGACATAATTCGCTTCTGCGGCAGACTTAACCGCACCTTTATATTTTTCAGAAGCCGCCCCGAGAAGTTCCGGCGCCAGTTTCTCTGCTCCGGCTTTTTTTGCTTCGGCTATCGTGTTTTCTGCTTCATTCAGCAGAGCCAAAGCTTTATTGCTCAATTCAAGAAGCCGCATTGCTTCCTCCGCCTTTTCAATGGCCCTGGAAGCAAAATCAGCCGCTTTCTTGAATTCTTCGGCGGGAAAAGCCGACTTCGCGCTAGCGAGAAGTTCATCAGCGGCTTTCATTAACTGAGGGGCCGGTTTCCCTGCTCCGGCTTCTCTTGCTTTTTGTACCGCGCTGTTAGCGGTTTCTATCGCTTTGGCTGCAAGCGCCTTGTCTCTTGCCTTTAAGGCCTCCGCATCCGCCATATTTGCGAATGACACGGCAACCGGATAATCCGTTTTTGCAGCTGCATCTTCGGCAATGGCAAGTTTTGCTTCGGATGATGCAAGAAGTTGAGCCGCAAAATTATCAGCTCCGGCTTCCCTGGCAGAAGAAATATCCCTCTTTGCCATATTGATTGCAGAAGAGGCCTCAACCGCCGCTTTATCGTCTTTTATGATCTCCTTCTGCGCGGCACAACCGAAAAGCACCGCAAAACAAAGAGAAATAGCAAAGAACCTGGCCACGTGGTCTCCTCCCTTCAGAGAAATAGGTCAAATTTGCTGTCGAAAACACCGAAAACCCCGATAGTGCTGGATGTTTCATGGTTTTTCCGTCTTAATTGGCTCCGGCAATACTTTCCAGTCCGATGAGCTTGTCAAGCAACACCTTCTGGACGGCAAAAACCGAATTCTGACCTTCTATCATGACAAACATTTCTGACTTTTCCGATGTTCCTATCAGCAGCCTGGCCTTCAGCTTCTTCTCGTTCCCGGACTTTGTGAAAAGGGAAACAGTTGCAATTGGATTCTTAAGACCGTACTTCTCTAATCTTTTTCCCGAATCATCTGCAAACCTCTGCGCCTGCAAAGAACCAAGGTGGCTGATTAAATCTCTAACCTGAATATCGGCCGGTTTATTGAAGGGCTTGTCCAGTGTGAACTTCCCCGATTTGTCCTTTATTATCGGAATTTTCTTCCCGCCCTTGTCAAAATCAATGGCCGAAATCTCATCCGGTTTAAATGAAAGAACGTTTCTGCTCCTAAAATCATTGTATGTTTTGTCAAGGCTCTGCGTAAAAGACCTGTCAACAGAGTAAATAGACGCTTGGCCTTCAACCTTCACATAGTCCTCTTCCTTATCGGCGACTTTCTTGCCGACGAGAACCGTAACCTTGGAGGTTCCTGAATCCGCACATAGGCTCACGCGCGGTGATTCCAAGCCGTATCTAATAAGTGATTTCGGCTCGTCATCTATATAATCAACGACCCTGATGTTCTTAATCCGTCCCATAAGGCTGCCCATTGCTTTTTCATCGCATTCAAAATTATAAGGGCTGATCCACCACTTGTCCTTTGACTTCATCAGGACTATCACCCCGGTATCCATCTTAATGGTTATGCCGGTCAACTTCTCAGGGTCAAGCTCCGTCAGGTATTTTTTTCTGAGGCTTTTCAGGTCCTTTTTGAGGTTGTCGACGCTGTAGTTGAAAGCCGTGTATAGATCTTTGCCGGCTTCATCCATGATGTAGTAAGAAACTTCTGTCGGATTCTTTTTGCCGATTATATACGCCTTTACTTTTCCTTTCTCGGTAAAAGCCGCTTTATAAGCCGGCTTATCAAGTCCGTAGGCCGAAAGTTCGGCAATGTTATCCTTTACCTTCCTTTCAATGGGAAGGTTTGCCAGGCTGTTCACGAGGCCTTCAACCGCGACTTTATCAAGTTCGTAGTCTCCAGGTTTGACCATTTTCCAGTCTTTGCCTTTCTTCTGCAGGGTTATAACTTTGCCGGCCTCGTTATCCGTAAGCTCTATCGCGGAAATATCGTCCGTGTTGGCTTCAAAAATACGAACGGCAGCCCTGTCAACGTGGCCACCTTTTTCGGACTGGTAAACATAAATGCCGAGAAGCACGACTATCCCTACAACAATATATGTGCCAAGAAACTTGTTCTTTTTCTTGCGTTTCATCTTTTCCTCCGCTGCTTTCAGTTCTTACTTCGACCTTCTTTTAAACCAGACAAATATCCCTGATCCGACAATAGCTAGCGGGACAAGCACAACTACCACAAGGAACATTATATTGGTTCTCGTTGGTGTTATTTCAAGACGCTTCATATCGTCGGCAGCAGGCCTGATAGATATTTTATTTTCCTGCTTAAGCATCCAGTTAGCCGCGTTAATGAAAAAATCAAGGTTTCCCTTGGACCGGGTTAGCCACTGGTTGGAAATGAAAAAGCTTGAACCTACAACCACAAACTGCGTTTCTTTGGACTCCGCGGAAGCCGGGGTTTTCTTGGGATCCGCTTTCACGAATTCAGAAACCGCGACCGCGAGGGCAAGCGGGCCTTTCACATCCCTGCCCTCTTTGAATACCGGTTTTTCGCCGTTTTTGATTTCGGCGGCAGCCCAGCCGGATTCCGAGGTCATCAGCAGATCATCTCTGGAAACAACCCTCGGGTCAAGCTTGGCTTTCAGGTCAGATATCCCCCTGGAGTACGGGAGAATCAAAGGCACCTGGTCTTTGTCCAGAGGGCTTGTAATAGGATGAATCTTATAGGACGGTATCGGCAGGATGGGCTGGAAGAAAGCTCTTTTATCCAGGACAACTCCCTTCTCAAGTTTAATATTCCAGTATTCCAGCGTCTTTTCCAGCCCGCAGGGCAGGTCGGGATTCAGCATAAAAAAAGCTTTGCCGCCGTTCTTCAGATAGTTTTTTACGGCTTCTGCTTCCTTGTCAAAGAACGGATTTAACGGCCCGGCAACTATCAGCAGGTCGCAGTCTTCCGGCACCATGCCTTCAGTGGCAATCTTGACCGTTTTAATGTAGTAGTTCTCCGTCTTCAGGTATTTAGCAAGTTCGGTAAGTCCGTTCCGGTCTCCCTGTCCGATGCTAAGCTCCCTGTGCCCTTCCGAAAAATATACTATCCGCTGCTTGTCCTCGGTCAACGAGTAAACGGCGTTTATGAAAGCCTGCTCGCCTTTTGGTTCAATCTTTTGCGGATTATAAGGATCATCTGACTGGAAGATATCCTGCTGTTTGACGTCCTTGCGCTTATAGGCCGCGCTTCTCGCGGCAGGGCCGATATTTTCATTTTGCGGCCCGGCGGAAGCGTCTGACGGGGTTTCACCGGCCTCAAAGACAACCGTGTTAGCCTCTCCAATCATATATTTCTGCCACTTTGCCGGGTCAATATCAATGTCTATGATCTCGAATTTAAACCTTTTGGAATAGCGCCCCATCTCCGTGAGCATGTACTCAATGTATTTTGCTTCTGAACCGAGTTTCCTGACAAAAGCCGTAGCTTTCACATCCGTTTTAAGTTCTTTGATGACATTCTTTGTCTGGCCCGAAAGGCTGTAGACTTTGTTCTCGGTCAGATCAGCACGCATCGGATAATAGTCGAGTGCCTTGCCGGCAAACCAGACGCCAATAAGCACAAAGTAAACCGTCACCACAGAATATACGCCGTACTCGAGGTTTCTGCTGATAGTAATCTTTTTCTTCCTGACTACAAGGAAGTAATAAATAAATGATGTGGCTATGCCTAAAATAACCGCGATGACCAGCCACAAATATCTGTTCGAATATATCCCTTCCAGCAGATAATCCTTTTCTTTCCTGCAAAACCAGTCTAGCGACATTCTAACCCATAAAAAGAATAAACCAATTAGCGCGGCTGCCGCCAGTATCCTCAGAATCAAATAAAGCAAATCAGTCATTGTATTAGCCTCCTGTTACCAGCGTTTCCATTCTAAGCGCCTAATTGCAAGAAATATGAACATAAAACTCATTGCCAGAAAGAAGAAAATATCCCCTCCGTCAAGAACCCCTTTGTTGAATGATTCCAGATGCTTGCTTAAAGAGAGGGTCGCCAGCCAATTTCCCACGCTGCCCGAGACGGCGCTTGAAAAGAATTCCATGACCCAGAATATCAACACAAGCGCGAAACCTATAACCGCGGATACTATTTGGGTTTCTGCAAGCGAGGAAGAAAAAAGGCCCATAGCGATCAAGGTGCCTCCAAACAGTATGAAGCCGAGCATAGAGGCCAGCATCACCGGCACGTCGGGTTTGCCATAGAGCATCAGGAATATGGGAAACTCAAGAGATATCAGGAAAAGCAAACCGAAGAAAAGCAAGGCCCCCAGATACTTTCCGAGCACGATCCCTGTAATTGTAAGCGGGGAAGTATAAAGCAATTCCAGGGTTCCCTGCTTCTTCTCTTCCGAGAGCAGGCGCATAGTCAGCATCGGGCTTAAGAACATGAAGATGTTCGTCATCAGGCCCATAATGGGCACCAACTGAGCATATTGAAACTTGGCCATATATTCTATATAGCCGAACAGGCCGCAGATTACGAAGAAGACAGTCAGTATTATGTAGGCAATCGGTGAAACGAAGTAATTCCTGAGTTCTCTTTTTGCGATAGACCAGATGGAGTTCATCAGCGGGCATCCTCCTCTTTAGCGGTGTACTTAAGGAAAACCTCTTCAAGGGTATGCGAGGCCTGCCTCATTTCAACAAGGACCAGCCCGGATTCAACTACCGCCTTAAAAACATCCTGCCGGATATCCTTTTTGCCGGAACTTTCCAGGGTCAGCACAGAATAGGACCCTTCAACCGAATGTTCAACCTTCGCGACTGACTTCACTTTGGAAAGCGCGGCGACGGCCTGCTCCGGCTGGCCCAGTAATTTGACAAGTATCCTGTCCTTCCCTTCAATTGCCGCCTTATCGGTTACCGCGGCAACTCTGCCCTTATTGATAATTATTATCTTCTCGCAGGTCATGCTGACCTCAGGGAGTATATGGCTGCTTAAGAGAACTGTCCTTGAACCGCCAAGGCTCTTTATCAGTTCCCTGATTTCAATAATTTGTTTCGGGTCCAAGCCGATAGTAGGCTCGTCGAGTATCAGGACTTCCGGATCATTGAGCAAAGCCTGCGCGATCCCGACTCTCTGTTTATAGCCGCGGGAGAGCCTGCCGATAATTCTGTGTTTGACATCTTCTATCCTGGCAAGGCCCAGCGCTTTTGCGACCTTTGCCCGCCTTTCTTTGAAAGTAATGCCCTTAATCTGAGCGACGAACTCGAGATAATCTGAAACTACCATCTCGTAATAGAGCGGCAGAACTTCCGGAAGATACCCAAGCCTTTTCTTTACCTCCATGGGTTCTTCAATGATGTCATAGCCGGCAACCTTTGCCGTTCCTGAAGTAGGCGCAAAATAACCGGTCAGCATCCTCATAATCGTGGTTTTTCCGGCTCCGTTTGGGCCAAGCAGGCCGATTATCTCGCCTTTCTCCGCCTCAAACGTAACACCCTCTACGGCCCTGGTCGGGCCGTAATACTTGGTCAGCCTGGATACTTTGATCAAGGTTCCTCCTGTTCAATTGAAACTTTTTTTACAAAACACATTGCATAGACACTGTTTTCAGGCTTTTTGTTCCTTTACTTTCCGTCGGCTTTCTTTTTCAGTTCATCAAGCTTGTTTAGCGCTTGAATAGGCGTAATACCTTCCAAATCAAGAGCTCTTAGATCCTCTATCACTTGCGGTATTTCTGCCGGTTTTTGCGGGCTTCTCTCGGAAGGGCTTTCCACGAAGATGGAAAGCTGGTCTGAGATAATTCCGGTAGCGCCTATTCTGGACCGCCCTTCTTCGTCATAATTGGCTTTTTCCAGATTTAAGAGAATCTCTTTCGCGCGTTCAAGGACTTCACCCGGAAGCCCTGCCAGCCTTGCCACCTGTATTCCGTAACTCCTGTCTGCCGCCCCTTCCACAATCTTCCTCAAGAATATTATTTCATCGTTCTTTTCCTTAACAAGTATATTATAGTTTTTAACCCGCTGGCTTGTCAATGCCATTTCCGTAAGCTCGTAAAAGTGGGTGGCAAAAAGGGTTTTGGCCCCGAGTTTACTTGCCGTAGCAATATATTCTGCGACTGCCCAGGCAATGCTTATGCCGTCAAAGGTCGCTGTTCCCCTGCCTATCTCATCCAGGATAATAAGGCTCTTGGCCGTGGCGTTATTGAGAATGTTCGCGGTCTCAATCATCTCAACCATGAAGGTAGAATGGCCCAGCGCAATATTATCGGAAGCTCCCACTCTCGTAAAAATCCTGTCGACTATTCCTATGGCGGCGGTCTCTGCAGGCACGAATGACCCTATCTGCGCCATAAGGGTAATCAGCGCGGTCTGCCTGAGGTAGGTGGACTTGCCGGCCATATTAGGCCCGGTAAGTATAATCAGCTGGCGGGTCTCAGTATCAAGTTCCGTGTCGTTCGGTATAAAGTCACCCTTGACCAGCAATTCAACCACCGGGTGTCTTCCGCCTTTTATCGAAAGGCTGCCTGACTCGCTGACTGCCGGGCGATTGTAATTGTTTGCCGCTGCCGTCTCTGCAAGCGCGGCCAGGGTATCGGCCGCGGCCGCCGCCCCGGCGTTCTTCTGGAGCAACGGTATAAAAGCTGCAAGTCTTTCCCTGAACTCATTATAGAGGCCAAGTTCAAGCCCGCCAATCTTTTCTTCGCTGGAAAGAACCAGCGTTTCGTATTCTTTTAATTCCGGTGTGATGTATCTTTCGGCATTCGCGAGCGTCTGTTTTCTCGCGTAATCCGCCGGGACGGAAGACATGTTGGCCTTGCTAATCTCGATATAGTAGCCGAATACCGAGTTAAAGCCCACTTTGAGAGTGGAGATTCCGGTGCGCTTGCGCTCTTTTTCCTGGAACGCGAGTATCCAGTCCTTCCCTCCGCGGCTCGCATTGCGGAGCTTGTCAAGTTCGGGATTAACCCCGGCCTTGAAGATGCCTCCTTCTTTTACGGAAACGGGAGGCTCGTCGTTAATGCTCCTTTCTATCTCTGAAGATACAGCCGCAAGAGGGTCAATAAGCGCCGCGGTTTTCGCGAGCAATGCAGGACCGGCGTCCTTTAACCTTGCTTTCAGCTCCGGAAGTTTGAGCAGGGAATTCTTTAGCGCTATGAGTTCCTTTGGATTTACGGACCTGCAGCCTATTTTTCCCGCCGAGCGTTCAAGGTCTATCATGCCTGCCAGCAGTTTTCTCAGCTCTCCACGGAAGATCCCGTCTACTCTGAGTTTTGAGACCGCGTCAAGCCTTTCATTTATCGGGTCAACCAGAAGCAGCGGCTCCATTATCCACCTGCGCATCAACCTTCCGCCCATGGAGGTAACTGTCCTGTCTAAAACGTCGCAAAGCGTTCCCTCGCCGCTCCCATCAGTCATCTTTTCCGTTAGCTCAAGATTTCTTCTCGTCGCATCATCAATTACCATGTGGCCTGTCGCGCTGTAAGGTATGAGGCGGTTTATGTGCGAAATTGAGTTTTTCTGGCTTTCGAGCAGGTATTCAAGGACTGCGCCGGCGGCAGGAAGCGCGGGACTTTCAAGGTTTATGCCGTATCCCTCCAGGGAAGCGCACTTGAAATGTTTCTTCAGGCGGTTCTCCGCCTGCTGCGGGTCAAAGTTATAGTCCTCCGTGAAATTCAGGAGCGTTCCCCTAGCCTTAAGCGCAAGGACAAATCCCGGTGACGATTTTTCAAGCGACGAGGGAAGCAGCGCTTCGGATGGCAGAAATCTTGAAATCTCTTCCAGCGCCGCTTCAGGCGGCTCTGTCCAGTCAAGTTCTGTCACATAGAACTCGCCGGTGGAAATATCCGCAAACGCCAGCCCGGCCTTTCCGCCGGATACAAAGAGGCCGGCAAGATAATTATTTATTTTGCCGTTCAGCAGGGCGTCCTCTATGACGGTTCCCGGCGTGATAAGCTTTACGACTTCCCTTCTGACTATCCCCTTCGCGAGTTTCGGATCTTCCACCTGCTCGCAGATAGCTACCTTGTGCCCGCTTTTGATCAGCCGTGTAATATAATTGAGAGCGGAATGGAAGGGTATGCCGCACATCGGTACTTCAGTCCCCGATCCGGAAGGGCCCTTAGAACCTCTTTTTGTGAGCACTATTGAGAGGATGGTAGACGCGAGTTTCGCGTCCTCGAAGAACATCTCGTAGAAATCCCCAAGCCTGAAGAAAAGTATCGCGTCAGGATATTTCGCCTTGATCTCGCGATACTGTTTCATCATGGGGGTAAGATTTATTTCAGAAGACATCTAATCTCCAAGACCAATACGGTCGTTTGTAACGTTTGTAAGGTTCTTAACGTTCATAACGTAAGACAAAGTACAAATCATT
>Ga0114951_10005048_pt1 | contig 12407 bp, 22 predicted proteins | sample AM7aDNAmetaG_FD_88677 | JGI IMG/M metagenome (GOLD analysis project Ga0114951, IMG submission 88677) | Freshwater microbial communities from Finland to study Microbial Dark Matter (Phase II) - AM7a DNA metaG | ecosystem: Environmental > Aquatic > Freshwater > Lake | place: Finland: Lake Alinen... | reverse complement strand
TCGGACTGAACTAGCCCTCGACCAAGCAATCTCGGAAGCCCTTCAGGAAATATCTGCAGACAATGCACAAGCCTGGTTCAGACTGACACTCAACTGGGTACAGCTATGATGAAAATGCTCTAGGGTGTACTTCTACATTTGTCTCAACGCGAGCAGGAGGACGGGACGGATTTCGATTAGCTATGTGGATCTGGCCAAGAGACTGGGAAGGAGCAGGCGTTCGATTGCGTCACATTTCGATGAACTGCGGCTGAAAGAGGTCTGCCGCATAAATCCGGCCGTCAACCAGCGTCGATGCACAGAGATTGAGGTTTGTGAAGAGTTCTGGCCGTATACCAGGTTGAACTCAAGTACTCAACCTTCGGAGAGCGAACAGTATCTGGCTCATATAAAGGTTTTTCTCTCGAAGCGAGCTTGCGTTCAAGCCACCTTCACGGCGGCGGATGAGATATCTATAGCAAATCTCTTAGCTCATCAGGTGCCCCTCGATACAGTTGAACGGGCAATCGCGCTTGGTTGCTGTCGAAAGTATGTGAGTCTTCTGAACGGTTCCGACAACGGTCTTATCTTCAGCATGGCGTATTTTTGTGACGTCATCGAGGAGGTGCAGGACCCCGATATTCCATCTGGGTACTGGAACTACATCATGCCCGAGCTGGAACACTTGGAGAAGAAATGGGTCGTAGAGCGAAATAAAGCTGGTGATGCAAAACTTGCATCGGCAGCCGGAGCAAAAAAGCAAAGAGACGAGATGATGCTTTGAAATTCCTACCTGTTGCGTACTAAAGAGTCCTTTTGGGCGGATTGGTGCAACAATCTAAAAAGGACCCGAGTGTCCGATAACAGATATTCTCGTATAGTTGGAAGGGCTTCCGATATGAGCAAAGTTATACAGATGAAAATTGCTCATCCAATGTGACAGCCGTCACGCCTGATTCAGCACTAGCAAGGCCGATACTTCCGAGCCGTCTTTCAGCTTCCCCGAGAGCTTCACAAGCCGCGCCCCCGGCGCCGAGGCCGACACCGCCAAATCACGGAAGGCCGCAGCATCCACCGCCACCGGAGTAAACGAAATATCAACGCCCAACGCCCGCAGCATAGGCCCCAACTCATCCGTTCCCATGCCGCCCCGCGCCATTTTTACCAAACTGCCCAAGCCAATCGCCATCATTCCCCCTGATTCATCTTAGGCTCAGACCAGCCAGGAACCGCAGCCAGGAACGCAGCTCGAGCCGCCGCGATCTCATTCGCCAACGCCAGCACCGCCCCGGCCTCATCCCACACCGAGCCGTCAGGCTTCGCTTGCAATTCAAGCCGCGTATAGTTGAACGACAAAACAGGGTCAAGGCCCATGCCGCTCACATCGAACGTTATGCCCAGAACCGCCGAGCCATCATCGGCAACAATCAGCTTTAGCTTATCCACTTACCACCCCTGATACTCTGCGAACCATCCCGGCCCGCCGTCGCCGCCCGAGCCGCTCGTTGTATACGTCGCCGCCGTGAAACCCGAAGACGTTCCTGGCGTGACCGTGCAAGACACCATCGCACCCCCGGCCCATGTTGGATTGATAACCGCAGTTCCGGCAGTTCCACCCCCGCCCACAATAGCCCAACCAACCCCCGCGCCCGTTCCGCAGTTCGCGCCCGCCTGTTGCACCGCGCACGATGCCGACAGAGGCCCACCCGACACGGAAAGCATAGCTTTAGGAGGTGACGTGCAAGAGCCGCCGTAACCTAGTCCCAACGGGACACCGGGAACCGCGCCCGCGCCAGGAGCAACATAGACAGTAGGCCACGGCGACACCGCCGCCCGCGAAGAGAGCAGCACCACGCCGCCGCCGCCGCCACCGCCCGCGCCCTGCGAGTTCGCAGCCGGAGGCATACCATAAGTGCCGCTTGCGTCGATCACGCCAGTATGAATCGTATCGTTGCCTACAATGGTCCCGCAGATGAATATGACACCCGCTCCCCCGTATCCTTTCGCCCCGCCCGAGCTTCCACCAACGCCGCCGCTTGCGCCCGCGAAATAGTTACCGTCCAAGCCCCCGCCAGTTGCAATCATGAGCCGCTGAAGAGTGGCAACAAATGCCGCACCCGCTCCCCCAGTGCCCCCCGACAAAGCACCCGCTGAGCCACCCACCCCGCCAAGCCCTGAATTTAGCATGGTAAAATCCGAAATTGACGTATTTGCGCCCACTGTACCAGCAGCCGCACCGCCGCCCCCACCGCCCCCCCCCCCACCCGCGATACCAGTCGTAAGAGCCGTATTTGTTATTTGAGCCACGATGGACCCGAACAGATTACAGGTTCCCGTTGCATGGACAACTAGCCCAGTAGTCGTTACCGTGTTCCCGTATGGGAGAGTGAAATTGACATAGTTTTTCTCGCCGTTCAACACGCCCGAGGCATTTGAGACACTGCCGTCTGACCTATCCCCGAGATATTGAAGCCAAAGAGGCACCGCCGTACTCGCCGCAATCTGAGCCTGCCCCGGTAAATCGGTCATGGTCAATGCGCGAAACGTGGGAGGCCCCGACACGCCAAGCGAAGGATTATAAAACGGCCCCGCGTATACCGTTGCCATGAAGGCTTGAGTATCCGAAACTACGGCACCCGTCGCAGGGTCAACCGTCATGATGTTGTTTGTCACGTTGAGACGCCCCGGCAGACCGAAGACAGGCGCTGCAGACCTGTAATCCTCCCAAACGCACTGCACGCACTTAGCCGGATTCGTGCCCTGTGGATAGACCGCTAGACTAGGGTCTATAACAATGATGCATTGGATAGCCGTATTTATATTGCAAGCAGACTGAGCCGCCGCAATTTTCGCGCCCACGTCCAGACCGGGAAACCGTTTCACGTACAGCGTGTTATCTGTTTGCCCGAAGGCCAACGAGCAGAGCAGCAGAGCCGCCGAAATCATTGCACATCTGATTTTCATTTTCCCTCACGGAACCGAGCAGGGAAGGGAAGCGCACCGCGCCCCCCCTCTTGTCATACAGAAACTAGGCAGCTGTGACGTTATGCAGTCCCGGCCCCGCTTGCGCGTCAACAATCGCAACAGGCAAAGGAACGGGCACATTCGTTGCTACGGGTCCAAGATCTTCCGCAATGTCTTTCCATGCACCCTCAACAGCGGGAAGGAATACAGATGTGACATAGGCGAAGAGTGTTTTCGCCAATACCAATTCGTGAAGATCAGCAGGAATATTCAGCCCCTCAGCTGCAACGACCACCGCACCCTGAGCAGTCACGGCTTGCACCTGTTGAACGAGGCCCACAACCGCCGCCTTGACCGCTGGTTCATGCTTCATTGCATCCTCGATCACGCGCACTACCTGAGCAGCATGAACAAACGGCCAAGCGATCACGTGACCAACCTTTACAACATCCTTTTCAAACGCGTTCATATATTCGCCCCTTCAGCTTTCGCGAGTGTTTTGAGTTGGATAACAGTGCGCCCGCAATCTTCACACCGTCCCTCATTCGTCGAAATCCGCTTTTCATGATTCCGAAGCACTTGAAGAACCGCGCCCGCATTGACACAGACCCCGGCAGCAAAGACCGCTATAACCGCCAGTGCGCCTTGATCTATCTGCATATCAGTACACCAAGCCCGCCGACAGCAGGAGACCGCTTGAGGCAGAAGGAGCTTCAACACCGCTACGATTCCACACCGTTGACCCAGGATCCATGTAGGAAGGCTGAGCTTTGATTGTTGCCTGAGACCTGCGCCCCAAAGAAGCAGCGACGACCCACCCGATCACAGCCAGGAGCCCCAACTGTGAAACCAGTTTCAAGAAATGCTCTTCCACTTCATCACCCCCTCAATTACACATATTCCGCTTCGGCATCAGGAACGCCGCCACTGCCCACAAACGCGACTTGCTCAGCCCCGCCCATGCTCATATCTGAGGTTTGATCGTATTCCCCCGCTGTATCAGAACCTGCCGCGGACCCCGGCATATCCTGACCCCACGTACCGAAATCCCAGGACTGAGCCCCCGGCCCCTGTGCGATTTGGTATCCCTCTTCATAGCCGCCCGAGCCCGCATAATCTGCGATCGCACCCGGCCCAATTTCATCGCCCATGTGTTCGCCGCTTCCCCATATGCCAGCAAGCCAGGAATTAAGAGTGCCCGTCATATCGCCTGTACCGCTATAACTCGCCGTCGAGTTATACGTGGACGGAGCCGCAGCTTTACCCGCAGATGGCTTAGAGGCCGAAGAACTGGACGACGACGGAGCCACAGAGGCCGAAGGCTTAGAGGCAGGGGAAGACGAGCCCCCAATTTTGCTAATAAGGGACTGAATCACGCCCAGGATTCCATTCTGCAAAGAAGACTGTCCATACCCATATGGGTCGTATCCGCTCGAATAACCGGAACTGTACCCGCTTGAGCTACCGCCGCCCACAGGGTACTGATAGCCGCCCGCAGCCGTCGCACGCGTGCCCATGCGTTTAGCCAGTTCGTAAAGAACCACCCCACCGCCCGCAACAATGCCCACCTTGATCAGCAGACCCATGTTTTTATCTGCCATTGTCGCCACGCCTTCCGCGCCCGCCGCGCCCGGTTCCGTGATTCGGATAACGAGGCCCAGTGTGCGGAGTTTGCCCGCTCAGAGAGCCGCCGCGCGGCCCGTTAGGACGAGCCTGAGGAATCCAGCCAGGAGAATAAGCATCCGAGCCCGCGAAGGCCCGCAGACCCCAACGCACCAGCAACACGCCGACCAGCAACAGTGCGCCATATTTCAGAATTGAACCCATTTCCATTACTTACCCCCCGAAGACTTTGAAAGCGGAAAATCGAAGGTCATTAAATCATCACCCTCAGTTGTATAGAGGCTATACGCGGCCCCCATATCGCTTAGAACTTCCGGCCCGAACTTGAAAAGCTGGAGAGGCTTTAAACCCTCATCGAGAACGCCCAAATCCAGCGCATAGGCCGCAGGAGCTTCCCCGCCTGAAATCGTCGCCGGAGAGCCGTCAGACTTTTTCGCCCCTGATCCAATGCCCAACCAGCCGAGAACGCTTGACGCACTAAACCCGCTGAAAATCCCCTTCAACGTATAGCCGGCGCCGACAACGACCACCACGACCAGCAACACGAGAGCCAGGAATATCCCGTTTTCAGTTTCATCAATGAAGTTCGCCACCGTCGCCCCCGTGCTACAATTCCAGCCATGAAAACCGCTATGCTTTCAAGCCTTTTACTCGCCGCCGTCTTTGCCGTGCCCGCCCAAACCCAAGACCAGCCCCGCGCCTTCCGCAAAGTGTTTTCCTTGCTTCCGGCCCAAACTCTCAACCTCAGAAACCGCAATTTTCACCGCGTCGAAATCCGCAGCGAATACCCTATCCAGATCGCCGCCGGAGACTGCCAAAACGATTACACCGTGCAATGGACTTGCACGTTTGACGACCCCGCCGACCTGTTTATCAGAGATCGCCGGAACCCGCCCATTCTGCTAACCCCACGCGCCAATTCCATCACCGTGACCATGAGCGAAAACTAGCCCGTCACCGTGACGACCACACCATCACCCGCCGTGCCCGCAATCCAGATACGCGCCAAGTTATGAGCTGGGAAAACGATCATATCTAAAGGCGCAAGGGGAGTTCCGCCGCCGTTCGCCAACGCCTCACGATAGGACGCGGCAAATATCACTTTTGCATTCCCCGCCGTTGTGCCGTTGTTAGCCCGCAGCCGCACCGTTGAGCCAGCAGGGACCAGCATACCCGGCACACTCTGAGGCACATTGGTTGCAGCCAGTACCACCGAGAAAGATGCGTTTATAGTGAACGCTTTTTCTTCCCTAAGATACGCGGGAGAATCATCCCCGCCCGGGTCCAACTGCGATTGATTCAACATGGGAATTTGATTTTTCGGCACTGTACCCTTTCAACTTCCGAGCGCACTTGAGACAGTTTGCAACGGGTCCCACCCGCCGTAATTTGCAACATATTCGGCATACTGATCAGAGTTTCCCTGTGCATCCACACTAGGCTTTATAGTGGACCCACGAAGGTAGTAATCAAACCAGTCATAAAAATCCCAGTCAGGATGTGCCGCCGTTCGTTTGCTGATCAGGTCGTTTAGATCGCCCCAACCATCGCCAGAGTCTGCATAAACTGCGAAACCGTTAGCCGTGCCCGCCTGATTCGGACCGCTGCGAAGGTTCCCCGGATTATTGTTTTTGGTTGCAATGGAGTTTGGTCCCGTGCCTTCCATCCGTGATACAGCTTCCGCGAAATCCTCGAGACGAGAGCCGCCGCCAGAAGCTAAAGGAGAAGCCACAGGAGAGCCGCCCGGCCCCTCTGACCAAGGCTCCGGCCCGATGGTCGTCAGAGCATCCTGAATCTTCCCCTTGAGGAGATACCAGAGAACCGCGCAGACGACCACCAGACCAAGAAACCTCATGCTAAGCAGCCGCCCGAGGAGGGAAGACGCGCCGAGTGTAAATCAGCAAATCGTCCAGATTGGCGCCCGAAACGTTAGTTACTTGGAAGCGAGTTTGCAATGTCGATGCTTTGACCGTGTTTGCAAGTGTCGAGTCCGTCCAGTCGATGAAGGCCAGCCCGGTAAATGACTGAGCCGGATCCACCCATTCCTCGTCAAGCATTTGCTGTTGAATGTCCTGCAAATACTTGTCAAAGGTGATCGGATCGCCGTCCACCTGTACACGCTGGAGAAGACTATTCGAGAGCGTCGCTTGTGCGCCTTGCTCCTGTATAAATAGCCAGCTTTCAAACTGACCATCTTGAGGCATAGCCTGATCAAACGCCCGCGACTGAGAGGCCGCGATCAGAAACGTGTGATCTTCCTGGAAGCGCACGTTCGTATCTCCCGGCAGAGCTACGCGGTCGTCTACCCACTGGACAGTCAAACCCGACCAGTTCGGCACAGCATTGTTACCCGTCAGACAGGATGTAATGTCGCCTGTGTCTACCTCGACCTGTACAGACGCATAGGTCCCAGGGTCCATGTTTAGCGCGGTAGAAACCTGATTCCGCAGCGTGCAATCTGCGAAATAGATGGGAATCGAAAGATAAATCGGATACGTGCCGTTGACGCCGCCGCCCAGGACTGAGGCCGACTGTTCACCGATGAATTTTCCGTTATGCTGCATGATTCCATAGCGCAGCAGCGAACGCGGAGAGCAGTCAACAATCTTGCCGCCAGGGTAGCGAGAACCCGCAGCCGGGTTTGCGGTCACGATGATTCTCTTGATCAAATTTGTTGGTGCACCCTCGCCCATGATGGTCCCCGGCACGGTGCTAGAAGCCAGGACGATAGAACCCGAAAGTACCACTTTCCCGGTAAGCATCTTCATTCCCAGAGGCAGAGTAAAAATAATCTTGCTATTGGGAACAAACGGAGTTACGAGCCGATTTTTCTTGTCGCCAAATGGCATATACAATCCTTTCGCCTGAGTCCGTCAGCGCGAATCGAGAAGGCCGCACGGCCCCCAGTTAGAGGCCGGAACTAGCCGACGATGTTTGCCACAAACGGCACGTTATTACTCGCCCATATGCAAGCGAAAATGAGAACCACAGCCAAAGCAACGTGACCAAGTTTCATAAGCCCTCCCGAATGTCACAGCGCAAAAAAAGAGGCCGCGAGCAGTTACGCCCACAGCCCCAACCCGAGCCATGCAATTTAAGGAATGACAGAGAAAACCGGAAAAACCTTACAGAGAATCGTTATGTGAATTTCGATACGTGCTAACTAAATCCTTATAAAGCTATTTGCCCGGTCCTTTCAGCACCGCCGCGCCGTTTCCCGTCCAATGCAGATATTGATATTTCCCCAACGTGGGAAGCCTTTCAACATCCGAGCCGATGTAATTCTCGAAGTACTTAAGATCGGCCCTTTCACGCATGGCAAACAACCGCATTTCTCCACACTGCGATGTAAAGCCCCGCGCAACGTCCATAGGGCGCCGCGCCGTTGCCAGCATTGATACCCGCGAGTGACGACCGTAATGGACCAAGTGAGAAAATTCAGGACTCATTCTTTTATCCCCCCACTGAGCCCCGCAAAGCATATCGAGTTCATCAGTTCCGAAGATCATGGACCCGAACGCCCGCACGATGGTACACACCGCCCGATGATGCTCCCCCAGATCGCCAGCACGCGGCTGGTAAAGGAGCCGAGAACGCCTGCCACGGTTCGCACGTAGAAAGTTTTCCAACTCCCCCGGCTGAGACACGCACCTGTAACCCTTCAACACCTGATCATGTTTAGAGAGCGAGTCAAAAAACACCACGTCACCGGAGCATGAAGAAAGCAACTTCCCCATGAGAGTCGTTTTCCCCATGCCCCGCATGCCAGCGACGAACGTAAGGCCCCTTATCTCTCCGTCCTGATATTCGCCATCTATGAATCCGCGCAAAAGAAGCCACCTAGCCTTTTCACTTCAATCGCAAAGAGCCCTATCCCGTTCAATGAGAACTCCATTGATGCCCCTGTTTTCTGATAGGCCTCAATCGTTTTGCACGTTGCATCCATCAAAACCATGTTTCCGTCTTTGACGAGACGCACGCGCCAATCTGGTTGAATCCGCTCATACCCGAGCCATCTGAAAAAACGGTCCACTATCACCCCCTCTTCCGGCACACAGGACAAAGTTCCTTAAGTTCGTTGTTTCGCTTCAATTCTTGCTCGAAATATCCGTCACGCCGCAGCCACCGCCGCACCACTCTAAAGGAGATTCCCGCAGCCGCCGCCGCGCCCAGGAGCGGAGAGCCCCGGCCCGCTTTGTGCGCCTTCAACCGTTGCGCCACGTTCGTGCTAAAGCCAAGATAATGCCGCGCCCCGTTGAACGCCCGCGCCATATGAACCAGATAGCATGAGCCGACAATATGCCCGAGCCGCCGCCCATTTTTACTCACCCGTTGCTTGCTCAAAATGGCACGCTCACGTCCCGCTTAGCCATCACCACATAACGCCAATCACCCCCCGCACGTGTGGGTGTGTACTTGAAAAAGCCCTTCACTTTCCGAGCTTTGCTCTCCGCTTTCGCTTTGCTCTTATATGCGCCGTGGAACTGATACACGGCACCATCGCCCCAAGGTTTCCGCTTTACACGTTTACTCTTAGACACCCGTCACGCTCCCCGCCGTATACACGCGCCCATACGTGGGCTCAGGTTCTGCCACAGCTACCGCCACAGGTTCCGGCACATTCTGAGCCGTGCGAGGCTGAATCATGGGACGTGCGGCACGTTCGGCCCTAGTTTGTTGCACGTCACTCAGCACAGCGGGCACGAATACAACGCCCGTCATGAGAAGCGCCTTAGCCAGCCCCGGAACGGAATCACACGCAGACGTGAGCAGGGAAGGGGCATGTTTCATCCAGAGATGATTGACCACCGCCGCCCAAGGCCGCGCCATGAGCCCCGCCGAGGCTTTATCTACCCGGTACACCTCCCGCTTTCGCCAGCCCGCCAGCCAGCCGCCAACCATTGTCACGACTTGCGCCACATCTTCCGCGTCACAAATCTCAGAGCCGACCATAGCCGCCAATAGTGCGCCGTCCCCGTCAGCATCCGAGCTCGCCGCGCCCGGTTCCACCGCATCTGGTAAAAGAGCCGCTGAGCCGTCGCCAATCACCGCAGGAATACCCGCCAGGAGCCGTTCTGCCTCTTCGCTGAGCCCATCACCCAAGGAGCCACTTGATGGACCTTGCAATGTCTTCCCCGAAAAATCGTCCGGCTGATTTTTCACCAGTTCCGGCCCCGGCCCCGGTTCCGGTTTCTTTGGTTCCGTGAACATCGCGCCCAGGCTGGACAGAGCCCCGCCGCCTTCCAGCACACCGCCGAGCCGCGCCCCTGCTTTCTTTGTGCGCCGATGTGCCCGTTTTTTTGCTGGAGACTGCCCCGCCGCCGCTTTGCTCGACTTCGCCGCTTTGCTCTTCGCCTGTATCAAGATTCCCCCACTTCCCGCAGCCGCCGCACTTCCCGACGACTTGCCCCCGCACGTTAGCTGTGAAATTGTCCACCACCGCCGCACAACGCTTACACATAAAGACCACCGCCACCCCCCGAAACCCGCGCACGTACCCAGGCAGAGCCCCGACACGTGCGCCACGTCGAAAAATTAAAATGGAATATCATCATCCTGAATTTCAGGATTGACCCGGCCCGAGTTAGCACGTGCCGCCGCCGTTTCCGCTTCCACCGTTCCGAAGGCCGCGCCCGCAGGAGCCGCCGCAGAGGCTAAAAGAGACGAAGAGAGTAGCGACATTTCCCGAATAACAATCTCAGTCGAATATCGTTTCTCGCCGTCCTTATCCCATGAGCGAGTTTGCAAAGAGCCTTCCACATAGAGCTTTGCTCCCTTTCGCACATAATCACGGATAATTTCCGCAGTACGACCGAAGGCTATCAGCCTATGCCATTCCGTGATTACGTGCGACTCGTGCCCGTCCCGAGGCTTTTCGCTGTAACTGGTAGCAATCGAGAAATTAGCGATCAGCCCGCCCGTTGACGTGCTTATGATTTTCGGTTCCTGCCCCACGTTCCCTAGCAGTATTACTTTGTTTACGCTTCGCATGGCTCCAACTTTCCGTCTGTTGTTTTCTTTTGTTCCAGTTCCACCGGGATTTCGTATCCCAGCGCCACTTCAAAACGATTCAAAAAATCCTCTTCATCAAAGAACGGCAGCACATAGAGCCCTGAGCAGTCACGCTCAACGCCCGCTTGCATACTCCGATAGTCGAAAATCAGATTCCAAATCGAACGCTTTATCAGCCCCCACTGAATCTCCCCTATGAACTTCGGAAACAGCTTTATCGATCGCGCCGTTGTGATACGGCGAGTGCCCTTTGGAGCCGAGAGCAACAATTCTTTCGTCAGATATTTCGAGAGATACCGCGAGACGTTCGCAACGGTCACCTGTTTAATAAACACGATGCGACCGCCGCCGAGCCGCGCCCACACGTTAGAAATCCAACGTTGAGGAATGTATCTATCGAACAGAATGTGAAGATGCGGGAGCCCCGCTTGAGTGAACTCCAACACGCATATGTAAGAGGGAGGAACGCCATATTCCCGTTTTAGATAGATGCGAAACTTGTTAAAGCACTCCCGAAGATGCGAAACCGCAATCTTGGAATCGACCCTTCCCCCAGGCAAATTCTTGGGGTCCAAGGTCAGCGTCAGAAAGTATCTGAGCCCTAGCCCCTCCGCAACCGAACGAATCGCAGCGCGAGCCGTCCTAGCCTTTCTAGGACCACAATAAGAGCAGGACCAAGCGCCGCAGTTTATACGCCTGAAAACCTTTCTCCCGGTTTTCGCGTCCGTGCCCGTCACGCTGAGCCGCCCGCAATACTTTCCCCGGTTCTGAGGCCGAGAATCAATTCGTTTAAAGGTTTCTTTGTTTCGATTATTCGTTATTGAGTCAAGTGAAGAAAGCCCGCCGCTTTCGCGGTCAGTGCCCGCCGCGCCAAGCGCGGATAAATCAGGGGCTCTGCCCCCGAACCCCCGGGACGGCCCTTTTTCCTTGCCAGCGGTAGGAGGGTAAGTGTCCCACTCAAGAGATGCACTCACCCCGCCCGCTTGCATTGCAGAACCGAACGCGCTGTATAAGTCGCGGGACGTAGCCGTCCAAGCGCCGTTGCCCGCTCTGGTTAGTTCATCCGGCCTTGCAAACTGAGAACTTATAAGAATTTCCAATTCAGAGGCCCCCGCTCAACAAATCGCTATAACATTTCGCGAGAGACGCGCTCACCGCATCCCACAATTTAGAGCCGCCAATCCGCCACCGATGCGGAGCAATTTCACGAATCAAACAGCCGTCACAGATCAGCACGGAGGCCGCGCACCGTTGCGCCCCTTTTCCCGAGCCACGCCCGTAAAGGAGCGGAGTTAAGGTTAAGATTTTCGCGTCTTCAGCGCCGAGTGAACGCCGCCACGCCACGACCGATGCACCGCACACACAGCACACCCGCGAAGGCTTGAATAGCCGAGGCTCAGCCATCAAGCCCGCCGCCGTTCAGAGTGAGAGCCACGCTCGACGGCAGCATCGAACGCGGCCACACGCGGCGCCTGAAACTCAGCCGCCCGCCGCGCTTCCGTTTCGATCACCGCCCGCTGAACAATTTCCACATCTTCTATTTCCCGAAGTACGTTCACATCCGTTTTCTCTAACCGTTCCCGCATGGCGACCAGTTCAAACGGCCCAATATTGGTAAGCCGCAAGAGGCCCGTGATTGACCCGACCAAACGCGCCCGCTCACGGTTCATAGAGACACCACCGGAGGCAGGGAAGAGAGGAACCGGGAAAGAAACTCACGAGCCGCGCCCAGGTTGCGCCACGCATAACGCCGCTCAGCGATAAGCGCCTGAATCCGTGGAGGAACTTCACACCAATGCCGAAAGCACATAAGGCACTGACCATTGACG
>Ga0114951_10005047_pt1 | contig 12408 bp, 8 predicted proteins | sample AM7aDNAmetaG_FD_88677 | JGI IMG/M metagenome (GOLD analysis project Ga0114951, IMG submission 88677) | Freshwater microbial communities from Finland to study Microbial Dark Matter (Phase II) - AM7a DNA metaG | ecosystem: Environmental > Aquatic > Freshwater > Lake | place: Finland: Lake Alinen... | reverse complement strand
GATTGATAATCTTTTACATGACGCGACAGTAACTCCTTCACGCTCTGACTGGCAGCGGAATCCACCCGCTTCTTGACGGCAGCATGCGGATGTTCACCCAGCCACTGCTTGTTGTGATCCTGGAGGAAGTTCGTGCCCGCCCCGAGTATCAGTGTAAGGCTGTCGCATTGGTCGAAGGCCAGATTGGTGGTGGGCACGGCAATGTCCCATTGGTTTTTGGCCGATGCCCCGTCATCTTTCGCTGCGATGGCGCCTTTTTTATTCAGCACGAGCAATTGGGCTTCATATTCAAAACCGTTCTCCAATTTGCCCACCGAGCTGATCCTATTGCCATCGGCGGCAATCCGGGCCTGGTGCATGTCGGCAAGCTGAACGCGGCCACTATAGGCAGCGGGCTTGTTCGCAGTCAGGTGGATCACCATGACCCCGTCGGGATGACTGGCGAAGGCTGTGCGTTGATAGCGCACGCCGTTGTATTCGTAGGTCACCTGATGAACGGCGCGATCAATATCGAGCTCCTGCCGGTAATCGGTCACCTTGGAGAAATCATGCCCGAGATGGATGAAGATATCGCCAAACGCCTGATAGGAGCCCATGTTTTGGCCTTCATCACCCAGACCGTCAACGGCCATTCGATCTCCGCCCCAGAGACTGATCTCATTGAACTGGATCCGCTCGATCGCGGTGCCGCCGAAGAGCATCGCCCCCATGGGTCCATTGCCGATCGGAAAGGCTTCAGTCATCCAGGCTTCTGCCGGACGGTCAGACCATAAGCATAATTTCCCCGTTGAGTCAGCCCGGTCAGTTTTGTCCCGCATCGGGGCAGCCAGGCCAGTTAGTGGGCTAAGGCCAATAGCGGCAGTAGCCAGCGAGGATGAATACAAGAAGTGACGCCGCGAAATGGCATTCTCCGGTGTTTGTGATTTTTTAGCCATATAATATTTTATTTTTCGCTGATCAGGATTTGCACTGGCCCCAGCAGACCGGAAGGAAGGAGTTTACTACCGGTCTACCAAGGCTGATGATGAAAATCGGGCGTTTTTTCATAGCTGGTCAATTTTAAATTTCTTTGATCAGCCAGGAATGAGTATCGGTTCCAATTCTTTCTCCCATTTTAACAGAAGTTTCATAGCCCTTTGCCGTATTGACTAATAAATTCTCATCAATGTGAATTTTATTTTTTTCAAAAAGGAGTACTACCGTTGAGCCTCCAAATTTGAAGTAGCCCTTCTCTTCGCCTTTATTTGCAGAACTTCCTTTAAAAGTTTGTTCGATGCTTCCTACCATGGTGGCACCAACTTCGACCATAATAACATCACCAAACAAAGGATTTGAAATGATGGCATATTCCCGTTTGTTCAGACAGAATATTTCAGCCTTTTTTCGTAAAGCAAAGGGGTTGACTGAATAATAGACACCATTAATCTTTTTGTTTGGAGACAAATCTCCACTCACCGGAAAATGAAAACGATGGTAATCGACCGGAGCCAGCCGGATGATGAGCAGTGCGCCATCATGGTACTTTTGTGCGAGATCAGGATTATCCAAAAAAGAGGATATATTAAAGCGATATCCCTTTATAATAAAATCGGAGTTACTAATATCGGAATAAGCCAAAATCTTTCCATCTGCAGGTGATACAACAATATTGGAGCAGGTATCAACCGGTCTTGCGCCATCCTTCAGTTTTCGCGTAAAAAAATCGTTGAAATTTTTGAACTCCTGTTCTTGAGCAACGCTCATATCAATATCAAAATCTTCAATAAAGGGTTTTATCTTTTTCGCTGAAGAAGTACGATCCATCATATTACCGTAAATCGATGAAACCAGCTTTCTATTCGCCAACGCCCACAAGGTTGCTTCTCCTATTGGATTGTAATACAACCATACCAACCACTTTTCGCCGGCCACCTTTTCGGTTTTTAGCTGCCCGCTTTCTCTTTCAAAATATTGAATGGGATTCTGATGCGGCAGAGGATAAATGGCCAGGCTGATGATTGCTGCAAGCAACAACACAATGATGCCCCACCTCTTTTTAGCTTTTGATATTTTCATGTTTGTGTTGTTTGTGTGCTTACTCTACCCGGGTTTACTATAGTTTGAAATTATCATTAGTCATTTTCTTCGTAGTAACAGGAATAGTCAATACCTGAACGCTGAACTCATGATTTCTATTTCATTGCGCGATATTCCGGTTTGTCTGGCAATTTTTTCCCAATTGATAACAGACTTCTTAACCGTGGATAGGATAGCTTCCGCCTCATTTTTGTTTAGTCTGAAATACTCAGAAACCTGGAGGGCAATACCAAAATCAAGCACTCCGCTGGTTTCGTCAATGGTAAGTGATAATTCTTCCTTGTCAATGGACGGGTTGAGGTCGAATGCGGGACTCAGCCTCCAGTTACCCTGATCAATGATGAATCCATGATTGCGTAAATGATCGTCGGTATTGGATATGGCGATATTAAAAATGATTCTTTTCCAAAGTTCATGGAGATCATCTTTGGGGTTCCCACTATGATTCTGAATAAATAGTGCAATATCAAGATATCCGGCAGGATTGTCACGGATAGTATCTTCGTTATTACCAGTAAGTGTCATAGCCGAAGCAAAGTGAATCCTCTCACCGTCCTGCCTGTCGAATCTTTTTGTAAAGAATGTATGGAAGGCACCTGAAACTTTTTCAATTCTCGATTCAGCCATATGGATTCCTGCGGATAGAGCAAGCCGGTAAGCCAGATACTCCCACTTTGCTTTATCAATGCGATCGTTCCTTGAGGGGAACTTAGCTATCCAGGGATGACCATTTTTATCCAGGATATTGGCTTTGGGTCTGGCACCTCCCAGCGAAGATCCCGGAGCCATTAACAAAACAAGCCACTTGTTAAGGTTTTTAGTTGATTTATCAGATTCCACCAGGCCTGCAATACGCTGCAACTCGCCAACTGAAGTCCAGGGTGGAACCGGGGAGTTCTGGTCATCACTCAAAAAGGGGCCGAGAGGATCAATTTTGTATCGTAAGGCACCCATCCTGCAGGTATCGGAAACACCAAGCAAAAAGTCAATGTCGTACAGCAAGGGAGCGATTTTACCATCTTTACTGGCTTGCAAGGCCGCCTTTCTTTTCATGAGATTTTTTCCCCAGGAATCAGGCATTGAATCGAGAAATACTCCAAAGTTTTCTTTTTTATCCGGAAACTGCGGGCCCGAAAAGAAGCCTATATCCGGATCCAAAAGACGCAGTTCCTTTCCTTTAAGCCAGCGCTTATCATATTCAAAGCTGAATGATTTACGGCCTTTGCCCTGGTGAGCCGACAATATGCCAATAAGAACCGGTTCCGGCATCCCTAACCAATGTGCATAAACAAACAGTTCTGTTTTATCTGCTGACATGATTATTTTTTACCAAGGAGTTCAATATCCCGGAGCTTTTTTCCGAGTTCATCATCGGCAGCCAGTTTCAGGAAATCGTCCTGTAAACCGAGTACACGCATTACATTAAATACAGCACCTACAGATACCCCCGGATTTCCTTTTTCAATCAGGTAAAGGGTATTTCTGGAGATATCGGCGCGTTCGGCAACCTGGATGGTTGTCAGTTTGCGACGTTTTCTTGCGAGCTTAATATTTTCACCAAATACTTCGAATATTCTCTGGTGTTTTGGAAATAGAACCTGTTTCTTCGAATTCATTTTTATACTATATTCTGAGCAAAAATAATGAATATGTTTGTAATATAGTACAAAATTTTTCATTAGTCATTTCCTTCGTAGTAATAGGAGTAGTCAATACCTTCCATAAACACTTCGCGGTCGTCAAAGAAACGTATGGATATTTTTGCGTTACTCATAATTTTAATGTCTTTTATTCTGTCTCTCTGTGCGCTGGCCCCAAGGATTGCGCGAACGATCCAAATAGGTAAGCATAGGGAATAGCGGTAGTTTGCTTTGTTTCTTGAGTTCTATCTCAACGTAAAGATCCGGACAATAGGATTATCCTCAGGATCCATATTTCTAACCAATTCAATCAATTGTTCTCTTTTCTCTGGATGAGTAATCTCAATTTCAAGCTGCTCTTTTTCAATAGCTTCCTGTAGATCGATGATATTCAATACCTCTGCTATTTTACCGTCCCAAGTATCGACAATTATCACTTCACCAAGTCCATCAATATCATTGTTTATTCCTTGTAAGTCTTCATTAGAAAGAAACTTTGTTTTGGGTTTTTTTGGTCGAAATAGTTGATTTGATTTTATGTTGTATACCAATGGAATACGTTCTTCTCCAAACTTAGGAAGGTGTGCATAAAGCAAAAAATAATCCCCAATACTTCTTAAATAAAGGATAGAGTTGTATGCCCATACTCCGGGATTATTAGCTATGTAGAAGGTCGGTGAATGATTTTCCCCTAAGTTGATTTTAAATAGGGCCGAGAGTCCGTCTTCATGATTCTTATAGACTGTATCATAACAGAATTCTTGCATAAATAACTCACCATTGTCGATCCAGTAATTTGAGAATCCGGTTCGATTTCCTTTTGCAATACTCTCGTTGGTAATGTAATGGTATTGTTTTTTCTCTTGAAACGTACTATCGAGAATTCTAACCAACGGAAAGTCTGCAACTTGTTGATCAGGTCTTCTAAGTACCACCTGAATATCACCCTCTCTATTGAAGAAAACTTTTTGGAATGCACGTTTGTAATGTGAAGAATAATTGAATTCATCCAGATATTTACCTTCAATCGAGTAGATCAGGATTTTTTTTGAGGTCTCATCGTGAACTAGGATTTTAGGATCTTTGGGGTGAAAATAGACATCCTGAAAACCTAGAAATTCACCAGGCCCTTTACCTTGTCTTCCAATAATTCGGATAAATTTACCATTGGATTCAAACAGTATCAAGCGGTTCTCTCGGACAGCTTTTATCAAAATATATTTGTTATGGATAATGGGTATGCCAAGTGAAAAATGCGCGTTTGGAAGGTTTTCTAACTTAACATAGCTAACATCAGACACAATTTCACTGAGTTTAAAATCTCTAACATTTTGATAACCTTCCAAAATGTCTATTTCAACAATTTCATTTTTTGTGTCCGATAAAGTTGTGCATGTAGCTGTAAAAAAGCAGAGCACAATAACAAGGATGATTTTTGATTTCATATTTCTAATATTACCACTAACGAGTCAATACTCGAAAACTTTCGGGTATCTGATATATAGTAGTCCTGTTTATCATATTGAAAATCAATGTGAAATACTCAAAACCAAATTTACTTATTCTTCTGAAACAATAGGAAGTGCAAATCTGAGTGGTTTTGGCTCATTCTGCCATTTATGCGGAGGCAGCTATTATTTCAATGCGCTGCGCCCCTCAACTTTACTCTTTTCCAGCAGCGCCTTCAATTCGGCAACGATCTCCGGGTGTTTGAAATAGAGATTCACTGTTTCCCCTGGATCGGTTTCGAGGTTGTAAAGCTGGCCCGGTGCATCGGGCGAATTGTCAGGAAGGGCGAAGGGTTTGAGCTCGGGATTGTTGTAGTTATTCCCGCCCGAGCCGCGATGATCGAGGTATTTCCAGGGGCCCTTGCGGATGGCGAGCGCCAGACTGATGGTCTGATGCAGGGTGTATGGGCGGATACTGTTATCACTCTTTTTGCCGAGCAGTAAGGGAAGAATATCAAAGCTGTCCTGGGCGGCGCTATCAGGCAGAACGGTGCCGGTAATAGCAGCACATGTCGCCATGATATCGGTGAGGCAGACTGTTTCATCGCTCGTTGTGCCGGATGCGATTTTACCTGGCCAGCGAACGATGAAGGGAACCCGGTGGCCCCCTTCCCACTGATCGCGTTTCATCCCGCGCCAGGGCCGTGCCCCGTCATGGTCATAGTCGGCACGCATGTGAACCACTGCTGTAGTTTCCGGACCGTTGTCGCTGGAAAACATAACTATCGTGTTGTCTGCCAACGCAAGCTGCTCGAGAGTTTTCATCAACTCACCCACGATGTAATCGAGTTCATGGATGAAATCCCCGTGGGGTCCGGCCTTTGTGCTGCCCTGAAACTGCTTTGAGGCGAAAGAGGGCAGATGCACCGCATTCATTGCGTGGTATAGGAAAAATGGTTTATCCGGCTGATTTTTTGCGTGTTGTTCCAGGAACTCCCGGCTCTTTTTCAGGAAAACCATATCCAATTCTTCCAGGTCATAGTTTGGGGCGATCATGCCCTCGCGGTTGTCGTTGGCATACGGGTGTTTGGGCAGCTTCGATTTGTCGAGCATCCCGGTGGGAGGTACCGGAATGCGATCACCATCAATGAAGGCATAAAGAAAATCAGTGGCCGGGCAGCATGCAGTACCGAAAAACTGGTCGAAACCCCGATTAATCGGCCCGTCCGGAATTGCCCGTGAATAATCGATCATCTTCACGCCTTCAACGTCTTGTTTCGTGATGCGCTGCCCATCCTTGTCAAAGAAACTCAGTCCGACATGCCACTTGCCTGTCATCGCGGTGGCATATCCCTGGTTGCGGAGCATCTGCGGCAATGTCAGCTGATCTTCAGTGATGAGGCAAGGCCCACCTACACCGGCAAATACCCCTTTATAGGGGATACGGAAGGCCATCCGGCCTGTCAGCAGGCCATACCGGCTGGGTGTAGAAACGGTGGACGGAGAATGCGCATCGGTGAACCGGATACCTTGCTTTGCAAGTCGATCGAGGTTTGGTGTGGCGACTTTGGATTCCGAATTGTAGCAACCGATATCACCATAGCCAAGGTCGTCGGCGAGAATAATTATGATGTTGGGTTTCGCCTGCTTTGGCGTATCAGCAGCCTGAGAAGCCAATGGGGTGAGCAGGAGAGTGGTGAGAAGGGTTGATTTCATCGAAGTAAATTAATCTCCTGTTTATCAGTCGGTTTTGTAATGCCGGGCCAGTCATCGGTACGGAACGGCACAGCAGGCAGGTTTTCCTTGTTGTAAAGGTTGCATACCGGATTATCAGCCCACCCATATCGGACAGCTACAGGGGCGGGAACCTGAGGTGAAGAAAGCAATACGGCTGATCCGTCAATTACTGCATTTGCCCAGACGAACTTCCTATCGGCACCGGCAATCGCAAATCCGGTTAATTTATCTCCTTTGGCGATGAGCCCGCTTTGGGCGTGATCAAAAGTGAGCCTGATACCTTTGGGAGTAATTTCCATGGATTTGTACCATGGTCCCGACCATTCGATATTCTTTCCGTACGTGTTGGCCAGAGCGCTTAATGCCAGCCGGCGTCCAACTTCCAGTTTGTTTCGAGGATGGATGTTCGCTGCATCACCGATATCGATGGCCATGGCGATACCGCATCCGGGCATCGCTTTTGCGGCTACAGCCTGTGCTTCACGCAGTTCTGCCCAAGCGCTTTCTTGCGGCACATCAGATGTTTTCATGAAATTGGCCAGTGAAACGATATGGAATCCGAAGTCGCCGACACCGAAGCGGGCGCGCCAGTCGGAGATCATCGTTTGGAGCAAAGTGCTGTATTGATAGGCCCTGTCGGCGTTACTCTCGCCTTGGTACCAGATGGCTCCCTTAATGGCAAAAGGTAAAAGGGGCGCGATCATTCCGTTGTACAGCACCGAGCAGACGTTTGGGTTACCGATCAGCGGGGCTCCGGTGGCAGCGCGGGCGGCAGTTTCCTGAACCCGCCACAGACCAGCAAGTGTGATGGCAGAGGATTCATCTCCGGATGGGTAGGCCTTCATTTGTTCAGCCGGGCCGAAAAAACCGCCGCCTCCGGAATTCACCACTCTCATGGAAATTATGTTTGTGCCTGGTTTAATCACCGTGGCCGGCACTTTGTAGATTCGCGGCTTATCAAAGTTATCTGTGTGACCCACAGGGATTCCGTTAACCCAGGTAATATCGCAGTCGCCGATTGTACCAAAGCTGAGGACGACCTCTTTGCCGCTCCAATTGGAAGGCACTTCAAATGTGTGATGCACCCAGACAACGCCTTCATAACCGGGTATTCCGCACTTTTGCCAGTCAGCGGGCATGTTTGCCGTTTTCCAGGAGGATACATCGGTTTCCGTTTTGAACCAGGCATTTGTGGTCCCAGGGTCATGGGTTTGGTACCATTTATCCATTACTGCACCGAGCTGATCTTTTTCGGGAGAGGCTGTCACCTCTTTCACCCGTTCCAGGTCGGATGCGAAATCTGACAGCGGAGCCAGCGCTCCGGCACTGGTCCACGCCTCGCAGACTGTACCACCCCAGCAAGTTTCAATAAGGCCGATCGGAACATTAAGTTCGCTGTGAAGGTCCCGGCCGAAGAAATAGGCCGCGGCTGAGAATCCTCCCGAGGGGCCTTTTATGATGGTTGCCGGACTGCATAGCTGCCAGCTGCAACTGAGCGTGGCTTCCGGCGTGTAGGCAATCTTCTGGGGCACGGTCAACAAGCGGATCCCTGGATAATTAGCAGCAGCGATCTCGTCGGGTACCCTGCACAATCCGATGCCCATCTCCATGTTCGACTGGCCGGAACAAATCCATACATCACCGACGAGAATGTCGGAGATTTGAGATTTCAATTTGCGATCGGTCGATTGCACATTGAGTACCCGGCCTTTTCTGCTTGCCGCCATGGGATCGAGGCGGGCCATCCATTTACCGTCGGCTGCCGCGGTGGCATTTTTCTTTTGTCCCGCAAAGCTGACTGTGACCGTTGCACCGGGCTGAGCCCATCCCCAGACAGGCACCCTGAAATCGCGCTGCAGAACAGCATGATCGGCGAAAAGAGGATGCAGCAGTGGTTTTTCATCAACAACGGAGGCGCTAACCATGATGGTAAAAGCGAAGAGCAGAAGGCTAGTAAGACAAAAAGCGGAAAAATATTTTGAAATCATACTCAGGGTTTATTAAAGTTGATTTGCCAGGAGACCTCCCCATTATCCGGGCGCTCAAGGATGATTTGTACCAGCCCATCGGCGGGGTGTTTTTGAAGTTTTGCCTTTGCCCCGGAAGCTGTTACGCGGGTTGCTTTGCTGCCATTGCCGGCCACAACGATTTTGAAAGGTTCGCCGCCGATCACCTTGGCTACGCCTGACAAACTATTTCCTTTGGCGTCCCACTTAACATTGGCCAGATCCACCCAGCCTTGAAGCACATGGCGGTTAGTGGATAAAACCTGCGGATTCGATTGAACCTTTCGGATGGAGAGCATGGCGCAATGGGTAGGCCCTAAAAGTTTCTCAATTTTTGCGGTACCGGAATACTTGCCGACTAACGAGTCCGACCAGAATTCATAAACATAATAGGATGCAGCGGGATCGAGTCCGATGGCTCCGGCAACATGTTCACCGCTGAGTGCCGCCGAAATCATATCAGTTCTGGCCGTGTCGGGATTGAACAATGCCACCTGATGCCACTCGGGCGTCAATTCGAGATCGTACACACGCGGATTGGCAATGCCGGTAAAGGCATCCAGGGGACGTGCGCTGTGCGGCTCACGATACAGCGGATAGATGCGTGTGACATCATGGAGGATCTCCGGCGTGAACAAACGGAAAGACGTTGCGAGTTCCAGTCGCCCGCTGGTTAGAAAAATCATGGTGAGGAGCGATTGGCGTACTTTGGGCGTGCGGTTATGTACCGCTTTGCTGTCGGGGTAGTAGTTGAACACCACGCGGTTTTTATACCAGCGCAGGCCGCATGTGGTCACCATGCCGGGTACATACTCGTTCGAGTCTCCCCAAACCCGCTGCATGTCCACCAAGCCCGCGGTAACGTCCAGCATAGGCCGGCCGGTTTCCCCCAGATTACGCTCGTGTATGAAAGCATCCGGGCCCAACCCTTCGCGGCACAGACGGAACACTTCGCGGTAGGCAAAAGCAGTAGTGGCATATTTGTTTTCGAAACCTCCCTCCGGCCGCCAGCCGGTCTCGGGGTAGTCGAATTTGATGCCGGTCATACCGTCGTTCTTAAGCCGTTGCCAGGTCGACAGAACGTGTTTCTGAAAATCCGGATCGGTATAGTCGTAGGTTACTAACGGCTGATGATGCGGATGTTTGACTTGCAGCCGGGAAATATCGTTGAACAGCATGTGGCCGGGGAAGGCCCGGGCGTAATCGTCTGACGGCAGGCCAACCTGGAAGTAAGTGAATGGGATGCCGCCACGCGCTTTTAGTGCTGCACACCACTTGGCAAATGTTTCATACGGGGCGACCAAATGTCCATATTTCGACCAGTGCGCATCATCCCACCACCCCTGTTCCGTATTGCCGTCCTTATAGCAATAGGTATCCGGCTCCAGGCGGATGGCAACTTTGGTATATTTGGTAATGCCCGCCTTTTGCCCCATCTCCAGCTCTGAAATCAACGCCACGCTGTTATTGATGTCGCCGAGTCCGCTCAGCGCTCCCACCGCCCAGCCACATAATGTTGGGAAATCATAAATGTTAGGTCGTGCATTGTTTGCCACCCGCATGGCAAGGCCATAGGTTTCAAGAGCAATAAAAGGATCAGGCTGCGTGACATCAAGATAAAAGTTGTCTTCTGAAAAATAGGTTTCCCCCGGATTCACTAAACGACCCACAGGGTCCTCAGCCCTCATATCAATTTTACCGTCACGCAGGGCAACCCATTTCCCAAACTCTTTGTTAGCCAGACCACCCCACACCAGCGACAACCGTTTCCCATCGGCAAAACACGTTAATAGCAGGCTGTTTGGACAAGCCCGGTTCAGCCCCTTCTCGATACGCGGGACATCGGCACCCGCAGCCCCGTTGAGCGTTTGCGGCACCTCCAGCAACTTTCCGGACAACACCCGTCCATGCATCATCGGCGAAGCCTTCATCAATCGGGCTCCCTGCGGCATGATATTCCGTATGCCAAAACCCATGACTACACCCCCCCTTCCATCATACACCGCAAAACTGAAGATATATACCGGGATCGACCGGGTCCCCGGATGCTCCATCTCAACTACCAAACGGTGTCCGTGGCCAAGCGCATCATTGACCTCCTCCTGTTTCCCTGTGAATCTCATACCATCGGTATTGCCCCATGAATCCGCTGACACTCCAGCCTGGTCAATAATCAATTGCCCGGTTGCCTTGTCGGTAATCGTATACATGCCATTGGACATATCGAATGCCAGGGAAACAATTTCATTGGAAAGGACTACCTGACCAGACGTTTCATCCTGATTCAATTCAATGGCAGCCATCTTTGCGGGAGCAAAAACCAAACCTATTGACAGTATAACTGATAAAGAGAGAATTCGCCTGATGTTGATCATTATTGCTCTATGTTTTGAATATTGATAGTACCTGATTGTAAATCCTTTGCCCGGCATTGAACGGATATCGTTCCTTTCCCTTTCGGACGGATAGTCAGCAGCAATCTTCCTTCGTAAGCTTCGCGTTTGTTTTGTTTGTACAATTCATGACTGAACTGGTTTCCCGAATCCAATCCGATCAATTCACCCGCGCCAGCTACATCAACAGTTATCTCGTTTTTTGCTAATGGACAGCGTGTGCCCTTTTCATCCTGGATCTCAAGGGTAAGAAAAACAAGTCGTTCGCTTTCCGGGCCATCGGATTTCCATTCCTCTTTTAAACCCAGTTTTTTTGGTTCACCCGCCGTTTTTAATGTATGGGTGGCGACTATCTGGTTTTTGTTAAAGGCTTTTGCAATCAGTTCACCCTGTTTATAATTAACAAGATAGATGGCCTGATAGGTATTTGGATTCACTGCCTTTTTCCCAAGGCTTTTACCGTTTTGATATAACTCAACTTTTTCAGTGTTGCTGTATACAAAAACCGTATCCACCTCCCCCGGATTAAAATTCCAGTGCGAGGCAACGTTGTAGCTGCGCCACTCGAAGTCGTCTTTTACTTTCAGGTTTACTGCGATGTGAACCATCGGTTTTTCCGACCAAAATGCCTGCCAGTAGTAATACAAGGGTTTTTCGAAACCGGCGATATCAATCAGTCCCCATTCCCAGCCTCGACGGGGCCAGCCGAGCGCTTCTCCTAAATAATCTATCCCCACCCACAGGAACAGGCCGACAACATTTGGATTATCGCGCACAGCAAGCCAGTTTTCGAGAGTCAGGTAGTTCTCAGCGCCAAGCAGAATCCGGTTTGGATAGCGGGCATGTTCTTCGCGATAATGCTCCTTAAAATACCGATCGGGATAATTATATCCGGCGACATCCATGGTGTCGAAAAATCCATTAGCATTTGCCCAGGGCGACCAATCGCAAGTGGCTGTTATCATGCGGGTATTATCCTCCTCTTTTGCCCAATCGATAAGCTTTTTCAGGGTTTTGGGCCCATCAGGATATCGCTGGTCAGGCACTTCATTTCCCACCGAATACATAAATACGGAGGGATGATTCCGATCACGCCTGACCATATCCT
>Ga0114951_10005046_pt1 | contig 12408 bp, 12 predicted proteins | sample AM7aDNAmetaG_FD_88677 | JGI IMG/M metagenome (GOLD analysis project Ga0114951, IMG submission 88677) | Freshwater microbial communities from Finland to study Microbial Dark Matter (Phase II) - AM7a DNA metaG | ecosystem: Environmental > Aquatic > Freshwater > Lake | place: Finland: Lake Alinen... | reverse complement strand
TGGCGAAAGACCCGAATCTCGACCCTGCGGACATCGAGCGGGCCGCGCAGGCGGTGTTCACCGCGGAAATGTTGGAGGCCGGCAACGTGCGGGCTTATGTGGCGCTCGCGAAGCTGCGGCTGGCGGGGCAGCAAGTCGATTTGGACCGGCGGCGGATCGAGCTGTTGGAACGCAAGGCGAGCCAGGCGGATCAAGCCAACGAGGTGGTCAACAGCGAACTTGGCGACGGGGAAGCGCGGGACCGCCTGAAAACAATTTTCCGAATGGGTTGACCATGCCGGGCAAGACCAAACAGAGCCGCGAGGCGATCGACAAGCTGGCCGCCAAGGTGGCCGAAGCCAAGAAGGATGCCGCCGGCAATTCGCTGTGGGGCATGGATTTGGACGTGATCCGGCCGCTGTGCGACAAGCACGAGCTGGGCACCACCTTCAGCGGTTGGGCCAATCCCTATCCGGAAGGCGATCCCCGTTCGTTGCTGCTGGAATACCAGTTTGACAATTTCCACGACCGCAGCCGCTTCAAGATTTCGCTGATGAGCCGCCAGAGCGGCAAGGACTTCACCAGCGAGGGCGAGGCGGCGGAAGATTGCCAGGCCCGCCCCGGCACCGAGTGGATGGTGGCCGCGCCATCGGAACGCCAGGCGCTCGACTCACTCGACCAGGGCAAGAGCTGGGCGGAAGCCTTTGACCTGGTGGTGGCCGACTATCAGGAAAAGCGCGAGGGCGGCAGCGAGACGCTGCTCAAGAGCGCGGAGATCCTCTACTCCAACGGTTCGCGCGTGCGGGCCGTGCCCGGCCGTCCGGACACCGTGCGCGGGCGCAGCGCCAACCTGCTGCTCACCGAGTTTGATTTCTTCGACGATCCGGCCGCCACCTGGCGGGCCATCCTGCCGTCCATCACCAACCCGCTGCGCGGTGGTGAGAAAAAGGTGCGGCTGATCACCACGCCCAACGGCAAGGGCGGCGCGGCCGACAAAATCTGGGCCAAGGCCGAGGTGGGCAAGCACAAGTGGAGTCGGCACCTGGTCACCATCTATCACGCGGTGCTGATGGGCCTGCCGGTGGACATCGAGCAACTCCGCGAGATGTTCGACGATCCCGACGGCTGGGCGCAGGAGTTTGAGTGCCGCTTTCTCGACGGGTCAAACGTGCTGCTGCCGTACGAGTTGATCGCCACCTGCGAAAGCATAGAAGCCACTGAGGCTTGGTCGCTGGAAGACGGGCTGGGCGGCGGGCAGACGTTCATGGGCGTGGACTTCGGACGCACCAACGACCCGACGGTGGCATGGACAGCACAACGCGCCGGCGGACTCAAGGTCACCCGCGAGGTGCTGGTATTGGAAAAGACCAGCTCGCCGGAACAAGAGCAAATCCTCCGCGATCGCATCAAGGCGGCCGACCGAGTGTGCTTCGACTACACCGGACCCGGCATCGGCTTGGGCGATTACCTGGTCAAGGAGCACGGGCAATGGAAGCCGGAGGCGCACCAGTTCGGCAAGGTGGAGCTTTGCACCTTTACCGCGCCCTTCAAGCGGTTGATCTTCCCGCGCCTGCGCCGCGCCATGGAAAAGCGCGAGTGGCTCATCCCGGTTTCCCGCGCCATCCGCGAAGACCTCCACGAGATGCAGCAGACCCTAACCGGCGGCGATTACAACTATTGGAGCAAGCGCACCCGTGAAGGCCACAGCGACCGCTGCACCGCCCTGGCGCTGTGCGAACGCGCGGCGGGTGGTGAATCAGCTCCGTTCGCCTATCAAGCCATCGAATCCCTGCGGCCGGAATTCCGGCGGAAAGGAGCCGGGCTGTGAAGCGCTCTAGAATCGATTCTGAGGGGGGGGCACCGCAGCCCTGCTCGCGAGTCGGCCATTTGGCTACGACGAGTTTGCATGGCTATGCATGGCAAGAAAGGGCAATCCCTGAAACTTCGACAGACTCCCGACCGGTCGGAGGCCGGAAATGCCGTAAATGATCCCGAATCCCGTCATTCTTGGCCCGAACGGCAGCCCGGTCAGCACCGAGCGGGTGCGGTTGGAAAAGGCGGCCCGCTTCAATCCGCTCCGCGGGTGGACGCCGGACGTGTTGGTCTCCCAACTGGAAGCCTATTCGCGCGGCGAGATTTCGCGGCTCGCCTGGGTGATGGAGTGGTTGGAGAAACACGACGACACGATCGCCACGGTGGCGCCCAAGGCGAAGGCGGCGGTCTCGCGATGGGGATACGACGTCCTGATCAAGGATGAGGTAGCGCCCGAATGGAAGCAGGCGGCCCAAGACCAGCAGGGCACCTTGCAGGAATTCTATCAGTCGCTGGAAACCGGCGACGCCCTGGAACTGGAAGAGGCCGGCGGCATGCGCCTGCTGGTCCAACAGGTGATGGACGGCTACGGCAAAGGGTACGCGGCCCACCACATTATTTGGATTCCCGGTCCGCAACGCCTGCGCGCCCAACTGGTGAAAGTGCCGACGTGGTTTTTCGAAGTGACCGAAGGCCGCATGAAGTTCCTCCCCACCTATTCCGCGATCCGCGGCGTGGAACTGGATACCCTCGGCGGCCGCGACGCGTGGATGCTCTCGAAAGGCCGCGGCGTGATGCTTGCCGGCGTGCTGGCCCGCATGTTCAAGCAAATCCCGCTTCAAGATTGGTTGACCTACTGCGACCGCCACGGCATGCCGGCCTTCCTTGGCAAGACATCCTCGGCCAAGGGCAGCCAGGGCTGGAATGACATGGCCACCGCCGTGGCCTCGATCGGCGCGGAGTTTGGCGCGGTGGTCAACACCGGCGATGTGATCGACGTGGTCAATCTGGCCACCCAGGGCGAGCCGCCGTATGTCAAGTTGATCGACCGGATGGACCGGGCCCAGGTCATGTTGTGGCGCGGCGGGGACCTCAGCACGCTCAGCCGCGAGAACGGCGTAGGCGCCAATCCGCAACAGGAAGACAGCGACGAACTCGACAGCGACAATGCCTCGTGGGTTTCCGAGACCATCAACCGCGCGCTGACCAAGCGCGTGATCGCCTGGAAGTTCGGCACCGCGCCGGTGCTGTGCGAATTGAAGCTGCGCACCAAGACGCGGGAGAACGTGACTCAGGACCTGGCCACCGTGCAATCGGCCAAGGAAATGGGCGTGCGCATCAGCAAGGGCTGGTTCCTCAACAAGTTTGGCGTGGTCGAGGCGGATCCCGATGAAACGGCCCTCGGCGAAAACCAGCCGCCAGCCGAAACGGCCGCGGCCGAAACGGACGTGACGGCTTCCAACACGGCAGCCGCCACTGACGCGGCGGCCACGATCCGCACGGCCCTTGCACAGGACCTGCAACCCCTCGGCAAAGCCCTCGAAGCGGCAATGAACGCCGGGGACCTGCCGGCGGTACGCGCGGCGCTGAACCAGGTGTCCGCCCGCATGCCCGAATTCCTGACTGGCGACGCCACGGCCGGCGCCATGGGCGTTTTGATGGCAGAGGCCTTCGCCGGAACCACCCCAACCAACTGATCCGATGAAACTCCGCTCCCTCTTCCTGACGGCCATCAACACCGCGGCCGATGCCGGCCTCGACGCGCTCAACGCTGCCACCGGCTTCTTCCAATCCCTCAACCTCACCGAGGGCGAGAAAAAGCAGCGCTACCGCTTCGCCGACTACGGCGAATACCCGGTCACGCTGGCCGACGGACGCACCGTCACGCAGGTGTTCGACCGCGAGGCGGCCGATGCGGTGGCCAGCAACTTCCGCAAGTACGCGGGCCTCGACATCTTTTTCAAAGGCGTGCCGATGTTCGAAGGCCACGCCGACGACGCCAACTGGATGCGCGCCAATCCCGGCCACAAGGCGAGCGCCGTGGCCCGCATCAAGGCGGTCCATCCGGCCGACGACGGGATGGACGTGGAAACCGTTTTCAACAGCGACGGCCTCGCCCTGGTGAGCGGTGAGGCGCCGAAGTATTCCGCCCACTCCCCGCGCTGGCGCATGCAGCCGATCCCCGGCCGCGACGGTTGCTACCGTCCGGTGCTGCTGTGGAGCGATGCCCTGACCAATTCGCCGAACATCCCCGGCAGCGTGATGGCGCTCAACAGCGGCGATCCCTGCCAAGACCTTTCCTCCGGTGCGGCCGATGCCGCCCCGGGCGAACCCGAGACACAAACCAACGACACCAACGACATGAAACTAACCGTAGCAGCGCTCGCCGCACTCGGGTTCGCGCCCGATGCCGCCCTCAGCGCAGATGAAATCAGCACCGCCGTTTGCAAGCTGGCCGGAGACAAGGCCACCGCCGATGGCGCGGTCACCTCCGCCAACAGCAAGATCATCGACCTCGATGCCCACCTGAAAGCCGCGCGCGGCCAGGCGACCGACACCGTGATCGCCGCCGCCATCGCCGACGGCCGCATCACCGAGGCCGACAAGCCGAAGTGGGTGGATGCGCTCAACACCTCGTTTGAAAGCGAAAGCGCCAAGCTCGCCAAGCTCATGCCGGTGCTCAACACCGCCAGCCGCTTGCCGGACCTGGCCACCCGCCGCGCCGAAGGCGCCCCGGTGGTCGCCGGCATCGACGCCATCAACACTGCCGTGCGCGAATACGCCGCGGAAAAGAAGATCGACATCACCGACGCCGACGGTTGGACCCGCGCCTTCGAAGGTGCCCGGGCCGCCAAGCCGGAAATCTTCGCCCGCAAATAAGCCGCGGGAGAAACCAAGCAGAGAAACCAGAGACCAGAAACCAGAAACCAGATAGAAATTATGAACCACATGCTACTGCTGGTCGCAATCCTCGCGGCCGTCATCACCGTTCCGGTCCTCGCGGCCGGCTTCACGCGCGTCTTCCCGCTCGGCGGGATCGACGTGTGCAACATTGCCGGCGACTACGATTCGGGTGTCATCACCCGCAGCGCGGAAGCCGCCCTCACCACCGCCCGCTTGCTGGTCAAGAAAGGCACCGGCGACAATCAGGTCAACATTTGCGGTCTGGCGGATACGCCGATCGGCACCAACCAGGATACCGCGTTGATCGACGGCAGTGTGGCTGTGGAGCTGCTCGGCAACAAGCCAGGCCCGCTGATCGTCATCGCGTCCAAGGCCATCGCCGTGGGCGTGGATGTTTACAACGCGGCCGGCGGCAAGGTGTCTGACGTGGCCGGCACGGGGGCCTCCTATATCGGCATTTCCCTGACGGCCGGCACGACCGACGCGGAGATGCTCATCGCCCACCGCACGGCAGTCACGGTGCCCACCGCGATCGCGGATTCCTCGGTCACCGCCGCCAAGCTGGCGGCATCGCTCGACCTGAGTTCCAAGACGCTCACGCTGCCCACCGCGCAGCCGATCGTGCCGGCGCTCACCATGCAAACGGTGCTCAAGACGGCAGGCGCCACCTTGACCACCGGCTTCTCCGGCGGCGTGATTTCCAACGCCGGCGCCAGCGGCACCGTCACCATGGTGCTGCCCGCCGCCACCGTGGGCCTGAACTACACCTTTTTGGTGGAAGCCGTGCAGGAATTGCGCATCGACCCGAACACCACCCAGACCATCGCCCTGCCGTCCACCGGCGTGCAAGGCGGGGCCGGCAAGTACATCGTGGCCGATGCCGTCGGGGAATACGTGCGACTGGTGTGCCTCACGGCAGGCACCTGGAGTGTCCTCGGCTACAGCGGCACCTGGACCGCCGAAGGCTAACCCCAACCGACCGGCCGTCCGCGGCGATTCCCCGGAATTCCGCGGGCGGCCACCCAACCTTCAAAAGCAAAACCGACTCTAACAAAACATCATCATGAAGAACCTCGAATTGTATTTGGCCCTCACCGGCGCGACCAGCGCCTCCCTGGTGCCCGAAATCGGCGGCATCACCGTTGCCAACGCCGCCTCGCAAAACTACGCCGCCTCGCTGGCGCAAGACGTGACCGGCTACCTCGCCGGCCTGCCTGACCCCGATGAAGAGGCAAGCCTCAACCTCCTGGTCCCGCTCATTCAAACCGCCGACTTCTTCCAATACCCCGTCGCCACCGACGAGGCGTTCCTGACGGAAGCCGACGATTCGGACGTGCGCGCCATCGGCGCCTCGTTCAAGCGGGTGACCAACACCGGCACCACGGCCACCGACGCCACGGTCCAAAAGGGCCTCACCAAGCGCGTCGAGCACCGCACCTTGCCGCGCGTGAACGGCACCATCCTGGCCGGTTGGGAAAACCGCACCGCCGCCAGCCTGCAACGCCGCCTCACTCGCGCGGATTACGTGCGCGCCATCGCGGTGATCGACGGCGCGGCCAACAACACCTCGCCCGCCGCGTGGAGTGCCAGCACCAACCCGGACGGTGACCTCCGCGCCCAGGCGCAACGGACGCTCACCAAGACCGGCCGCGCCGCCACCCACTGCCTGCTCGGCGGTGCCGCGCAGCAACTCCGGCAGGATGCCTACGAGGCAGCCACCCGCGCCAACCACGCGATGGCCAGCCACGCGGACTACACCATGGAGGAACTCGCGCGCTACCTCGGCGTGGGCATGGTCAAGCTGGTGGAAGCCATCAAGCAGACCGCGAAGGGTGCCACCAAGAGCCAGATCCTCGGCTCCGCCACCTACACGTACAACGCCCCCGCCGGCGTGGAGATCGATGATCCGTCGAACTTCAAGCGCGCGTGGAGTCCCACGATGAGCGGCGGCCGCTGGGCCGTTTTCATCCAGGAAGGTGCCGCGTGGACGGACATCACCGTCTTCCACCAAACGAAGATTTTCGCGCCGATCACCGCCGGCGTGGAAAAGCTCACCATCTCCTGAGGTGGCCAACAGCGGCGGGCGGGCACTCATGGCTGGTTGTCCGCCCGCCGCATTCCTCATCCCTCATCTTTCATCTCTTATCCCTCATGCTCTGGACCACCATCACCGGCGACGACCTCGACGGCATCATGACCGACGAGGAAAAAGCGTTGGCCACGGTCTCCGCCGGCGGCACGATTTCCGACCGCGCGGTACCGGTGGTGGCCAACCTGATCGCCGAGATCCGTGGCATGATCGCCACCTGGTCGCCGAACACGCTCAGCGCCGACGCCACCAAGATCCCGCCTTCCTTCAAGGCCCGCGCCTTGATCATCGCCCGCTGGCGCCTGCTGACCGCGATTCCCGATTACGAGCCCAACGCGGCCCGCAAAACCGAATACGAAGCCGCCGAGAGTTTCTTCAAAGACGTGGCCCGCGGCCAAAACCGCCCGCAACCGGCCGACGATGCCATGCCCAACGAAGTGCCTGGCGAAAAGCCGTCCGGCGTCGAGATCGTCAGTGCTCCCGGTAGCCGCACAGGCCGCAGCCGCATGGACGGAGTCTAACTACGTAATCACTCAATCACTTACTCACTCACTTACTTTTCCAATGCCGCTCGTCGCCCCAGGCCAACCGATGACTGCCGCCGCCACCGCGGAGCTGCGCGACGTGTTGCCCACCTGGCTCGGCTCGCAGGGCATCCGCGACGGCATCGCCGCAGAGCTGCGGGCGCGGGCCTTCTTCGTTTCCCGCTGCGGCGTGGCGGACATCCTTTCGCTGGTGAAGGATCTGGCCACCCGCATGGCGGCCGGAGACATGGACCTGGCCAGCGCCCGTGTGACGCTGCTGCAGGCCATCCGCGCCATCGGCTACACTCCCGCCGGCGGCTTCCCCGGCACGCCCGAGGGCGCGGTGCCCCCGGCCGTGGAAGGCACGCTGCAGGATCTAACGTCCAAGCGCCGGCTCGACCTGATCCTCAACACCCAACTTGACCTGACCAAGGGCCGCGGCCAGCAACTGCGCGGCCTGCGCCCCGGCCGCTTGGAACAATTCCCGGCGTACGAACTGGTACGTCTCGGCGCCCGCGCCGTGCCGCGCAACTGGCATGCCCGTTGGACCATCGCCGGCGGGCAAGCGGTTTCCGGCGGACGGCTGATCGCTCTGAAGGGCGATCCGGTCTGGGGCGAACTCGGCGGCAGCGGCAACTTTGACGACGCGCTCGACGTGGACTTCCCGCCCTTCGCATTCAACTCCGGCATGGGTTGGGTGGAAGTCTCCGCCGAAAAATGCCGTGCCCTCGGCGTGACCGGCCCGGACGGCGAAACCGTCGATGAATGGCTGGCCAAGTCTCACCCGCTCACCGTCGGCCGCCAGGATGCCGCCATGCCTCCGCCGCAAATCTCCATGACCGGCATCGACCCGGCCCTGCAAAACGCCTTGCGGCAGCTTGGCGTGGACATCGTCGATGGCGTGGCCGTCCCGCAAGGCGGCGCCGATGCCTTGCGCGCCCGCCTGGCCGCCCGTGCCGCCGCCCGTGCCGCCCGTGCCGCCGCCCGTATCTCAGCCCCGGCTACTTTGTCAGCATGGGAAAAAGGAGGTGTCTTGTGAGCCTCAAGGTCACGCTCGAAACCACCGGCATGACCGCCGAACAACTCGGCGCGCTGGATGCCGAGATGGCCAACCGTCTCGCGCTTCACGAAAAAATCGCCGGTGAGGCGGAGGCCTACATCCTCCTGCGCGGCCCCGTGGAATCCGCCACCCGCCACCGCACCGCCACGCGTCTCGGCGCATCCCCCACCGGCCACCTTGAAAAAGATTACGCGAAAGCCAAGGGCGTGGCCGATGAATCCTCCGCCGCGCTGCTGCTGCCGCGCGCCAGTCGCCTGCGCGCCGCTTTCGGCCCGTATGTCTGCCGCCCTGGCCCTGGCCACAAGTTCCTCACCATTCCGGTCAACGCCGCCGCTTACGGCCGCCGCGCCCGCGAATTCGATGACCTGGTGCCGATCCGCGCCGGCCCGAAAAAAACGCTCATCCTCGCCCGCGACCTCGGCGAGGGCCGCTTGGAAACCATGTACGTCCTGGTGCCGTCGGTCAGCATCCCCGAAGACTCCAGCCTGATAAACTGGGACAAGCTCGCCGAAGTGGTCCGCGATACGGCGGAAGAATACTTCGACAAAGCCGTCGAACGCACGCTCTCTAACTGACCTCCGACTTCCGACCTCCGACATCCGTGGCCACCTCCGACCAACTCCTCGAAACACTCCAAGCCGACGTCACGGCCCTGCTCATGGCCGTGCCCGGCCTGGCCACGGCCACCGTGCTGCCCGACAACGAGGGCGACATCGAGGCGCGCGTGGTCCGCGCCCTGGGCACCCTTACCACCACCGGCGGCAAGCTCGGCCTGTGCGTGGTGGTCCTGCTCCCGGAACTCGAAGACGCGGAAAAGAACCTCCCCGGACCGGTGTTCGGCGTGAAAGTGGAAGTGCAGACGCTCGAAAACGTCCTGTTCAACCGCGGCACCAAGGGCACCGGCATCCGTTCTTCGCAAGCCGCCCTGCGCGTGCTCGGCGCGCTGCACCACCAGGTGCTGGGCACCCACACCCTTTACGCCGACAAGTCGCCGGTCAACCCGGTGAAAGTCAAGACCGGCCACGTCAGCCACGCCGTCACGCTGCACCTCTCACTCAGCGGCCTGCAAGGCCCCGGCAAACCCCTTGCGGTGATCCCGAAAATGGTGGACGGCGAACTCGAACTGGCCTGCGCCACCGCCGGATCATCCATCTACTACACCACTGATGGCACCTATCCATCGCCTGCCGCGAATCTCTATGAAGGACCCATCGGCGGCCTGACCGAAGGCGAGTTCATCCGCACCGCCGCCTACGCGCCCGACCTCAACCCCGGCGACGTCTGCGAGCTGCTCGTCACCCGCTCCGTTGGTGACTCCAACTGGGAAAACCTCGACGTCGTCCGCTGGGAAGAACTCTCCGAGACCAATTGGGAAAACTTTGCCTGAAATGCTGAAACACTGAAAAGCTGAAAAGCTGAAACCAAGACCGCAACTCTAACCAAACACCACCATGGCCGGAATCGACCGCACCACCATCATCACTGGCCCTTGCCAGCTCACCTACAACTCCGTGATCTTTTGGTCCAAGGGAGATGTAACCCTCAAGCCCGTGCTCAAGCGCTTCAACATCGATACGGCAACCTTCGGCAAGGTCGATGAACGCATCGCCGACCGCCGTTTCGAAGTATCCTTCGAACCGGCCGGCGTGCTCACCACCGCCTTGGCCGCGGTGATGTGGCCCTACGGCTCGACGGCCATCGGCGCATCCATCATCGGTGCCACCGACAAACCGCTCGCCATCTGCGGCAAAGACGGCACCAAGGTCACCATGAACAACGCGGCCCTCACCGGCCTGCCCTCGCTCACCCAGGCGGTGGACAAACCGGTCCCAGGAACCATGACATTCACTTGCCTGATCGCCAAATCCACCGATCCCACGAATGCCGCGGCGTACTACACGATCACCAGCACCGCTTATCCGGCGGACACCGGCTTCGCCGTGGGCTCGATCCCCACCCTCACCGGCGCGGCCGTCTGGGGCGCATCCTCGCCGTGGAATTCCTTCCTTACCGAGGCCGGCTTCCAAGTGGACTTCAGCCCGAAGTTTACCGACGTGACGGTGGACGGCATGGGCACGGTAGACCTGATCCTCTCCGGTATGGACGTGACCGCCAAGGCCATCCCGGTAGGTCCCACCGTGGCCAACATCTTGGCCAAGCTGCCTGCGGGCAACGCCTTCGGCACCAGCCTCGGCGGTGGCGACAACCTGGTGATCACTTCCGCCACCGGCGGTGCCATCGTCACCCTCACGGCCGCCGCGCTGGTAAATGCCAGCGGCATCTGGGGCGACGGCACGAAGAAGCGCATCGGCGAGTGCGAATGGATCGCCACCCGCACCTTCACCGCGAACGCCCCCAACCCGCTCTTCACCGTCACCGTCGCGAGCTAACAGCCTTCCGGCGTCAGGGCGCCGGACCCTGCCGGCGGGGTGCGTGGTTTTACTCCTTTCCCCGCGCACCCCGCCGCTTCTTCCATCCCTCATCCCTCATCCCTTATCCCTTATCCCTTATCTCACAAGTGCGCATCGGACTCTACAACGGTTCCACCCTCTACCCCCTCGCCGGGGCCGCCGGCGTGGATGAGCGCACCCATTCCTCCGCCGCGGATTTCTCCATCGCCTCCAACATCCAGCTTCAAACCGCACAAAAGACCCGCGCCGCCAACGCAGCCCACTTCGACCGCCTCAACCTGGTCACCGCGGTGGCGTTCTCCAGCACGCGACTGTTTGCCACCCGGGCGCTCGCCGAACAATACGCGCTCGACTACGACCTTGCCGCCCCCCGCACCGGCATCCTCTACCTGACCACCGTCGGCGACGACGGCACCACACTGGTCACCCGCTACCTCCAAAACGCCGTGGTCAGTCCCCCGACCCGCAAGGTGATGGGCTGCACGGTGTTCCTGACCTACAGCGTGACCGGAGGATCGATCACCACCTCTTGAAACGCTGAAAACTAAAACGCTGAAAAGCTGAAAGAAGAATTGCCATGAACGATATTTCCACCGCCACCCCCGCCGCCACCTACGGCCAACTGCTCCACGCCGGCACCGCCGGCGCGCTCGATCCGACCACCCCGCGCGCCATCCACCTCGGCGATGGCAACGCCACGCCGCTGGCTCTCACGACCTCGCAACTGTTCATCTCCGGCAGCGCCGCCATCACGCTCGTTACTGCGGATCTGCGATATGCCGCGCTTTCCCCGGTGCCATATACCGTGTCTTCCCCGGTGAGCGGCAGCGTGACACTCGACCTGACCCATGGCAATCTTCAGGAAATCACCGTGAATGGCAACATCACCGCTTTCAATGCTCCGGCCAACGGCACCAAGGGATCGACTATTGAAGTCTGGGCCACATGCAGCGGCGGGCCTTGGAACTTCACCCCGGATGCCGCCATCGGCATTCCGTCCGACCGCGGGCTGACGTGGCCCAAGGCGCTGGCCTCCGGCGGATTCTACATCCTCAAATTCAAGCACAACGGCACCAAATGGGTGTTCGTAACCCTGTTAGGAGCATACTGACATGTCCATGAACCTGAAGGTATTCAACGCCGGCGCATCCGGCAACTGGAACACGCGGGTAGGAAATTGGTGGAACAATTTGGCCTGCACATCGCAGGCGTCCACACTGCCGGACGCGAACAGCACCGTGGTCCTGCTCGCCGGAGTATCGACACCGCCGTCTTCGCCAGTGACGGTAGCGAAGCTGGTGGCTTTTTCCCCGACCGGCGCGTTGTTGAGCTTGTCCCTCACCAACGTCACGGTCAACGAGGGCGCGGCATTTGTGAAGTGCGGCGTATCCGGCGACCTGACGGCCACTTGTGCGTTTGTAGGGATAGGCGGAGTGGGATTCACGTCGGGCATCCTCACCGGCAGTGTGGCTTTTCTGGCATCCTCTGAGTATGGCAACAACGGACGCATTTACGGTGATGTTGCCCTCTTCGATGCCTACAATGATTACGGAGGACGCATCGACGGCAATGTCGCGTTCTTCGGGGGTGCCAAGAACACCGGACAGGACGGGGCATTGAATCCTTCCA
>Ga0114951_10005045_pt1 | contig 12409 bp, 9 predicted proteins | sample AM7aDNAmetaG_FD_88677 | JGI IMG/M metagenome (GOLD analysis project Ga0114951, IMG submission 88677) | Freshwater microbial communities from Finland to study Microbial Dark Matter (Phase II) - AM7a DNA metaG | ecosystem: Environmental > Aquatic > Freshwater > Lake | place: Finland: Lake Alinen... | reverse complement strand
AACCTCCATCGACAGCCTGCTGATCGACTTTGCCATTTGTGCCTATACCTCGCTTCCCAATGATGAGATGGCAACCAATGATAAAACCTGCAAGTTTGTAAAGGGGCTTAACGATTCGGGTGTGGACGACGATAATACCGGTCTCAGCCTGGGCAATATCTTTCCAAATCCGGCTTCGGGCGAAGCCATTATTCCTGTACGTCTGCAAAAGCAATCCCACATCATTTTTAAGCTTGTCAACATACTTGGCCAAACGGTGATGTCAGAGGACATGGAACTTCCGGCCGGCAGCAGTCATATCCGTCTCGGGCTGGAACCCTTTAAGGTAGGCGTTTATTTTATTTCAGCGGAAAGCGGAAAGCTGGTAACGGGCAGGAAGCTGATTATTCAATAATCTCGTACGTCTCCGGGAGGTGAATTGTATCCCACGAATCGGAGGCGAACCGGATACACACTATAGCGCAGGTTCGCATATATTCAAGATCTTCTTTTAAAAAATGAGAAGCGGCATAAGTTATGGCCGGGTTGTGACCAATGATCATGACAGAATTCATTTCGTCACCAAGGAGGTGTACTGTTTCCACAAGATAGCTGTAATGACACCTGTAAATCAGAGGATCATACTGAATATTACCGGGAAGATAGTTGAAATGATCTGCTAAAATACTTGCAGTTTCCTTTGCTCTCAGGGCATGGCTGCTGATGATCAGTTCCGGAACATTATGTTTTTGCAGAAAAATGCCGGCCATTTTTGCAGCCCTTTCTATCCCTTTTTCCACCAGTGGTCTGTTCACGTCTTTAACGTTGGCATCATCACGCAAAGCTTTTGAATGACGCACAAGGTACAGGCTTTTCATGGACAGAAAAATTACTTTTTTTTGAGTTGCATTTCCAATGTCTGTTCAGTGTCTTTGAGGACAAACTTAGCCTTCTTAAAAGATGGTTTGATGAAAGGACCCCTGGCGTTGTTCGAAAAGCCCACCGGTTCTTTGGGGATGAACCCCAGTATCATATCGGCTTTGTCATTCCCGTTGGCATCGTAAAAATATCCCGAGGCATATTCTCCCCGGGGAATATTATAAACCACCCATCTGGCTTCATTGTTTTTCACCGGTACTTCTGCCCCCCTGTAGGGGTTCAGCTTCCTGAAGTTTTTCGCATTGTTCATTATTCCGATAAAAGCTGTTCCGTACCCATTATCAATCCCTTTTATAACAATGGTCAGGTCGCAGGTGCTTTTGAACATATCTGTTTTGCGGTATTTTCCCGGTTCCATCTGGTACAGGCAGAACTGATCAAAATCATTACCGTTGAACTGAATATCAAGCTTTTTATATGTTTTTAAAACGATGCGGCGGTTTTCGTCGTAGGAATAGGCAGCAAACTGATCATCCACTTTGCCTTCAAGTTTGCTATTGATATCGAATGATTTTATAGGTGTTTCCTGTCCGTAGCCGAATGATGAAAAGTCGATGAATTTGATTTTTTTATTGGAAGAAGGTTTCCAGTAAACCCGCATGTGGGTAATATCATAAACGATACTCCATACCGTCCAGCCTTTAATCGGCACATCAGCCAGAGTCGAAAAACAGTATTCCACTCCTTTTTCAACAGGAAGGGCGCTATTATATTCAGATGTCAGTTCAACGGCTCTTGAAAACCGGTTCAGTGAACTCCTGGGCATTTCAGGTTTATAATGATATGCTTTTTCATAATAGTCCTTTGACCACTGATACGAGTTGTTCGTGATCACCTTGTAAGGAAAGTTATTTCCGTTACTGATTACGACTTTTCCGTTAATGAATTCAACAACAGCACTGTTTCCGCTTTTGTCGGCCATATAATAATGGAGGTTCAGGGCATGAGGCTGTATACCTGTCTGATCAATATGGTCGATCACTTCCTGAATGGATGAGTAATTGTCGATCTGGTATTGTATCCATTGTGCCTCATCTATATTTTTTGAATAATTACCGGGTTTAGGGTAAATACTTTCGCTCAAAACAAGGGTGACAACCACCAGGCCTTTTTCGTTCATTCCACCCTGGGGAAATTCCTTTCCGTACTGATTAAAGGTAATACTTCCATATTTTGAGACCCATGATGCAGCCCTGGAGGAGTCAATCCCGATGGCTATCTTAAATATATTTCTTTTGTTGATCAGTAAACAGCCTTCTTTTGAGATCCAGTCATAATTGTTTCCGACCAGGATGCAATTATCCGATTTCAGCAGAAAAGCCGTGCAGGGTAAGGCCTTTTGTGCAAAGTAAAAAGAAAAAAGAGAGAGTAAAATGGCAACAGACTTTTTCATAACGTAATGGTTAATTCATTATTTAAAATTCGTCACGTCAATGAATAAGCAATTATTTGCTTCCTGAGATCACATGAGTGTTTTCAATAGGCAAATAACGGGAATTCTTCCATCATGGTGTTGACTTTCTTTCTGACACCAGCAATAACAGTTTCATTATCAATATTACTGATAACTTCATCGATCAGGTCAACAATTTCCGGCATGTGTTTTTCTTTCATTCCTCTTGTGGTGACAGCAGGAGTACCAACCCTGATACCTGACGTAAGGAAAGGAGAACGGCTGTCGAAAGGCACCATGTTTTTATTCACGGTGATGTCTGCAACGACGAGAGTGTTTTCGACAATTTTACCGGTAATTTCGGGGAATTTGCTGCGCAGATCAATCAGCATCAGGTGATTATCTGTTCCTCCTGAGATGATATGGTAACCTTTTTTAACAAAAGCATCTGCCATGACAGCGGCATTTTTCTTTACCTGAACGATATAGTCCATATATTCATCGGAAAGAGCTTCGCCGAAGGCAACAGCTTTCGAAGCGATGACGTGTTCCAGGGGGCCGCCCTGTATTCCCGGAAAAACAGCAGAGTCGAGCATGGCTGAAACCATTTTTATTTCACCCTTAGGTGTTTTTGCACCCCATGGGTTTTCGAAGTCTTTTCCCATCATGATCATACCACCTCTTGGCCCGCGGAGCGTTTTATGGGTTGTTGTGGTAACGATATGGCAGTGTATCATCGGGTCGTTCAGTAAACCGCGTGCAATAAGTCCTGCCGGATGAGCTATGTCAGCCATGAGAACAGCCCCGATTTTATCGGCGATAGAACGCATCCGGGCATAATCCCAATCCCTCGAATAGGCTGAAGCACCTGCAATGATGAGTTTTGGTTTCTCAGCCATAGCCACAGCTTCCATTTTATCGTAATTGATGGTGCCGCTTTCTTCATCCACCCCGTAAGCTACAGGTTTATATAATATCCCTGAAGAGTTGACAGGAGATCCGTGTGACAGGTGTCCCCCGTGAGCCAGATTGAGCCCCATAAAGGTGTCGCCTGGTTTCAGACAGGTCATCAGTACAGCCATATTGGCCTGAGCACCGGAATGGGGTTGCACATTGGTCCAGACTGCATTAAACAAGGTTTTTGCCCTGTCAATGGCGATCTGTTCTGTCTGGTCAACGATCTGACATCCACCATAATATCTTTTTCCGGGGTATCCTTCAGCATATTTATTTGTGAGCACAGAACCCATAGCCTGCAACACCTGTTTACTTACAAAGTTTTCGGAAGCAATCAGTTCCAGACCGTTTGTCTGGCGATGCTCTTCCTGTTTGATCAATTTAAAAATCTGAGTATCTTTTTGCATATCGGTATATTTTTGAAGTATTTTGTTTCGACCGGATTTGTTTGCAAAATTATAAATTTATTTGTTCCCCTGTGACGATAAAGCAGGCTAAATGAAGGTATAAAATGAGATTTATTTGTAAGTTTGCTCCCGTTAACGGTTTGAACATTTATGATTGAATTTAACAGGGTTGTCCTGGATAACGGTTTGCGTTTGATTATTCACAGTGACAGGTATACTCCTCTTGCCACAGTGAATGTGCTTTATGATGTGGGGTCAAAAGACGAACATCCGGACAGTACAGGTTTTGCGCATCTTTTTGAACACCTGATGTTCGGAGGAACTGTGAATATTCCTGAATATGACAGGCATGTTCAGGATGCCGGGGGCGAGAATAATGCCTTTACATCGGCCGATATGACCAATTACTACATCAGCCTGCCTAAAAAAAACCTGGAAACGGCGTTGTGGTTAGAAGCAGACAGGATGTCAGGGCTTGCCTTTTCGAAGAAAAGTCTGGATGTACAGCGTAACGTGGTTATCGAAGAATTCAAACAGAGTTATCTGAATCAGCCTTATGGTGATGTCATGCTGTTACTTCGACCCCTTGCCTATAAGGTACATCCGTACCGGTGGAATACCATTGGCAAGGATATCAGCCACATTGAAAAGGTACAGATGGATGAAGTGAAAGCTTTTTTCAAGACCTGGTACAACCCCTCCAATGCTGTTCTTTCTATTGCGGGAAATGTGGATAAGGATGAAGTGATCAGGTATGCTGAAAAATGGTTTTCGGTAATAGAGCCTGGTAAGAATAACCGAAGGGAGTTGCCCGAAGAGCCACGGCAGGTGGAAGGCCGGAAAATGACCGTCACACGCAATGTCCCTTACACCGCACTGATCAAAGCTTATCATATGCCTGCCCGTTTAGAAAAGGATTATCATACCTGTGATCTGATTTCCGATATTTTATCCAACGGACAATCATCACGCTTATATAATAAACTGTTCAAGGAGAAAAAAATGTTTTCAGAGATCAATGCATACATTTCCGGCAGCCACGACAGGGGATTGTTCATCATTAACGGACTCATAACGCAGGGTGTCGACATTGAAGAGGCTGAAACTGCCCTGAATGAAGAACTGTCGGTACTCTTTACAGAAGCCGTCGGTGAAAACGAACTGCAGAAAGTCAAGAACAAAGTTGAATCCTCGCTCATATTATCCTATACCGACATCCGTATAAAAGCGCTGAATCTGGCTATATATGAGTTGCTGGGGGATGCCTCGCTGATCAATACAGACATTATTAAATACAGGGAGGTCAGTATAGATGATGTAAAGCGCGTGTCAGGGCAACTTTTCAGGCCGGCAAACTGTTCTACTCTTTATTACCTTTCAGACGATAAAAAATGATAATTTTAATCATGCAGACAACTTTTTTAAATATGCCTATGTCTAACCATACGTCGAAATCAAAGGATGACATCTGAGCACGAAATAATTACGGGATGTATTAATGGAGATAACCGGGCCCAGAAGATGTTGTATGAGAGGTATGCTCCGAAAATGCTTGGTGTCTGCCTCAGGTACATGAAGAACCTGGATGAAGCGGAGGATGTTTTACAGGATGGATTCATTAAGGTTTTCACATACATCAGTCAATACAGGTTCGAAGGTTCTTTTGAAGGCTGGCTGAGGCGAATCATGATCAATACAGCGTTAAATGCATACCGCTGTAATATGAAACATCATTTTCACTCGGATATCGATGAACAGCAAAATTATTTACCTGACAATGTAAGTGAGGATGCTTATTCAAAATTATCCGTTGAGGAATTGATGAAAGTGATACAAAGTTTACCGGATGGTTACCGTATGGTATTTAATCTGTATGAAATTGAAGGATATAAACATAAAGAAATTGGAGCTATGCTTAATATTTCTGAAAATACTTCAAAAACACAGTTGCTGAAATCCAAGATTTCCATCAGGAACAAATTAGCCAAATTAGTTAAAAAGTAGAAATAAAATTTTCAATATGATGAACGAAGATAATATAGGTCAGATATTCAGGGATGCGATGAAGGGATTCGAGAAACAACCCTCTCAGGGTGTCTGGAATTCCATACAGGGTAAATTGCCCGTAGCTAAAGCACCTGTAAAGGTTAACCCGCTGGCAAAAAATCTTTTTATTTCTTTCTCTGCCATTGTGGTTACCACTGTGCTAAGCATTTTAGCATACAACCACTTCTCGAAAAACAATACCGGTATTGTTAATACTTCTCCTGTCGCTCAGAACGTCAGTGTAGCACCGGGACAAAAAGCCGATCAGCCAAATACACCTGTAAAAGAGACTCAGGTGGTTCAAAAAAAACATACGTATCCGTATATCACTCCTTCCGTGATTAATCCGGTTATAAAATCAGATAAGGATACGGCTCTCAGCAAAAATCAGCTGATCAGCCAGCAAAAATTCACAGATACCATCAGGCCGGTGGTACATGTTAATACTGAAAAACCCGTTCAGAACAACAATCAGAATCAAAATAACCAGCTGAGTTCTTCGAATAAGAATAACGCTGAGGTAGAAAATGATGACAACCTGTTTACAGAAAAACATTCTTCTGACATTACCTATGATCAGGAGAAAACAATCTGCAAAGGTTCTGCAGTAACCCTTCATGCCGGTGGTGGTATAACATACTCGTGGACCAACGGTGAAACGACAGATTCAATAATGGTCAGTCCTGCCGTCAGTACAGTTTATCATGTTTCCATTACCGATAAAAATGGAGCCATACATGATGGTATTATCAGTGTAACTGTTACTGATTGTAACTCTTATATAACGCCCAGGGCATTTACTCCGAACGGGGATGGAGTTCTTGATATCTTTTTTGCCTATGTAAAAGATGTGAAGGATTTTCAGATGATCATTTATTCCCGTGCAGGTGAGCAGGTTTTTGAAAGCAGAAATCCTGATGAAGGCTGGGACGGTACAGTAAAAGGGATGAAAGCTCCTGTGGGCGTGTATGTTTATATTATTAAATTTATTGACGCTTTCGGGCAGCAACACGATCTGAAAGGAAGCGTTACATTGGTTCGCTAATGGCAAAATATCAAAACAGGCATGATCCTCCCGTCTATCAGACAATGGATGAGGATGATGCTGTTTCCGGATTGATATTTCCCCAGAAAGATTTCCTTGATAATGGCATCCCTGTTCATATAATCAGGGCAGACGAACAGGAATTGCTTAAAATGGCGTTCGTATTTAAGGCCGGATCATCTTACCAGGGTAAACCGTTTACGACTTATTTTACCCGCAAGATGCTTTCCGAAGGAACTGAGAAAATGACGGCAAAACAAATTGCTGAAATTTTTGATTTCTATGGCGCATCCATCGAAATTGCAAGCAACACTGAATTCATTGTTATCAATATTCTATGCCTTATAGGGTACCTGGATAAAATCATTGAAGTGGTTTATGACATCCTGTTTCATTCTGTTTTTCCTGAAAATGAACTGCAGCTTCATAAAGAGAATAAAGCAAGAGACATTCTGCTTGACGGGCAGAAAGTGAAGGAAGTTGCCAGACATCATTTCTGCACCATGCTGTTCGGTGAAAAACACCCCTATGGTGTATTCCCTTCAATAGACCATGTGGCCGCAATCAGCAGGGAAGATATATGCGGATTTTACGAGCGGTTTATTAGACCGGGCAACTTCAGTATGATCATTGCAGGTAAAATAAATAAGGATACAATCAAAACGGTAAACCGTTTTTTTGGCCGTCATCTGTTTAATGGTGAAGAAAGATTGTATGAAAGAGATTTTATTGTTACCGCTGATAGCCGCAGGCAGCAGTTTTTCCCTGTTGTCGGTGCTGTGCAGTCTGCCCTGCGGGTTGGCAATCATGCAATAAACCGCCTGCATGAAGATTATCCTGTTCTGTCGGTATTGAACACAGTGTTCGGGGGATATTTCGGATCCAGACTGATGCGTAACCTGCGTGAAGATAAAGGATATACCTATGGTGTAAACTCTTCTCTTCTTTCTTTTCCGAAAGCAGGTTACTTCTTTGTTTCGTCGGAAGTCAAAAGTATCCACACACATGATGCACTTCATGAAATCTATTATGAGATGAACAGGCTCAGAGATGAGATTGTTACGGATGATGAGCTCGAAAGAGTTAAAAATGTGATGTTCGGAAGGTTTCTCCGAAGTATTGACGGAGTTTATGCTCAGTCAGAACTGTTGACCGAGATGTTCAGGTTTGGTTTGGATTTTTCTTACTTTACACACTACCTGAAGCAGGTGAGAAATGTTAGTTCTGTTCAGGTTAATGAAATAGCTTCTAAGTATTTTGTTGCGGAAAATATGTATGAAGTTATCGCCGGATTTAAGCAATAATTATGGTAAAAATCGTTTTTATAGATAAATAAATTATATTTGTAAAAAATATCAGGATGATATGTACAGCACATAGATTCCGCATCAAAAGCTTACTGTTTGCAGTGATGCTTCTTTTGCTGGCAGGGAAAAGCGGGTTTACGCAATATTTCCCTTCCAGGCTTGCATGTGCATCTGTTAACGCGGCAGGCGATGTTACCATTACCTGGCAGGCTCCTTCTGATTTATCAGCAGGTTTCGATTCCTATCTCATTTATTATTCGCAGAACGGCATTGCAGGTTCATTCACTCATATCATGACCATCAGCAATTCTGCCATCACCACCTTCACCCATACCGGGACACCTGCACTCACCAGACCGGTAGCATATTACATCCTTACACGTTATACGGGAAACAATTTCGCACCGCCTTCTGACACTCTTCAGACCATTGTACTCAATGTTACCGACATAGCACCTGAAAGCGCCAGGCTCAACTGGAATACGCTATACGGGAATCCGGATATGCCGGTACAGGATGCCTATGATATTTACAGGGAATATCCGTCAGGAGTCTGGTCATTGATAGATTCCTCGAACACGCTGGATTATTTTGATACTCTCAAATTTATCTGCAATAAGGAAATTCAGTATAAAATCATTGTTTCAGACAGTATTGGATGCACATCTGAATCGACCACCGACGGTAAGACCTTCATTGACCAGATACCCCCGATTTCTCCCGTACTTGATTCGGTGAGTGTTAATCAGAGTAATCATGTCATTCTGGGATGGGAACCCAGCAGTTCTTCTGATACCTACGGTTATTTCATTTATTTCGGAGCCAATAATTTATTTCTTGATACAGTTTACGGAAGATATAATACGATCTATGATGATGCAATGCACGATCCGTCTTCAGCTTCACTCATATATACCATAGCTGCTTTCGACAGCTGCAATTTTAATAAAAGCCCGCTGGTTGCCAATCAGAGGACCATTTTACTTACTTTAAAAAAGAACGTCTGTAAGAGTGAGATCACCCTTCACTGGACTCCTTACAGGAACATGTTGCCGGTGCTGGTAGGTTACAGGATATTTGTCAGTGAGAATGGAGGCGATTTCAATTTACTTGCTTATGTTGACACGGCAAACAGGGATTATGTTCATAGAAGCCTTCAGGATGGAGTCGACTATTGTTATTATGTGCAGGCTTATTCAATGACAGGAAATTCTGCTTCGTCAAACGTGGTCTGCCAGAAGATCAAGCAGCCTGAAACTCTGCGTTATGCCTACCTGAGATATGCCACTGTTAAAAATAATAAATTCATTCATCTCCAATGGTATATGGATACCCTTTACCCTGTTGCCTATTGCCAGATATTACGCTCATACGATGGTGTTCTCTACGAAGAGATCGCCAATGTACCTTCAGTTGGCACACCGGATCAGGGCTATGATGATATGACTTCCGAAATTAACAAGACAAGTTATTATTATAAGATCAGGGCATACGACAGCTGTGGTGTTGGCTTTGTTGAATCGAATTTTGCGAAAACGATAGTCCTTTCAGGCTTTGCTTACGATAATATGACAAACAGTGTCAACTGGACCAATTACCAGGGGTTTTTAGGTAATGTAAACCATTATACGCTGTACAGGAGTTTTGAATCCATTGAAACATTAAGCCGCTATGCTAACGTATTATCGTCTTATACAGGAGAAGATACCTATCATGACGATCTGGACGGATTGTACTATGTTGACGGGAAATTTTTCTACTCTGTAGAAGCCGTTGAAGGCAGAGCCAATCCCTATGGATTCCATGATTCCTGCCGGTCAAATGCAATAGAAATATTTCAGACTCCGCGCATTTACGTACCCAACACATTTTGTCCTACCGGAGTCAATAAAATATTTAAGCCTTTCTCTGTTTTTGTAAACAGCGAATTTTATGATTTTACGGTTTACGACCGTAACGGACAGCAAGTTTATCAGACCAATAATACCAACGAAGGATGGGATGGGAACTTCAAAGGAGGGCCTATGCCTTTAGGTATTTATGCTTATGTTATCAAGCTCAGATACCCTTCGGGGCAGGAGTTTATGAAAACAGGTACGGTTACTTTATTCAGATAAAAAAACACGCCTTAAAACCTGTCGTTTTTTTTCTTGTCTTAACATTTTTTAATAGTATTATTTCCTATTTTTCATACCTTTGCACAAAAATCAGGTGTTTATGGTTATTGATTCCGATAAATTTCTTGGTGAAGGATTAACTTATGATGACGTTCTTGTTGTCCCTGCATTTTCAGAAGTACTCCCGCGCGAAGTAGAAGTTTCCACACAGTTTACCCGTAATATCCGACTGAACATTCCTGTTGTTTCTGCTGCCATGGATACAGTTACTGATGCGGTTATGGCTATTGCAATTGCGCAGGAAGGCGGTATTGGAGTATTACACAAGAATATGAGCATCGAAGCACAAGCCAATGAGGTCAGGAAGGTTAAACGCGCTGAAAACGGGATGATTTTAGATCCTGTTACCATCATGGAAAATGCACGTGTTGAGGATGCCCTTGAGCTGATGCGGGAAAATAAAATTGGCGGTATTCCTGTTGTAAACAAGAAAAATGAATTGTCAGGTATAGTTACCAACAGGGATCTGCGTTTTGAACGCAACCTGATCAGGCCCATCCGGGAAGTGATGACTAAAAAAGTGATCACTATTCCTGATTTTACTACTTTCGATGAAGCAGCTGATATACTTCAGCAATATAAGATTGAAAAGCTTCCTGTGGTTGATAAAAATGGTTTGCTTGTGGGCCTGATTACCTACAAGGATATTATTAAAATCAAAGCCAGGCCGAATGCCTGTAAGGACTCCAAAGGACGGCTCAGGGTAGCGGCTGCCGTTGGCATTGCAGCTGACACCATGAACAGGGTTGACGAACTGGTAAGGGTTGGGGTCGATGCTATTGTTGTTGATACAGCCCATGCCCACACAAAGAGTGTTACAGATATGGTGAAAGCCATCAAGAAAAAATATCCTTTGATCGACATAGTTGCAGGTAATATTGCTACTGCAGAGGCGGCAGAGATGCTGATAGAGACAGGAGCTGATGCACTGAAAGTAGGAATTGGTCCCGGCTCCATTTGTACCACCAGGATCATTGCCGGCATTGGTATACCTCAGCTTACGGCCGTTTATATGGTTTCAAGAGTTGCCAAAAAATATGGAATACCTGTGATAGCTGACGGCGGCATCCGCTATACAGGTGATATTGTCAAAGCCATTGTTGCCGGCGCTGATACAGTAATGGCAGGCTCTCTGTTTGCAGGGGTGGATGAATCTCCCGGTGAGACAATCATCTATGAAGGAAGAAAATTTAAGTTATACCGGGGAATGGGCTCTATTGAAGCTATGCAGAAAGGTTCAAAAGACAGATATTTTCAGGATATGGAAGAAGATATAAAAAAACTTGTTCCTGAAGGTATCGTAGGACGTGTGCCATATAAGGGCTCCCTTTCAGAGGTTATTCACCAGATGGTCGGCGGTTTAAGAGCCGGGATGGGATATGCAGGAGCAAAAAATATTACAGATCTGAAAAATGCAAAATTTATACGCATTACTTCAGCAGGTGTGGTTGAAAGCCATCCTCACGATATTACCATTACAAGTGAAGCACCCAATTACAGCAGATAATACACTTTCTATAGATATAATATTCATAAACAAATTAATTAATCAGATGAAAAACAGATCGTTATTTTTATTGTTCATTTTCTTGAGTGCTTTTGGCTACAATTTGTTCTCGCAAAGCGGAAATGATCCCATCCTCATGACTGTTGCAGGCGAAAACATCACCAAATCAGAATTTTTGAACATTTATCAAAAGAACAACAAAAACGATGTGATTGATAAAAAGTCACTCGATGAGTATGTTGAGCTATTTATCAATTTTAAATTAAAAGTAAAAGAAGCAGAGGCTCTTAAGCTGGATACTGCAAAATCATTTACCAATGAGCTGGGCGGATACCGCAAACAGCTTGCGTTACCTTATCTTACCGATAAAGATGTTAACGACTTTCTCCTCCAGCAGTCATACGAACGGCTGCAGAAAGACATCAGGGCAAGCCATATTCTGATAAAGCTGGATAAGAATGCCTCACCTAAAGATACCCTTGCAGCTTATAAAAAGATAATGGACATCCGCAGTCGACTGATGAAAGGTGAAGACTTTGCAAAAGTTGCCATGGAAGTTTCTGATGACCCGTCGGCAAAAGGGATGGTTGCTTCCAAAACCAGGCCTGCACAGCCGGGCAACGGTGGCGATCTGGGTTATTTTACAGCATTT
>Ga0114951_10005041_pt1 | contig 12417 bp, 16 predicted proteins | sample AM7aDNAmetaG_FD_88677 | JGI IMG/M metagenome (GOLD analysis project Ga0114951, IMG submission 88677) | Freshwater microbial communities from Finland to study Microbial Dark Matter (Phase II) - AM7a DNA metaG | ecosystem: Environmental > Aquatic > Freshwater > Lake | place: Finland: Lake Alinen... | reverse complement strand
GGCGGGTTTTGAGCTTTTTACCCATGCGGAATACGTCTTCTACGAAAAAAAACGTTCGGATCTTCACCTGATCTCGGATGCCTCGATCCTTGAAAGCCATCATGCGCTTCGTGACCGGCTGGACGGGATCGCCTATGCCAGTTATTTTTGTGAGTTGGTGGACGAACTGACCGAGGTTCAGGACCCTCACCCGAAGATCTTCGATCTGCTGAAGGAGAGTTTTCGCTTTCTGCCCGTGATCCCGCCTCCGCGACTTGAGACAGTTTTCGTGACCCAACTTCTTAGGGAAATGGGATGGCTTCCTTTTCTTGAGAGCTGTTTGGAATGCGGTGCAAAACCCCTTGAGAAGGGTTTCTTTTCCATAGCTCACGGGGCTCTTATCTGTGAGCGTTGTCGCTCGAAGGATATCGCCGCATTGCCCGTGGGTTCCGGAGCGCTTGCGGTCTTGCGTTCCTATAGCAAGGAACCGCTAGCAGATTGTCTTCGTGTTTCCCACAGCTCTGTGATCGAGAGTCAGATCAAGACTCTCATTCTCACCTTCCTTAATTATCGACTCGGAAAAGTCCTCAAGACCCGCAAGTTCCTCGATTCCATTCGCATCGTTCTGAAGGCTGTCTAGTCCTCACCTCCGTTTGGCTCAAAATGGCCACTTTTCTTGTATGGAAGCTTCGCCTCATTATTAATTTATTGTTAAACACGTAACCCATTTGTTTACAATGGTTTACGGTATAAACATATCCCAGTCATGCATTTGACTTTTCTATATTGCCATGCTATGTTTTCAATAGAAGGCAATAGTAGTAAATAAGATAGTTGTGTTATATATCGCTATAAGCTAAGAAGGGGGAAATCAAGGTGAACGAGAAGAAAGAACAGGATCCAAAAGCACCCTACTTATACTTTAGCCTCTCAAGCGAGGAGCGGGAATCGGCTATCTACTTTCTTTTGGAGTCGATTCTGAAAGCCAGAGATCAAACGCATGATCTAACGCGGACGCTTTCCTTCGATGAGGATGTAAATATTTATCTGGCCCATCTTCTCTTTGCGATCTCACTGCCGGAATATCATGATATGGCGGATCCCTTTCTGTCGACCAACACGAATGAGGTTTTTGAATGGGTCCGTGAGACCGAGGATCCGATGCTTCGGTATTTCATCTTTAAAGTGAATGCCGACCAGTTGCTTGTTCAGTCCACGATCTTTAATCCCGATCCAAAAATGGCCAAGCGGTTTTCACTCAAAAAAGACGCCAAAGATGAAAAGAGCGAAGAGCGTTTGTCTGCGATTCTCTATTACAAACAAGCCTCGCGATGTCATGCCGGGGTTTATGACAAAAAAACAGGAGTGGGGGAAGTGCTCGGCAAGATCGCGGGGCAGTTTGATGTTTACAGACATATTCTCACCGGAGTTAAGGAAGATTATTTTAAGTTTATCGAGTGTTTCCGTGAACAGGCATTCCAGCATTTCCTTGTGAAGCTGAACGGTTATGAAAAAGACCATCTGCGGGATATTAAAATGGAGCAGTTTCTCGAAGCTTATCAGGGGTGGCTTTCGACGAAGGCTCCGGAAGCAAAAAATAGGATTCTGTATTTAGCTCAGGAGCTTAATCAGCTCGACCCCCAGTTTCGTTTTGACGTTACCAAACTCAACTGATAACCTGAGGAAAGGTTGCTTTTCGGAGTCCGTAGGTCTTGGCCGGTGCTCGGCGCTTCTCGCGCCTAGCGGGGAGATCTGCGGGCTCCGTTTTTTTGTCCGTGCGTTTCTGTTCGGTGGTCACTCTGCGATTTCTTGACTTGTAAGCGGTAAACCGTTAGTATTTTTTCACTTATGAAAACATATAAGATATTTTCCTCCCGCAACTGGGCTCGGACGCTTGTGGCTCTTGCTCTATTTTCCGTTGCGGCTGGTTCTGCTTATGCCGGGTCTTTTGAGCCTAGCGATTGGACCCACGAGCCCACTTACCTCGGGAAGATCTCCCAAAAGCTAGGATTCGGGTTCCTCAATATTACAGCTGGTTGGACGGCTCTTTTCTTTGAACCTTGTAAGGATCAGAACTTCTTTGTGGGCGTCGGCAAAGGGATTGGCTACATGGTTACGAATACGGCCGGTGGCATCCTTCATGCGGCGACTTTTCCTATTCCTATTGATATTCCACTCCCGAATGGCGGCATTGCGTATGAATATAAAAAATAAGCGGTTTCTTGTAGCGATCGTCGTGTCAGCCGTTCTTTTTCTGTCGACCATCATGCCTGCGCATGCGGCATCTCCTTGGATGGAAAAGAAGGAATATGGTGGGAAGACTTGGGGAAAATTTTGTTTTGGAATGAAGAATACTTTCTTGGGCTGGATGACGCCGTGGGCTGAGGCCAGGAACCCGAAGTATCAAGCTCAATGGATCGGTTATTCGGCAGGGATGGGTGAAGGCGTGATCTACACGGCCGGAGGGTTGATCCAGCTCGCTACTTTTTTTATCCCCGTGGATTTTCCGGATATGGGCTGGGGATTGCCGATCCCGGATCCGGAAAGAGTTAAGAATCCTCCGAAAACCTACGCTCCCTACAGTAAAAAGTAGAAGTTCGCTAGATTTTCTTCCGCTGTTTTCAAGCCATCTTAACTCTGTTATAATCCCCGCTCGATAACATGGTTATTTTTCAAGCTCTTCAGGAAAGGATCCTATGTTTAAACCCCTTATGATCGAGCCGACCGAACGCCTTAAAAAACTGCCGCCTTACCTTTTCGCAGAGATTGACAAAAGGAAACGCGAACTCATCGCCAAAGGGAAGGATGTGATCGACCTCGGGGTCGGGGATCCGGACATCCCAACGGCGGACTTTATCATTGAGGCCCTTACCGTTGCCGCGAGAAATCCGCGCAATCACCGTTATGCCCTCGATCAGGGAATGCCAGAATTTCGTCACGCGATCCGGGACTGGTTTCAGCATCGCTTTGGCGTGAAACTCGATCCGGACAAAGAGATCCTTCCGCTCATCGGTTCTAAGGAGGGCATCGGGCATTTGCCGCTTGCGGTTCTGGAGCCAGGAAAAGTTTGTCTTATTCCGGACCCCGGTTATCCCGTGTACCGTTCGGGCACACTTTTCGCCGAAGGCATTCCCTACGCAATGCCGCTTCTGGAAAAGAACCATTATTTTCCTGATTTTGATGCGATCCCGGAAGAGGTTTTGAAGAACTCACGGCTCATGTTCCTTAACTACCCCAACAATCCGACCTCGCAGGTCGCGGACAAGGCTTTTTTTGAAAAGGCCGTCGCGTTTGCGCGTAAGCACGGGATCTTGATCGCGCATGACGCGGCTTATTCGGAGATGTGCTATGAAGGGCTCAAGTCACCGAGTATTCTTGAGATTCCGGGCGCGAAGGAGATCGCGGTTGAACTTTTCTCGCTTTCAAAAACGTACAGCATGACCGGCTGGCGTGTGGGCTTTGCGGTCGGAAATGCGCAAGTGTTAGCGCTTCTCGCCAAGGTGAAGTCAAACTTGGATTCCGGTATTTTCCAGGCGATCCAGATCGCGGGCATCCAAGCACTTCAGGCCGGGCAACAGGAGTTAGAGAAAAATCTCAAAATCTATCAGGAGCGTCGAGACCTATTGGTGCAAGGGTTCCGGGATCTTGGCTGGAAGATTGAAGCACCGAAAGCGACTTTTTACGTTTGGATTTCGGTACCGCCAGGATATACCTCTGCGGAACTGGCCTTGAAATTCCTCGAAGAGCTGAACATCGTGGTGACTCCGGGGAACGGATTTGGGCCGAATGGAGAAGGGTATTTTAGGATCTCTCTTACCGTCGCTGAATCGCGGATCATGGAAGCTCTCGACCGGATCAAAAAGAGCCATCCGCATCATTCAAAGCTTTAAAGGGTTTCCTCCTCACATCGGAATGTGTGGAAAGGGAAAGCATGCCACTCGTCTACATCAGCATCGGATCCAATCTTGGGGACCGGAAAAGTTATTTTGAGTTTGCGGCCAAAGAGCTTCTGGTTGACGACCGGATCCGTGATCTGAAGCGTTCGCCGGTCTATGAAACGGATTCGATCGGCGTTAAAGGACCTCGTTATTGGAATGCGGTCTGGAGTCTTGTGACGGAGCTTCCCGCGGCCGTGCTTTTAAAAAGAATGCATGACATCGAAGCGGCGGCCGGCCGGCAAAGGGTTACGGTCAATGAGGCTCGGGTCCTGGATCTCGATATTCTTTTTTATGGAAAAAAAATGTTACGGAGATTGACCTTCACCATTCCTCACCCGCGGCTTCACGAAAGAGCTTTTGTTCTTGTGCCGTTTTGTGATCTTGCTCCTGAATTCATCCACCCGGCGCTGAATAAAAGCATGAAACAATTGTTGGAAGAGTTTCGTTTGATGCATGACGGTGTCCGCGGAGTGGAGCGAGTTGCCTCCGGAGCTTAATATGAAGACCACTCGAAATCCTAAAGAACTTCAGGCTGTTTTAGAGCAGGCGAGGCGGAAGGGGCAAAGTGTGGGCTTTGTGCCTACCATGGGGGCGTTGCATGAAGGGCACTTGTCGCTTGTTCGCGCCTCCAACCGCGAAAACGATATCACCCTTGTGAGTATCTTCGTCAATCCCACGCAATTTGGCGCCAATGAGGACTACGCGAAATATCCTCGTGTTTTGGCGGAAGATATGAAAAAACTCCGAACGGTCAAGGTCGATCATCTTTTCTGTCCCTCGGCTGTGGCCATGTATCCCGAAGGTTATGCCACCTTTGTGGAGGTTCGACCCAGGCTCTCGAATATCCTTTGCGGGAAATTTAGACCCGGTCATTTCCGCGGTGTGGCGACTGTGGTGGCGAAGCTCTTGAACATCGTGGGGGTTTGCCGGCTTTATCTTGGAGCTAAGGATTTCCAGCAAGCAACCGTGATACGCCAGCTTGTGCATGATCTGAATATGCAGGTCCAGGTTCGCGTGATGCCGACGGTGCGGGAAAAGGATGGACTGGCCATGAGTTCTCGAAATCGTTATCTCAGCCCTGATGAACGGCGTCGGGCTATCGCGATCTCCAGGGTTCTTTTTGCATTGAAACGGGACCTTTTACAAAAAAAAGGGAGCCTTGTGAGTTTAAAGGCCAGGGCCCTCGGGGAATTGAGGAAGAATGTAGACCGGATACAATACCTCGAGATCGTGGATCCTGGGACGCTTGAGTCCGTCAAAAAGCGTCAGAAGAACATGGCCTCATTGACGGCGTGCTTTGTCGGCAAGACAAGACTGATCGATAATGTTATAATTCGCGCCTAGTAAACTCCATGAAATGCACCACTGAAATTTTTAAATAGAGGATTTATGCAGAAACAAATGTTGGGTGGGAAGATCCACCGCGTGACCGTGACCGAGGCGTGCATCGATTATCCCGGCAGTATCACGATTGACAAAAAACTTATGGACGGGGCGAATATTCTTCCGCATGAGAAAGTCCTGATTGCGAATCTTAACAATGGTTCCCGCATCGAAAGCTATGCCATCCCGGGTCCTGCAGGGTCCGGTGTGATCTGCCTGAATGGTGGTGCGGCGAAACACGGAAAAGCGGGCGATATTGTCATCATCCTGACTTTTGTAGTGCTCACGGTTGCGGAAGCCAAGAGGCACAAACCTAAAGTTGTTTACGTCGATTCCAAGAACCGGATCGTGAAGAAATAAGATGAAAAACAGGATCAAGGTCGGGATCATCGGAGGAGGAACGATCGGGACAGCGCTCGCACATGCGGTGGTGAAGGATCTAAAGGCCTTTGCGCAGCTTAAGTTCCTGTGCGAAAAACACAAGGAAAAGGCGGCTACACTCCAGAAAAAATTTCAGTTCTACGCCCACCTAGTTCCACTGACCGAGTTGGTTCGTCGCTCAGACCTGATCATTGAAGCCGCGTCGCCTAAGGTCGCGGCACAGGTCGTGAAGCTCGCCTGCAAATGGAATAAAAAAGTTCTCATCATGAGTGTCGGAGGATTGCTCCAGCCGCAGGTGGTGGAGCTTCTCAAGAAGAACCGGTCCCGCATCTTTTGCCCTTCAGGCGCCATCACAGGAGTCGACGGTGTCCTGGCGGCGGCCAACGGAAAGATCCGGAAAGTCCGCTTGATCACGCGTAAGCCTCCCGAGGCGCTGATGGGCGCGGCTTATTTTCTCAAGAAAAGATTTCCGGTGCTTAAAACTCTCTCGGAGGAGAAGTGCATCTTTCGGGGCCCAGCTATTGAGGCGATTGATCATTTTCCGCAGAACATCAATGTTGCTGCTGTGTTGAGCCTTGCGGGGATTGGTCCCGAGCGCACGCAAGTGGAGATCTGGACCTCACACTCCTATAAAGGGAATCGCCATGAGGTACTGGTGGAAGGGGATTTTGGCACGTTTACCACGGTGACGCAGAATAAGCCCGCGCCCGGAAATCCCAAGACAAGTTATCTAGCCATTCTCGCCGCGATCGCCACACTTAAAAAAGCTTTCGCCTCTGTCCGCGTCGGGACCTGAGAAAGACGGCTCGCAAGGAATTCCGCACATGGATGAATTCATTGAAATCCGTGGGGCACGAGAACACAATCTCAAGAATCTGACGCTCAAGATTCCCCGCAACAAGGTTACGGTCATTACAGGTCTTTCCGGTTCCGGAAAATCCTCCCTCGCGTTCGATACGATCTACGCCGAAGGTCAGCGCCGCTATCTTGAAAGTCTTTCTTCTTACGCCAAGCAATTCCTTGAAAAGCTCAAGAAGCCGGACGTGGATCACATCTCCGGACTTTCTCCGGCAATCGCGATCGAACAACGCTCTGTCACGCATAATCCTCGCTCCACGGTCGCAACCGTCACCGAGATCTACGATTATCTGAGGCTTCTTTTCGCTAAGGTCGGGATTCCACATTGCCCCTCATGCCATGAACCGCTTCGGAGTCAGACCCGTGAAGAGCTTTTAAAGGATCTTCTCGAGCGTTTTTCAGGACGCGAAGTTCAGGTTCTGGCGCCGCTTGTGCGCGGACGTAAAGGAGAGTTCCAGAAACTTTTTCAAGACGCTCTAAAAAAAGGTTTTGACCGGGCACGCATCGATGGAAATGTGAGGCTCATCAAGCAGGATATGAAGCTCCGAAAGTCCGTGCGCCACGATATAGAGATCGTGATCGATGAACTGACGCCATTCAAAGAAGAGGAAAGGCGATTCAGAAATTCCTTTGTTTGTGCGCTGGATTTTACGAAGGGGCACGTGGCGATCCTGGAAAAGGAAAGCGGCGGTAAAGGGGAGCTTCATTTTTTTTCCACCACCAAGACCTGCGCCAAGTGCCAGATCAGTTTGCCGGATCTCGCGCCCAACATGTTCTCCTTCAACAGCCCCTACGGAGCCTGTCCGAAATGCAAGGGGCTTGGGAAACTCTCGCAGATTTTTATGAAGGGCGTGATCTCCGCGCCCCAGAAACCGCTCATGAGCGCGCTCAATAAAGATGTCTTTTTCTCGTTCAATAAATATTTTTTCGAGGATCTTCTGCATGACCTAACCGAGAAATATAATTTCGAATGGGACACGCCGTACCAGGATTGGCCGGAAGACGCGAAAGAAGTGTTCTTTCTTGGGGATGGGGATATATCCGGGCTGGTGGAAGAATGGGAGCGACTTTTCCACGAAACAAATTCTGAGGAAGTGCGCGCGAAGGTTCGTAAATTTCTGCGTGAGGAGATCTGCCCGGAATGTGAGGGGAAGCGGCTCCGCAAAGAAAGCCTTGGCGTCTTGATTAAAAATAAGAATATCGCCGAGGTTACGGCTTTACCGGTCGACGAGGCGGTGCCGTTCTTTCGTGATCTGTGTTTTCAAGGCGCGCAGAAAGTAATCGCAGAGCCTATTCTCAGGGAGGTTCGCGAGCGGCTTTCATTCCTTCTTAATATCGGACTTGGATATCTCGCGCTCGATCGAACCGTTGCGACGTTGGCCGGAGGGGAACTCCAGCGCATCCGGCTTGCGGCGCAGATCGGACTGGGGCTAACGGGTGTTCTCTATGTGCTGGACGAGCCGAGCATCGGTCTTCATCCTCGTGATAATGGGAAACTTTTGGATGCTCTTGAAAAACTTCGCGATCTCAAGAATACGGTGCTCGTGGTCGAGCATGACGAGGAAACGATTCGGCGGGCGGATCATGTGATCGATCTCGGGCCAGGGGCGGGGATCGAGGGCGGCCAGATCGTGGCACAGGGCGCTCCGGCCCATCTCAAATCTCATATTTCAAATTACCCGGCGTCGCTTACGCTCAAATATCTTTCGGGCGAACTTTCGATCGAGGTTCCCAAAGAACGCAAGGACGCCCACAAGGCCTCAAAACTTGTTTTGAAGGAATGCCGTGAACATAACCTGAAAAACATCGACGTGGCTTTTCCTCTCGGGCTTTTTATTTGCGTGACCGGCGTCTCGGGTTCTGGAAAAAGCACGCTTGTTCACGATATTCTCTATAAAGAGCTTCACAATCGGATCTGGAAAACCGAGTATAAGGTGGGAGCTTTCGGAATGCTTGAGGGTGCAGACAGGATCGACAAAATTATTGAAATTGACCAGGCGCCGATCGGACGCACGCCTCGTTCAAACCCCGCGACGTACACGGATATTTTCGGATTTATTCGAAAGCTTTATAGTGACATGGAACTTTCGAAGCTCCGTCATTATTCTCAGTCGCGTTTCAGTTTTAATCTTAAGGGTGGGCGCTGCGAGAATTGCCGGGGGGCCGGATCTGAAAAACTCGAGATGAGCTTCATGCCGGACCTCTTTGTGGTTTGCGACTCTTGTCGCGGCAAGAGGTATAACGAGCCGACGCTTGATGTCCGTTACCAGGGTAAAAACATCGCGGAGGTGCTCGATCTTTCGGTGCGCGAGGCGATCGGATTTTTCGCGAGGCTTTCCATGATCCGCGAACGGTTGGAAGTGCTTGAAGCTGTTGGGTTGGGTTATCTGAAACTCGGGCAATCTTCGACCACGCTTTCGGGTGGGGAGGCCCAGAGGATCAAGATCGCCGCCGAGCTCATTAAAAAAGCGACGGGAAAAACACTTTATCTTTTAGACGAACCCACAACAGGGCTTCACTTCGGGGATATCCAGCATCTTTTGAAGGCGCTCTTTGATCTCCGGAGCCAGGGCAACACGGTTGTGGTGATCGAGCACAACCTGGATGTCATCAAGACGGCTGACTACGTGATCGATCTTGGGCCGGAGGGTGGGAAGGATGGGGGGCGTGTGGTGGCCTGCGGTACCCCGGAAGAGATTACTGAGGTTGCGGGCTCCTATACAGGGCAGTTCCTCCGTAAGGTTTTCGGAATAACCGCTGAATGAATGCGATCGGTTGCTCGAAGTGGAAAAAATAAAGTTCTTTTAAATGAAATCGTTCCTTGCTATATTATGCTCGTTGTTGGATAAAAATTCTGTTCCTAAAGGAGCCCCCCATGATCATGGAAATCGGAATTGTCGCCGGAGAGATTTGGCACTTCCTTGATGAAAAGAAAAGCGCCACCGCGGATGAACTTACCAAAGGTTTGAAACGCCCTCGCGAACTCGTGATGATGAGTCTGGGTTGGCTTGCTCGCGAAGGTCATGTTACTTTGGGGACTCCTGAAAGCGGTTACTCAGCGACGCTCAATCGAAAATAATTTGCGAACGTGAAGTATTGTTGCGTTCTCAGCACGGCTCCAAATATTAAAAAGGCCCGCTTCTTAGCGGGCCTTTTAGTTTCTAAGCGGCTTGCCGCATGCGTTCAGATCCTTCCCGGCCTCGAATCCCATTACTGCTGGCGCGGTAAAAAAGAAACTTCCAAGGAAGTCCTCCTCATCATCAAAACCCGTGTCTCGCTTTACAAGTTGCTCGAACAATCCATCTGCAAGAATCACCCCTACGAAGTCCCGGAGATCGTTTGTTTGCCTGTCGCCCAAGGATACGCCAAGTATCTGAAGTGGATAGATGGGGAAACTGATTAAGACGCCAGGTAGGCTCAAGAAGCTAAATAGGCACAAACCCAAGCCTCTTAGGCTTTTTAAATGTTTTAAGCTTTTTGGTTTTTAGATCTTGGAAGGCGAAACAGCGATGAATACTCTGGCGGTCTTTTGACCTTCATTCGAGATCTGATGGGGGAATGAGGCGTCGAAGTAGAGGGTTTCCTGAGCCTTGAGATCGTATTCCTGGCTTTCGAGCTTGACCTTAATGTGTCCCTCAAGTAACCACACGAATTTTTCTACGCCGCGCTCGTTGTGTTCCTTCTCCGTCTTACCGCCGCTCTGGAGGGTCAAAAGAAGGGGTGTGATCTTTTTTTTGGAGCTTTCCTGCGTGAGCACTTCTACGTGTACATCCTTGGTGTGATGGGTGGCCGTGCGTGCTTCCTTCGCTTGATGGCTGATCTGTTCGTAACGACGATCAACCCCAGTGTAGAGCTCAGAAAGTCCGATTCCGAGCGTCTCGGCGATCTTCTCATGGCTCTCGACCGTTCCGATCATGGTGCCGGTCTCGATGCGAGAAAGGGTGGCCTGGGCGATGCCGGTCTTTTGGGAGATCTCGACAAGCGTGAGGCTTTTTTCCTTGCGAAGCGTTCGTATACGTTGTCCTAAATTTTTAAGCATGAGCCATTCTACCCGCGCGCCTTTTTTAGTCAAGGCGAATATAACAAAAATGAATAAATAGTATTATAGTTATTATAAAATATATATTGGCTTACACTCATATTTATGCCACCCGCCCTTTAACATTAACAAAAGGATGTATCAAAATGCTGTGTCGAGCAGAAGTAAAACGGGCTTTGGGAGTAATGGCGATCGCTACGTTCTTCTTCAGGGGTCTTTCCATGATTGCCGCAGAAAAGGTGCTGGCCGGTCAGCCTAAGGCGACTTTGCAACTTCAGGGTCAGACGCAGCCTGCGGTGATGGTGAATGTCAACAAGGCCACACAGAGGAATTGATCAAAGTCCGTGGGATTGGACCGGTCATGGTCAAGTAGATCATCGAGTATTGTGAAATCCGTCCTTTATGTCGCTATCGAGCAAGCAGGGATGGAAACGGATCGACTGATCTCGGCCCAGGAATTGCTCCGCGAGCTTTTGGCTCTTGTCGCTTTGCGGGCCGATCCCGTTCGCCGTGAACGGCAAGAAGCTCTTACGATACTCGACGAGCTCAGGATTCGTCATCGGCTTGGAGGATAAGAGGTGAGGCGCCTTTTGACGAAGTGTACGCTATGGTGTATACTTCTCTGGGAGGTGTCTCATGACTCAAACAATTACTTTGAAGGAGCTGCGCCCTGCGTTACCTAAGGTTGTGGATGCGATTGACTCGAAAATGGACCGTTATGTGGTGACCCGTCGAGGGAAGCCCGTGATCGTGATGTTGAACATCGAGGACTACGAGGCCCTGATGGAGACTCTGGATATTCTTGCAGATCCCGAAGTGAAGAAAGGTGTCGGCCGAGGGGTGAGGGATGCCAGCCAGGGTCGGACCCGTTCTTGGCAGGAGATTAAACGTTCCCTTGAAAAAATATAAATTAGAGCTGACCCGTCAGGCAGAATCTGTGCTGAGGCAGATAGCGGACCGGGAGAGGGGTCTCTACCAACGCATTGCCAATGTTCTCGATTCGTTGGAAACAGATCCGTTTCAGGGAAAGGCGCTCAAGAGAACGCTTAAAGGGTTTCATTCCTACCGTGTTGGAAGCTATCGTGTTATTTACCGTATCTTTCAATCCAGGCTTCTTGTGATTGTCATTGATGTCGGTCACCGCCGCGATATTTACCGCTGATCCCGTCCCCAGCTTGATTCGGCAAGGGGTTTTTGTTACAATGCCGCCTCTTTAACGAAGCGTTTTTAACCCTCTTTATGACTTTCAGGGAAGACGATGCCTAAGCCTTTGACATTCCAAGAGTTAATACAAAAGCTGAACGATTATTGGGCGAAGCAAGGTTGCCTTGTGATGCAGCCCTATGACCTCGAAAAAGGCGCCGGCACTTTTTCCCCCCACACATTCCTCCGAGCTCTCGGTCCCGAGCCATGGAAGGCGGCGTATGTTGAGCCCTCCAGGAGGCCCACGGATGGTCGCTATGGCGAGAACCCGCACCGAACTCAACAATACTATCAATATCAGGTCATTCTGAAGCCATCTCCTGGGGACCCGCAGGAACTTTATCTGAATAGTCTCCGTGCAGTCGGTATTGACCCGCTTTCCCATGATATCCGTTTTGTAGAAGATGACTGGGAATCTCCGACGCTTGGTGCGTGGGGTCTTGGCTGGGAAGTGTGGCTCGACAGTCTTGAGATCACGCAATTCACTTATTTCCAGCAATGCGGTTCGATCGATCTGGACATGATCTCTTGCGAGATCACTTATGGCCTCGAACGTATCGCCATGTTCCTTCAGCAGAAGGATTCGCTCTTCGATATTCAATGGAATGACAAAGTGACCTATGGCGATGTTCATCT
>Ga0114951_10005039_pt1 | contig 12421 bp, 9 predicted proteins | sample AM7aDNAmetaG_FD_88677 | JGI IMG/M metagenome (GOLD analysis project Ga0114951, IMG submission 88677) | Freshwater microbial communities from Finland to study Microbial Dark Matter (Phase II) - AM7a DNA metaG | ecosystem: Environmental > Aquatic > Freshwater > Lake | place: Finland: Lake Alinen... | reverse complement strand
TGCTTGATCACATTCAGCGAATCACCAGAGTATTCCAATGTCCTCACATCCGTGCCGTCGCCGCTCGCCGGCTGCGAATATTGGATCAGCCTGCCAACGCCATACAATGAGGCAGAAGGCCCCTGTCGAAAGCTGAAGTAATCACTGTCCTCGTAAGTGTAGGTCGTATTGTTCCACTGTTCCTTCCAGGACTTCAGATTGCCGGAGGCATAATAGGTAAGCTGTCGGATGACCGGCCAGGACGTCTTGTGCGTCGGGTCATGGTCCACACCGTTCGCATAAACGGTCTTTGCGATAAGCGCCGAAACGCCGTTCCTGTAGGCATAGACAGATTCTGTCGCCAGACCGTTCTGCGGGACGTTCCATTGATACTGAAACTGGGTGTTCTGATAAAGACGCGGAAGCGCGCTACCCGAGGCGCTCCAGGTGCTGAAGAAATCCCAGGGACTCTGCCCCGACTGAGCGTAAACCCGGTGAGTCAAACTGTAGAACGCGCTCGCGCCACCCGCCTGATAAGTTCCGTAGCCGTTATTGTGCGCGCCGTCAGTGAAATACGAATTGGTAGGGGTTAATCCGGCCCAACCCGTTCCCGCCCAGTTCATCCCCAAAAGACCGCCTAGCACACCACCTCCGGAGACAATACCCGTGGCAAAAGAATTGGAAATAGAGGAGGCTTGGGCATTCCCGCCCGCCAAACCGCCGACATAAGCATCATCGCCCGTGACGGCGCCTGTGGCGTAGGAATTGGTGATTCTGGAGTGATCCCAGTTGTATCCCACAAGACCACCGGTAAAATCATGATGACCGGTCACATTGCCCGTGGCGTAGGAATCGGAGATATAGGATTGGAAATTGTATCCCACCAAGCCGCCGATCGAATCGACCGTACCCGTTACCGTGCTTGAGGAATAGGACCGGGTAATCGATGAGGCGCCGTAGTTGTATCCCACCAGGCCGCCAACCACAATGGCCCCCGAGACCGTGCCGGAAGAATGGGAACCGGAGACGGACGCTCCATGATTAAATCCCGCAAGAATTCCGACCAGATACCGACCCGACACAGTGCCCGACACGTACGCATTGGAAATGGCTCCGCCGTTCATGCCTACAAGACCGCCGACCGCATCCCGCCCCATAACATTCACGCCGGTAAGTCCGAGATCATGTATTGTGGCGCTCGGATCGAGATAGCTGAAAAGGCCGAGATAATCCGAATTCGGGCGATTGATCGTGAGTCCATTGATCGCATACCCCGCGCCGTCAAAATTGCCGGTAAAGGCGTTGTTGAAATTTACATCAAAGATCCCGAGCCACGAACCGTCCCAGTTCGGGAGCGGCTGGCCGGTCCAGTTCCCTATCGAGTCGAATCCGGCACCCGAATTCCAACTCGCGGTTGAGGAAGCGTCTATATTCCTGGCGAGCCGAAAATTGTCCGAAAGAAATCCGTTCAGCGCCTGAAGATCGTAAATATCCCGCACCTGATAGGCGCCGTTCACGCGATCGCCGAAACGGTTGAACCCGGCTGCGGCATCTGGAATGGAAAAGCTTCCGCCAACATTGAAAGTGTGATTCGTCGGACTCAGGTCGACCCAGTGACCACCGGCTTGGGAGAAATTACCAGTAACATTGACATTCGCCTGCTGGGTAATCGTGCCGGTATAACCCGAGGACAGGGTGATGCCAAGGACGGAAGCGGTCGCATCGATAATGCAATTACCGATTGCGTAGGAACCGAAAACCGCGATGTCATGCAAGGTGGGGGCAATCCCTCCGAGCCAGTTCGCGCCGGCCGACCAAAGGCTCGCTCCGGTGCCACTATTGATCCAGGTGAAATCAGAGGCAAAACTATCCAGAACAACTTTTGGCAGCGTGATCGTCGTGGAATTTTTCGCCTCGTCGGTCGCCGTGACCATAAGCCCGGTATTCTCTCCTTCAACCAGTGTGAATTCCTGTTGCTGCTCCGCGCCGCCATCCACCGTGTATTTCACAAGCAAAGTGGCATGATTCGTCAGGCTCGGCACCGTGCTTGTCACAACGATCGCTGGCGGCACAGTATCGAGCTTCACCGTAAATTGAAAATCGGTAGTATTCCCGAACATGTCAGCGGCGGAAATGGTAAAAATATTATCTCCTTCGCCGAGGGTACGGGTTTCGGAGTACGGGACATTGTCCACGGTGTAACGGAGTTCGTATTGAGACTGGTTGGTGACCGCAGCGGAGAGTGCCGAGATGACGGGTCCGGTAGTGTCGAGAACCTGGCGGCCGTCGTTATAGAACTCTTCGTGAGAACCTTCGGCATAAGCGATCCGGTAGCCTGTAACCTGTCCGTTCGTCAGGATCGGCTCGATCGCGTTGGACGTATTGAAAAGGCTCGCCCTGTCGAGGGCGCTCCGCAGCACCGGCGGCACAAAAGAGCCGATATCAGGATTGCTCACGGAGGTGTAGTCCCCTGTCGAGGGACTCACGAACACCGGATTCATAAGCACATTGCCATTCGTCCAGCCTTGTCCTGATTTGGGACTTATCGCCGGAGGAAGATGTGTTCCCGTGATATCGCCGGTTTCCTTATTATTGAAAAGAACATTGTTCTCGACCACTGCGGAACCCGGCACTGCTTCCCAGATCGACTGCGTCTTTTGGTTCGCGATGATGTTATTCTGAATGAGCGGCGCCTGGCCTCCCAAGATCTTGATCCCGGTATAACTTGTAAAACTTTCGGCAACACTCACACGATAGAACCGCGATCCCGTCCTCGGCCCTGTCAGGGAACCGTCATCCAGCCATGTCGTAACGCCTGAAGGATTGGCCAGCACGAAGGCTTCCTCAAAAACTCCCGGAGAAACCGTTCTTTGGAGGCTCTTCCAATGAATTAAATCCGACGTGTATTCAATGCGATAAGAATAAATGCCCGAAGCCCCGGAGATATTCATCTGGAAACCCCGGCCTTGAATATAGGCGTAACCCGTGATCTGTGGATCTGGCGGAACCGGATTATTCCCCGTGATGGTGTTGTAGCGGATCACGTTGCCATTCTTAGCACCGTTGATGGCGACATTATTTTCGACGAACGTGTTCCCTTCGATCAGAATGTCTGAAGCATCGGTCGTGATATTGATCCCGGCGCCGAGATTGTTCGTGATCAAATCACCACGAACCTTGACATCGGCCCCCTCGATCGTGATGGCACCCAAGGTCTGCCCGAGCAGCGCCCGAGCAGCGCAAACCGTCAGGTTCTCGATCCGGTTGTCACCGAGGGCTCGAATCACGGAATTGCCAGCCGTAAAATCGCCGGTGAGGACCGTTTGCTTTTCGTCCTCCCCTTTCAGCTGCACGCCTTGCTTTAAGACCACATTCTCATGATAAGTGCCGGCATGGAGATAGACCGTGTCTCCGGCGGAGCATAGATCAATAGCGGTCTGAATAGATCCTCCTACAAAAACATCGCGTGTCACCGGAGCCGGTGCGGGCGCCCGCTGCGGAGTTTTCTTTTCAATAGAAAGAGGATTGTCATTGGGAGTTGCGCCACCGGAGGGGATGGGATCATCCGGCTTGGTTGTCTGCGAGTTCGCCTGATCCAGCGTCACGACGGGCACGAATTGCCGGGTTTCATTTTGAGTCAGATCGGAAGGTGTCGCGAAGGAAGAAGGAACAAAGGTCCCGCCGGAGAGAAAAAAGGCGGCTGTCAAAACAGAAGTCACTTTATAAAGAACTCTATTTTTTGAAGAAGAAAATCTCATGAAATAATCCTCGCGATTTGTATTCAGGAGAGTGAGATTCGCGAATCCTAACACACCATTTGAGGAATGGCAAATTTCAAAAGGGGGCTATGAGAACGACTATATTCGAATAATCCGCGTTGTTCCATATCACTATAAGTTGCTACAAGTGATTAAAAACGAATGGCGTTAGTACATGAAATTGGAGCTCATGCCATAGACCGTAATTGATATCGGCGTGTGGTAGAGTTCCAAAAGACCCGCCTTTGTCACGAGTAAATGTGGATGTGGTGATAATCTCGCCATGCGTATATTCAACGGGCACAGGATCGTCTGTAAAAAAAGGTGGCCCGGCAAAACTACTTTTCTGAAGAAAAAGGCATAAAAGAAAGGATGCAAGAATGAACCGTTCAAAGCACCCCACTTGCATCTTCATGCTTCTTGTCTTAGCTTTTCCAATTGGTTCTCTCGAGCAATTGCAAAAATCAAAATGACACAAATGAGTATTGAGGACGCCACCGTCCCAAGATTAATGCCTCCCTTTCGAATCGGCTTTGTAAGAAAGTCCCCAAATGTTGCACCAAAGGGTCTTGTTAAGACAAATGCTACCCAGAACAGTAATACCCCGGAAACTTTTGTAAAGAAGTGCAAGAGGGCAACAATGACAAGTATTACGGATATTAAAATCGCGCTGTTCATGAATCCAAGCCCCAGATTATCCGCAAAAAAATCTCCTGCTGCCGTTCCCAGCGTATTCGCGATCAGAAAAGCGATCCAATAATAGATCTCTACGGACGGCGTCGTAATACATTCGACATTGATCGATCTTTCTTTTTTATGCCAAACGACAAGCACGATGAGTAACAGCGCTATCAAAACAGCCGATCCTACGGCATAACCCAGTCCTAAGGTGCGATCGATGAAATCGGAGATCGCTGTGCCGGCAACGGCGGAGGCGGTAAACGTCGCCCAGTAAGCCACCGGATGGTAGCCTTTGATCAGGAGCTTGATCACAAGCAATACGAGGAACAGGCTCATAAAGATCGCGATCGTCGTGCCATAACCCAAATGGAGGGTCATGGAGAACATATCCGCACCGGTTTCCCCGAGCGTCGTCGACACTATTTTAATGACCCAGTATAAAAAGATAATGTGGGGGACTCGATCCATCACCGCTGCAGTCACAGATACTTTCTCCTTTGGAAGAATACAATTGCAGAAGCTAATGTTTTAATAGATGCCCTTAATTCATTCCGGAAATGGCTGGCCCTTAGACTGGAAAAATATAAGAAAAAAATTCACTGCGGCTGGAAACAGCCGCCTTCTCGAAGATCTGGGTCATATGTTGTTTGACCGTCTTCTCAGAGATCTTGAGCGATTTCGCAATCTCAGCATTGGAAAGACCCTTGAGCGCCAACACAGCAACGTGGCCTTCTTGGGGCGTTAGTTCCAGCTGGCTCAGGCCGCGATCCACACAATACTGCAGGGAGCTCGGGGTTTCGATCACTTTCTGGATAACCTTCTGAAGCGATTGAAACGTGAACGGTTTTTCGAGCAAGTAATTTGCGCTGGAATTAAGCGCTTCGCGCGTATATTCCAGGCTGTTGAAGGCAGTAATCAGGATGCAAGGCGTGTGGACCTGCCGTTTCCGAAGTTCCTGAAGCAACTGAATCCCAGACATTCCTGGTAAACGAATGTCGCTGATCAGGAGATCGTAGGATCCCGGCTTGATATTCGGGAGCGCATGCTCGGCATCCGGGAAGACATCACAAACGGATTTATTCTCCCGGAGCTTCCCCGCAAAGATGGTCCGCGCGTCCCTATCGTCTTCAATGTACGCGATCTTCATGACCGCACTCCGGGAATCAGCAATGTCACTTCAGCGATACCTTCCTCATTCGAAAGCACCACTTCACCGCCGACATGTTCCACTATATTCCGAAGGAGCGTCAACCCCAGCCCGAAACCCTTCCGACTTGCGACGGGTGAGCGACCTTGTTTTTCCAAGACCTCAACAGGAAATCCGTGGGACGTGGTATTACTTAGCTTGATCTCAATCTGATCGCGCAAAGACGAACTAAGTTTCGCAGCAAGCTGGATCTCGCGGAAACCTTCATGATTTTCAAGTTCGTCACAGGCATTGCTGAAAAGCGTACTGAACACCTGGTCCAAAAGGATCGGATGCATCTGAATCTTTAACGGTTCGATCTCCTGGGAGTAATGGATGCTTAAAGGACGCAAACGGTCCAAGACCTTATCCGAAATAAAGGTATCCGTCCAGAGGCGCAAGTCCGTCTCTTTCTTCGCATGGATCACGTCAAAAAGGGAACTCCATCGCTTGTATTGCGCGGTGATGTGCTCGAAACGTTTCAGATTCCGGTCAATGATGTCCTGGGCCTGAGCGGGCAAAGCGGCTTTGCTGTCCTCCAGAACCGCGGTAATGTTATGCATCGGATTACGGATCTCGTGAAGAAAAAGTGAAATCAAGTTATTGATTAGAAGATTTTTCTGAAATTGGGTGTTTTGCAGGGAAAGCTGACGGTTGAGCCGCTTCTGCTTCACGAACATATTGAGGCCAATCCCTACAACAAGCCCCAGAATGATCGGCAGAACAATATCGATAACATCGTGAGCCGCGTAAAGGAACCGGATGTAATGGAGGGTTTTGTGTTTTATTAATCTTCCGGTGACATTTTCATCGAGAACCGCATAAAAAATCCCAACTGCCAATCCCAGGGAAGGGTAAAGAAATTGATTCCACTGCCATAGGTTCCGCTTCAAGACATCTTTCATAATTTTGGAGTATACCATAAAGACCCACTCCCAATACCCCCGACTTTGGTCGGATGCGCTAAAAACTCAAAATGCCGTACTATCTCTCATCGCGAAGTTCAGAACCACCAACATCATCAGGAAAAGTGCCTATGCAAGAGATGGTCAGCGAACAACCCGTTGCCGTGAAAGCCGCGGAAGAAATTTATGAATTTACCGGTCGCCACCTTGTCGCCAATTATTTTGAATGCGATCATGAGGCCTTAATCCAGGTTACGGATCTCATAGAGGCGATGAAGCAGGCCGTGGAAGCTTCCGGAGCAACGCTTTTGGAATCGTCTCAGTACATTTTCCCGGGTTCCGGCATGACGGCAGCTATGCTGCTTTCAGAAAGCCATGCCAGCATCCACACCTATCCAGAACACAAATCGTGCTTTATTGACCTTTTTACCTGTGGGCAAACTTGCAGCGCGGAAAAATTCGACGAAGTAATGCGTCAATACCTCCGCCCCGCCCGCGTTTCTTACAAACTATTGCGCCGGCATCAGCGGATTGAAGAGGATTCTTTTAAAAAAACTGACAGCATCGATCTGAACCTGAGCGACCTTTCTTATGGAACGGTCGCCCCAACAACAAAAAGGCAGGAACCATGTCCACACACCCAACCATTACCGAAACTCAGCGCATTCCTTCTGACTCCGGGATTCTTTCAAATCTAAAAGATCGTGAGGTTTTTTCGGCTCTCAAAACTGAGCGCGAGAAATTTATTTTCGTCGAAAATTCCGATGACCACGATCGCTTCCTTTACTCTATTTCAGAGATCATTTACAGCGGACAAACGGCCTTCCAGAAAGCACTGATCGCGGATACACCCAATTGGGGGCGTATTCTTGTGTTGGATGGCGCCATTCAAAGCTCTGAAGATGATGAATCTCTGTACCATGAGGCTTTGGTTCAACCCGCGATGCTTTGCCATCCCGATCCCAAAAAAGTTCTGATTATCGGCGGCGGAGAGGGCGCTACGCTGCGGGAGGTTCTGGTTCACAATTCCGTCGAGTCCGCCACCATGGTCGATATTGACCGCGAGGTCGTGGAGCTTTGTAAAAAACATCTCCCTTCCTGGCACCGCGGAGCCTTTGATGATCCCAGGACGCGTTTAGTCCATGAGGACGGCCGGGCGTTCATTGAAAAGGACAGCACCAAATACGACGTGGTGATCATCGATATCGTGGATATGCTGGACAACGGTCCGGCCCAGCGTCTCTACACAAAACAGTTCTATCAACAACTTCGAAGCCGGCTGAATGATCGTGCGATCGTGGTCGTTCAAGGACTTGAGTTTTCATTCTTGGATGATCAGGAACATGCCGCTCTGTCCCGGACTCTGAAAACCGTATTTAAAGAGGTCCATAGTTACCGCGTCGACATCCCGTCCTTCCTCTCCTGCTGGGGATTTTTGATCGCCTCCGACTGGCTGGATCCTAAAATTTTGGGTCCCCAGAGGATCGACAAAAATATCCAGGAACGGCTCGGAAACGATTGGTTGGACCATCTGACGGGAGATTACGTGAAAAGCATTTTCAATCTCTCAAAAGAAACCACCCTTCGTCTCAACAAGCCGGGGCCCATCCTTGAAGATGACACGGATTTTGAACCGGAACCTGACGAGGAAGAAGATGAGAATGCCTGGTCTCCTATGCAATTCCCGTTAATCCCCAAGAGGTCCTTATGAATCCTGAAAAAGCAGCCATTCTTTACGAAAACCCGGTCGCTAGCCGAATCCGTTTCCTGAAAATAGCGCCCGCCAACAGTCGGGTGATGCGGATATTCAACGAGCCCGAGACTTCTTTTGCTGTGTCCGACACCATCCCGCTGGATGAACTGTTTTCCGCCGAGTGCGGTGAATCGCTAAAGGACGAATGCTACGTGCTATTCATCCCGAAAAATTCCGGCGCACTTCCGGAACATGATGAAGCACTCCGCGCCTGGATCGGGAACGGGACGAGTCTTGTCGATTTGGGAGATAAGAACGGCCGTATCCGGTGGAAAAAATCCTGCTTGATCGTGGAAAGTTCGGAGGAGTGGATGCAAACCATGTTACCGGTCCTGACGGAATTTGTTTTCTATGAGACCGCCCTTCGCAACCTTGAGCAAACCACCGCCTTGGACCTAATCACGGTCAAACAAGATATTCATTTAACCCATGGCGTTACCGGAAAAGACCTAAAAAAACAGCCGCATGTGAACGAGAGAACGGTGCATGCTACACGTCTCCGAATGGAACGCTTGGCATTGGAACAGAAATTCTACGCTCCGTCTTCCTCTTTAAGCCGCGGCCTTCCTTCCCGGTTGATCGAACAAGCAGGCATTGAAGAGCGGCTTGAGTTGTTGGAGGATCAGCTGGAAATCCTCGAGGATATTTACGAGCTGGCAAATGATCGACTTGGTGAATTTAGCTACTTTTTCAAGGAAGCGTGGCTCGAGATCGGCATCGGTTTCCTGCTCATTGCTGAAGTCGTTATCATGCTTTTCGAGTTGCAAAAGCTTTAAAACGGCCGCGTAGGCTATTACCGGATCCTTTTGAAGGCTTCTTCCACAGTATTCCCGATCGAAACAAACCCATGGTTTTTAAGAATGACGAGCTCATGCTTTTTGAGAATTTCCACGGCAGATCTGGCAAATTCCAAAGTTCCGTAGGGATAGGATTTTTGGGTGGTAATGGCGTTCTTGAGGCTTAGGGTATGGGCGTGAAGAATCACTTGCGTATCCGGGCGTGCCTCATAAATCATTTTATGCATCATGGATTCTGAACTCGGCTTGGATTTTCCCGCACAAATGACCTTTTTTCCAACAAAATCAACATCCTTCACGAGCACAAAATCCTCAGGTGTCAGCTTCCCGAGCGAAACACTTACCCGCGTGATCACAAAACTTTTGGAAACACGAAAGCTCAGATTGCCGCAATTCCCAGGACAGAATCCCTTGTCAGTTAAGATCTTCCCGATCCGAATAAGTTCCCCGACTCTCGGATCATCGATCTTTTCTCCTGTGAAATGAACCACATCAAATTTTACGCCAACATGGATTTCCATTATCAACAGGCCTCACGCGATAGGAAAAGTGAATAAAAATCTCCCAAGAGCTTAAAGAAAAAGGCGTTGCAGGATTATACACTCCACAACCCTTATAGAAAAAATCCCATGCCCGGGGACTTTCGTCAACTGGCTGATATCCGCGGGAGAGGTCGAGATTCTCAAGATCTTGGCTAAAGGCTACCGGTTGTTACTATAAGAGCCACCAAGAGCGCTCCAAAGCTCGTAAGAACAGCGCCCCCCTCACTACTTACGATTTCCATTCTTGTCAAAGAAATCTGGATGCATTTTCTTATACCAAGCGCATTCCTTTAAGCAGTAAGCAACCCCTTTCCCCTTTGATCTGGAGCAACTATTGTGTTCGTCGGCAAACATCCAGCATGTCTTTCCCTCTTGTAAAAAATAGACGTGGCATTTTCCCCTTATTTCCTTCGGGCAATCATGAAATTCCCAGCAAGCTTGTGGCTCTTTCATACTCACAACCCCCTTCTATGCCATTTCGTTCGTCGATTATATCCGTGAAAGCAACGGAAGAAAGCCTTAGTTGATTTTAGAACGATAACTTTTTAGTTTTCTCAACTTGATCAAAAAGAACCCAAGGCCGACCAGGAATGATGCGATGGATATGGTGACCAAGACGCATTGAAGCCCTGGCGAGAACTTTTCCCAATCCTTCCCCATGACGCCGCCGATCATAAAAAAAGTCGCGGACCAAATCGTAGAACCTAGAAAAGAAAGGACCACAAAATCAAGAAACTCAACCTCTAATACCGCCGCCAAAGGACCGAGGAGATGCCGGATCACGGGAAGAAAGTAACCAAACACAAGCCCCCACTTGCCCACTCGTTGAAACGAGGATACGAGAGGCCCTTTGATATCGTGATCAGGGTAAAGGTGACGAATATGTTTTTTCGCGACCGCGACCCCTAAGGTGTGAATAATTCCATAGCCTAGGACGGTTGCTGCAACGCCTCCTAAAATGGTCGCCAGAAGCGCCGGGAGAATACCAAGCTTGCCCTGATAAGCCCGATAGCCCACATAGGCTAGAAACCCTTCCAGAGGCAACGGCAACCCGATCACCCCAAGAAACATCGAAAGAAAAATCCCGGCATACTTATACCTTATGGCAAAGGCCGAAACAGGGCCTAAAAACTTAAAGTAATATTTGAGAGACATGGGAAATTATAGCCGCCCCAAAGAGTTCTTATTCATATCGAGCGCATCCATTAAGAAGCCCCACCTTATGGGTGGGGCTTCTTAAATAGCCGGTTCGCCAACGCTTATTGCTTGGAAAGCGAGATTTCATCGATGAGAATGGAACCTTTCTTCGGGCTCGAATTGACGTCGTCGAACACGACAACAAACTCATTGAGCGCATTCCAGTTCTCGATCTTGCGGAACTTGTCAAACGGGATAGAGATCTTCTGCCACTGGTCCGTGACGCCGCCCACGATGTAAGCTGAAGGCTTATTCGTCATGTCCTTCAGTTCGATCTTGAAGCGTTTGGTGTAACCAACCTTGGCATCCCCTTTGACATAAAGGTTCAGGGTGTTATAAGCCGTAGCGTCCTCACCATTGAACTTCATCCAGAAACCATTGTACGCAGGATTCGGAGAATCGACGTTATAGTCCAGCCGGATCGAATAACCTCCAGCCACACCTTTCGCATCGTCCTGTTCAAAGGACATTTTGCACCCTTGCGTTGGATCGTTAGGATCTTTGTCCCATCCACCGAAATCACCCCCGATATTGTTGGGTTTATCTCCAGTATTAAAATCCGCGATCATCAGCTCACTGCTCGCGGGTGCTTTATCAGCAGCAAAAGCAGAACGAGCCGCGACTCCAAAGCCTAATACCATCAACGCAACCAAAATCACAGTCACGCTTAAATTCAGCTTCTTCATTTTGGTGTTGCTCCTTTCTTGGAATTGATTCTTATGGCGGGGGCCAGCAAAAGTCTACTCTTCAAAACATCTATTTACAAGGGAGAGTGCGCTGCCATTTTCGAGATTCACTTTCATCGCGTGGCCTACCCCAGGCATTCCTGGCATGAACTGAAAGAGTTCACCCCAAAGCCTCACACCAATCGGCCTGTTTAATGAGACGCGAATTGCATCATCACCGAAGAATTCGCCGTTGGGGGATGGAAGAAAGAGGCTTGGTGTCTTTAGGGTGTCTAAGGTTTGCATCAACTAAAGGGAAGTAATTTAAAACTAATCAATTTCACGATAAATTGCAACTTGTTATATTTATTCAAATTACGTTTGTTTTCAAGCACTTACAACAATTCCTCACTCAGATTTTAAGTCCGGTGCGTCTGCCGATTCCGCCACTCGGGCACTTTATAGGACGACAGATGACAGAGGTCAGAAGGAAAAGACCCCAGAAACGATCCGATGCGGGAGATACCTGCTCCCTGACATCGAACTTCTAGAAGAATGGAGGCGCGGGGCGGAATTGAACCGCCGATATCGGTTTTGCAGACCGATGCATTACCACTTTGCTACCGCGCCAGAATTTTCATAACCCACCGCTGTCAAAGAGCTTACGACTTCGGTGTTTTCCTTGCTAATCGGTACCGATGGCTTTGGTGCCCATATGGTGCCCATTTGAACATCTAAACGGCTCATCGCATTAGCCTTGTGCTCAGACGACAAATGAGCATACCGCAAAACCATACTGAGGGATTTATGCCCCAAGATTTCCCGGATCGTATTTAAATCAACACCTGCCATAGCCAAATAGGAAGCTGCTGTATGTCTCAAATCATGAAAACGAAAACCTTTGATCTCCGCGTTCTTTAACGCAGTCAAGAATGAAGCTCCGAAATTATAAGGGATT
>Ga0114951_10005038_pt1 | contig 12424 bp, 8 predicted proteins | sample AM7aDNAmetaG_FD_88677 | JGI IMG/M metagenome (GOLD analysis project Ga0114951, IMG submission 88677) | Freshwater microbial communities from Finland to study Microbial Dark Matter (Phase II) - AM7a DNA metaG | ecosystem: Environmental > Aquatic > Freshwater > Lake | place: Finland: Lake Alinen... | reverse complement strand
GTAGTAGTGAACCAAAGCCTGAATCACCGCGCGCGGCTTCTGCGAGGTGGCGGCGTTGTCGAAGTAGATCAAGGGCTGGCCGTGCACTTTCTGATCCAGGATCGGAAAGTCGGCCCGGAGGGCGGCCCAGTTTACCGCCGGCTTCTGTTTGGCTGGAATGGCCGCTTCAGTCGTCATAACCATGCTTAGAGCAAACCCAATTGCAACTTGGCCGCTTCGGTCATCATGCCCTGGTTCCAGGGCGGGTCCCAGACCAGTTCCACCGCCACATCGTCCACCCCTTCGAGGCTCAGCAACTTATTCTGCACATCCTGGGCGAGCGTGGGGCCCATGCCGCAGCCGGGGGCGGTCAAGGTCATCTTAACCTCCACGCGGTGGCTGCCCGCGGACACCGGCGTGAGGTGGCAATCGTAGATCAGGCCCAGATCGACAACGTTGACGGGGATTTCCGGGTCATAGCAGGAGCGCAACTGGTTCCAGATTTCCTTTTCCAGCAGCTCTTGCGTGACCGGCGCGCCGGTGCTGGCGGGCTTGGCCGCCACCGCAAAGCCGAGCGCGTCCGCATCCTTGCCTTCGATGCGGAACATGTTCCCATTCACGATCACGGTGTAACTGCCGCCCAGGGTTTGCGTGATCTGGGCTTGCTCCCCCTTTTGCAGGGTCACCCGGGTGCCGACCGGGACGATGGCCGCCTCAACTTCGCGAGATAGAATAACAGGCTCGTCGCTGCTCATATTGTTTGTGTATGAAAGTATAGCTGAAGAAGGTGCGGCTGTCGCGCTGCTTGCGGCTGGCGCTTACGATGGCCAGGCCGGTTTGCAAGGCGAGCCGGCCATCGTCAGGCGGCTTCGTTTTCGGTGCTCACCGGCTGGCCCTCGCCTTTAAGCGCCGCCATCACGGCATGCCAGGCCAGGATGGCACATTTGACGCGCGCGGGAAACTTGTGCACCCCGGCAAACACCGCCAGCTTGCCCACGTCTCCCACCACCCGGCCGGTCATCACCATCTCGTGGACCAGCTCGAACATCTTCTCCACCTCGGCCCGGGTCTTGCCCTTGACGCTATCCGTCAGCAGTGAGGCTGAGGCCTTGGAGATGCAGCAGCCGGACCCGAGGAAGCTGATGTCCTTGATAACTTCCCCGTCCATCACCAGGTACAGCTTCAACTGGTCGCCGCAAAGCGGGTTATGGCCCTGCGCCGAGCGGGTCGCGCCAGCCAGCTCGTGGAAATTGCGCGGCTGCTTGCAGTGGTCAAGGATGACCTGCTGATAAAGATCGCTTAGATCGTCAAACACCTTTTTTCTCTCCCACCCGCGGGTGTTGCTCGAGCCGCTGCCACACCAGCTTGTCCAGTTCGTCCCGCGCCGGAGCGTGCCGGATGCGCTCGATGATTTCACCGGCGAAGGCGTGGATTAACATGCGCCGCGCGGTTTCCATGCCTATGCCGCGGGCGCGCAGGTAAAAGATAGACTCCTCGTTCAACTGGCCGATCGTCGCGCCGTGGGTGCACTTCACGTCATCCGCGTAGATCTCCAATTGCGGCTTGGTGTCCACCGTGGCGTCGTCCGACAGCAGCAGGTTCTTGTTGGTCTGCTTGGCATCGGTCTTTTGGGCGGGGGGCCGCACCAGGATGCGGCCGTGAAACACGCCCTTCGAGTGCCCGTCGAGAATGCCGTTGTAATACTCGTGGCTGTTGCAATGCGGCTGGGCGTGTTCGACCACCATGTGATGGTCGGCGAGCTGGTCGCCCCGGGTCAGGTAAAGCCCGTTCAGGACGCATTCGACCCTTTCGCCCGCCAGGTTGGTGAGAATATTGTTTCGCGCCAGGCGCCCCCCGGTGGAAATCGAATGTGAGATGAAGTTGCTGCCCCGCCCCAAATGCGCATGGATGGAGGCCACGTGATAAGCATTCCGGCCTTCGTCCTGGAATTTCACATGCTCCACCGCGGCTCCCTCCCCCAGAATCATCTCGGTCACCGCATTCGTAAAGTAGGACGCCTCAGCGAGGCTGACATAGCTCTCCAGAACCGTTACCTGGCTGCCCTTTTCCGCGATGATCAGATTGCGGGGATGAGCCGTGGCCCCCGCCTCCTTGGCAGTCGAAATGAACAGCAAGTGAACGGGCGCCTCGACGTGTTTGCCCGCCGGAACATAAACAAATGCGCCGTCCTGGAAGAAGGCCGTGTTGAGAGCCGCGAACGGGTTGTCTTCGCCTTGCGGGAAGCGGGCCAGGTTCTCCTGAACGGGTCCCGAGCCGTCGGCCATCGCCGCGGCCAGGCTGCTGATGATTACGCCCTCAGGCTGCGGCCCCGCAGCCGAGGAAAGTGCGGCCGCGTAGTGGCCATTCACAAACACCAGCCGGCTGGCGGCCAGCTTGCCAAAGGTGAATTCCGCCACGGCTTCCCGGGTGAGGCTGTTTGGCGATACCTGGCGGACAGGCTTGAAAGGCAGCTTGGCGATGGGGGCTACATTCGTGAACCGCCAGTCCTCCTGCTGCAAGGTGGGAAACCCCAGCTCGGCAAAGCGGTCAATGCCCGCCTTGCGCAGCGGAAAGGCCCACGCCGGCTGCCGGGCTTGCGCATCAAAGCGTTCGAACGTCTCCAAATAGGAGTCGGTCTCTTTCATGATCGGAGTTGCCATCAGTTGCACCATAGTCTGTATTGCTCCAGCTGTCTGTCAAATTGAGTCAAATAGTCTTCCACGCATGGGGGTGTCGCGCAAGTCCCCGCCGGGCTTTTGACGGCGCAGCTTTTTAGCCTGCGGAGGCGCGACTGGCGCCCACGGCGTCCGCCCCGGCCTCCCCTCAAACATTTGCCCCGCGCCGACTTTGGGGTGGACGGATGGTCCCGGAGAGACAATCTTTGTGGCACGCCGTTGAATGAGCTTATGCCGGCTTTAGCCAGCCAAAACAATATAGGTTTGCCCGATCCCGCCCGCGATGCGGCGACCAAAGACAGCGCTGAGGTTCTGCGCTCGCTCGGCACCTCGCTCGCCGGATTGACGGAGGATGAAGCCGCCGCGCGACTGGAGCAGTACGGCCCCAACGAAGTTGGCCGCGAGAAGCATGAAGGCTGGCTGCAGCGGTTGTATTTAGCCGCCCGCAACCCGCTGGTAATCCTGCTCACCATCCTGGCCACCATCTCCTTTGTCGCGCCCGAAGGCGACGTCCGGGCCGGCGTGGTGATGCTCCTGATGGTGGTGTTGGGGCTGTCCCTGCGGTTTGTCCAGGAGACCAAGGCGAATACGGCCGCCGCCAAACTTAAGGCGATGATCAGCGTCACCGCCACCGTGGTGCGAAACGGGCAGCCCCGGGAGCTTCCGCTCCAACAGCTCGTCCCCGGCGACATCGTCAAGCTCTCCGCCGGCGATATGGTGCCCGGCGACGTCCGGCTCCTGTCGGCCAAGGACCTGTTCGTCATCCAGGCGACGCTGACCGGGGAATCCATGCCGGTCGAGAAAACCGACGCGGCTGATGTGCGCGGCAACGTCTCCGCCATCGAGCGCTCGAACACCTGTTTCCTCGGCACCAGCGTGGAGAGCGGTTCGGCCATGGCGGTGATCGTGGCCACCGGCGCGCAGACCTATTTCGGCAAGGTGGCCAAGAGCCTATCCGGCCGCCAGGTCGAGACGGCGTTTGAGAAGGGCGTGAACCGTTTCACCTGGCTCATGATCCGGTTCATGCTGGTGATGGTCCCCCTGGTGTTCATCATCTACGGCTGGACCAAGCACGATTGGCACATGGCCTTCTTCTTCTCGCTGTCGGTGGCGGTGGGGCTGACGCCGGAGATGCTGCCGATGATCGTCTCGGTCTGCCTCTCCAAGGGGGCGCTGGCGATGTCCCGGAAGAAGGTCATCGTTAAACGCCTCAACTCCATCCAGAACTTCGGCGCCATGGACGTGCTGTGCACGGACAAGACCGGCACGCTGACCATGGACCATGTCATCCTGGAGATTTATTGCGACGTCTTCAAAAGCGAGAGCCAGACGGTGCTCCAGGATGCCTACCTCATCAGCCACTTCCAGACCGGCCTCAAGAACATCCTCGACCGCGCGGTGCTGCACCACCAGGAACTGCACGGCGCGCTCTCGCTGGATAAGTGCAGCAAGATCGACGAGATCCCCTTCGACTTCACCCGCCGCATGATGTCCGTGGTGGTGGAGCGGGCGGACGGCCAGCGCGAATTGCTGACCAAGGGCGCCCCGGAGTCCGTCTTCGCCAAATGCACCCATTTCGAAAGCGAGGGCGACATCTTCCCGATGGAGCCCATCCTCGTCGGCGACCTTATTGAGCAGGTCAACGACCTGAGCGAAGACGGCTTCCGCGTGCTGGCCGTGGCCACGAAGAAGGTCGATAAGAAGGCCGCCTATGCCAAAGCCGACGAATCGGAACTGGTCCTGACCGGCTACCTCGCTTTCCTTGACCCGCCGAAGGACAGCGCCGCCAAGGCCATCACCGTCCTGCGCCAGCACGGGGTAAGCGTCAAGGTGCTGACCGGCGATAACGACCTCGTCACCCGCAAGGTGTGCACCGAGGTCGGCATCAATGCCGTGAAGATCGTGCTCGGCAGCCAGGTCGAGACCATGACCGAGCCGCAACTGGCCGACGCCGTGGAAGGCACCGACGTGTTCGCGCGCCTCTCGCCGGCCCACAAGCAGCGCATCGTTCAGGCCCTCCAGCGCAAAGGCCACGTCGTCGGGTTCATGGGCGACGGCATCAACGACGCCCCGGCCTTGCGCGCCGCCGATGTCGGCATCTCGGTCGATAACGCCGTCGATATCGCCAAGGAATCGGCCGATGTCATCCTGCTCGAGAAGAGCCTGATGGTGCTGGAGGAAGGCGTGTTGGAGGGCCGCAAGGTCTTCGTCAATATCCTCAAGTATGTCCGCATGGGCGCCAGCTCGAACTTCGGCAACATGTTCAGCGTCATTGGCGCCAGCGCCTGGCTGAAGTTCGCCCCCATGGCGCCCATCCAGATCCTCACCAACAACCTGCTCTACGACTTCTCCCAGGTCCCCATTCCCACCGACAACGTCGGGGCGCAGCAGATTGCCAAGCCCCGGCCCTGGAACATGGGCGAGATCGCCAAGTTCATTGTCTTCATCGGCCCGGTCAGCTCCATTTTCGACTACACCACCTACGCGATCATGTGGTTTGTCTTCAAGTGCCACGACCTCGCCCTCGTGCCGCCGCCGGAATTGGCCGCCCGCTTTCTCCCGGGGGCGGCCCCGAACGACACTTACGCCGCCGCCCTCTTCCACACCGGCTGGTTCGTCGAGTCCCTGATGACGCAGACCCTCATCATCCACGTCATCCGCACCAACCTGCTGCCATTCGTCCAATCGCGCGCCAGTTGGCAGCTCACCATGACCACTCTGCTCATCATGGCCATCGGGGCGTATCTGCCCTATTCGCCGCTGAACTCGACGCTCGGTTTTGTGCCGCTGCCGCCGTTTTACTGGCTGCTGCTGCTCATCACCCTGCTCTGCTACGTCGGCCTGACCCAGGTCATCAAGATGTGGCTGATCCGCAAGGCCTGGGTTTAGGAGTGGGTGGTTGGGAGATCGAGAACTGAAGCTGGCGAATTCCGGGGAGCCCAGCCCGGGCCGGCGGTTTTTCAGCACAGGGATTCTAAAGCGGGGAGCCTTGGGGTGGCTTTAGGGTCGCATGGGGGTCGCATGAGGGACGCATGAGGGTCGCATTTGGGTGGCTTTGGACACGCATGGGGGTCGCATGTAGGTGGCTCGCTTATCCCAATTATATGGCTCGTTGGTGGCTTGTGGGTGGCTTTGGGGTCGCATGGGGGTGGCTTTGGGTGGCCCCGGGGTCCGAGCCTCAGTTTCCTGACCCTGCCCCCTGGTTGGACCAGATGGCGTAGGGGGCAATGGTGACGGATTGGCCGTCGATCTTTGTTTCGGCGGGCTTGGCGGTGGAGTTGAAGAGGAAGACCTGGCTGCCCCGGCGGCAGGTCCAAAGACCATCGAGCTGACCATCCACCCCCTTGCGTCCGGCGATTTGGGGAGCCAGCTCCTTGAGCCAGGCCCGGTTCTTCCCGAGCGGCGCGACTCGTTGGACCTGGGCGGCGGCCGGCCACGGCTTGCCTTCCACGTTCTGTATCGGCCCGTCGCCCACCACGATTACCTTGCCGCCCGCCCCCAGGTAGCCGGTGAACTGGTCGAGGATTGGCTGGTCAACCACGCCGGCCTGGAAGAGGAGGAGCGTCTTATAGCGGTTGGTGGTCAGCGCGCCATCGGCTATGAGCGCTTCATCGAGCACGTCGAAATCGCAGAGGTCGCGGAGCGGATACCCGGCCTGGATGGTCGGCTCGAGGTTTCCGCCCAGCCGATAGAGAGTGGTGGGGCAGTAAACTGCGATCTCGGTCTCGCCGGGCTTTCCGGTGTAGAGGTAGATGTATTTCCTGATGTCCGGCGCGTGCCGCTCGAACTCGTAGGTGAAGAGCTGGGCCGCCCCGCAGGCGGCATCCGAGAACATCCGCCGCACGAAACCTTTCTCATCCAGGTTGCCGGCGGGCTCGGTGCACTCCTTGACCCCATAGAACTGGTAAGCGGTGCCCATCCATTTGTCGCCGAACACCGCCCCCTGGCAATCGGCCGGCTGCAGCACAATCCGGTACGGCTGCGCCATCTTCGCGTAGCCCGGGCAGTAGGTGCCCCAGGCGATCGGGTTGACGCCATGCGCGTTTCCGCCCGGCTTCAGCCGGACCTTCTCGGGCGGGAAATACTTCAGCACGGTGCGGATGGATCGCTCGGTAAAGTCAATGATGGCCTGGTGATACCAGGTGATGAAGTCGAGCCAGCGCCGTTTATCCTGCGCGGTCGGAAAGGCCTCCGGCGCCGGCTTGAATTTCTCGTCCGCCAGCTCCCGGGGCAGGCGGAGGGCATCAAAGGACGGATAGTCGCTGCCCCACGCCTGGTTCAGGCTCGCCACGGCATGATAGCGCTGTTTCATGGCCATCTGAAAGGCCCGGAGCGCGAAAGCATCCCCGCACCAATAGCCCTCGTGGCAATGGCCCATCTTCACCCAGTCGGGCACCAGCAGCGGGTAGTTCCCCTCGCCATAGGGGCCGAGGATGCAGGCGTAGATGTCGTCCACCCGGCCGCCGAAGTGGTCGCGCACCTCCCGGTAGAAGTGGTCATACCATTCGATCGTGCGCGGATCGAAGATGGAGAGGTAGCTGGCTTCCTGGTCGTGTTCCACACATCGCATGAGGGTGCGCTTTTCCTTCTGCTGATCGCGCAGCCACACGGGCGGAAAGTGAGCCCAGTTGTAAACCACATACTTGAGGCCGGCCCGGTGCAGGTTTTGCTCGACGGCATCGTGCTGCCGCCAATCCCATCGGCCCGGCTCGCGCTCCACCGCGCCCCAGGCGATATAATCCTCGTTGGCCACCAGGCCAAGCTGCTTGAGGCGCGCCTGCGATTCCACCGACGGTGGCGCCTCCAGGAAATCAGGCCGGGGAAAGGCCCCGATGGGCGAAGCCTGGATGTAGCTCACCGAGAGGTTCCCGCTCGCGATGTTCCAGGGCCGCCCGTCGAAGGCGGCGTTGGTCTGGGCGATGACCGGCCCGGCGGCGCTCCCGAGCGCGAGGGCGACCAGCGCCAGGCTCCGCGCGCGGTGGGAGGCGGCGCTCATTTGAACCAGTGCGGCAGAAAGGTCGTGAGCGGCGGGAAGTAGGTGATCAACAGCACGCCTCCCAGCAGCACCAGCAGCATCGGCATCGTGGCGCGCGTCACCTCGGACATCGGCTTGTTGAAACGGTAGGAGGCCAGCAGCAGGTTCAGGCCGACCGGCGGGCAGAGGAAACCCAGCTCCATGTTGGCCAGGAAAATGATCCCGAGGTGGATGGGGTCGAGCCCAAACGCCACGCCCAGCGGCACCAGCAGCGGCACGACCACGACGATGGCCGCGTAGATCTCCACCAGCCCACCGACGAAGAGCAGCACGACGTTGAGGCCGAGCAGGAAGAGCCATTTCGACTGCACGGTCGCCGTGGCCCACTCGACCATCTTGTCGGGGAGCTGCGCGTCCACCAGGTAATGGGTGAAGCCGAGCGCGACGCCCAGGATCAGCAGCACGCCGCCGACCAGCAGGCCGCACTCCGTCATCACCCGCGGCAAGTCCTTGAATGGCCGCAGCTCGCGGTGGATCACGGTGGCGACGAGGAGCGCATAGGTGGCGGTGACGGCGGCGGCTTCGACCGTCGTCGGCACCAGGAAGAGCGACCCGATCGCCACCACGGGAATGATCATCTCCCACTTGGCATCCCAGAGCGCGGCCCAGGCTTCGGCCCAGCTGAACGTCGAGCGGGACGAGGCCTCCTTGGGCCCCTGGCGAATGCCCCACCACGCCGTGATGATAACCAGCAGAATTCCCGGCCCGATGCCGCCCAGGAACATCTGCTTGATGCTGATGTCCGCGTGGGCGCTGTGGTTGGCCACGATCGCATACAGAATCAGCGGCAGGCAGGGCGGGAACAACATGCCGAGCGAGCCCGCCCCGGTCAGCAAACCGAGCGCGCTGCGCTCCGAGTAGCGCGCTGTCAGCAGCACCGGCATGAGCACGCCGCCCAGCGCCAGAATCGTCACCCCGGACGCGCCGGTGAACGAGGTGAAGAAGGCGCAGACCAGGGCCGTGACAATGGCCGGGCCGCCCCGGAACTGCCCCACGAGCGCCTGGAATACCCGCACCAGCCGCTTCGACGCCCCGCTCTCGGCCAGGAAATAGCCGGCCAGCGTGAAGATCGGGATGCTGGGGAGAATGTCGTTGGTGGTGAGGCTGTAGTGTTTAAGCGGCACCGCCTGGATCGGCAGGTCATGCCCCCAAAAGAGGATCAGCGCCGCGCCGCCCAGCGCCGTGAACACCGGCGCGCCCAGCAAGGTGGCCAGCCCCAGGGCCACCAGCCCCGGAACCATCAGCCGCTCCGCCGTGCCCGGCGACCAGATCGCCACGCCGGCCACCGCTGCCGCCAGCGCGAGCGCCACGCCACGCCAGCGCCATAGCTCCGACGCGTGCCAGACCAGCCGCAAAGTGATCAGGCCGAAGCCGAGCGGCAGGAAGAGTTGAATGGTCCAGACCGGGATGCCATAGACCAGGATCTTGCCCAGGGGCTTCAAGGCCAGGACATATTGCAGGCTGGCCAGGCAGAGGAAGAAACAGATTGCCGCCGCAAAGCCGCTGCTGAACACGTGCGCCGCCACGCGCGCGCGGCCGCCGAGCAGCGTCTGAATCGGCGACAGCGCCAGCAAGCGCCGATCCCGCGCCGCAATGGCCCCGCCGAGCATGCCGACAATCAGCGTCAGGTGCTGGACAATGGCGCTGGAGCCCGAGATGCCGGTCTTGAAGAGGTGGCGCATGAGGATCTCTGCCACCGGCAGCAGCAGCATGACCGCCAGGGCCGCCACCAGCACGAGATTCTCGCCCTCGCCGGCCAGCCGCCAGGCGCGGGAGAGCGGCCCCCGGTCGGTCGTGGCCGCGGGATCAGAACCCGGGGGAAGGCCGCTCTTCATTTCGGCTTGGCTCCGCCGGTGGCGCGATACTCCTTCAGCCACCGCTGGGCTTCATCAAACATGTCGGCCGGCACGATCTTGCCGCGGATGCGGTCCTGCACCTTCACGATCACCTCGCGCCATTCCGCTTCCACTTCCGGCGACACCTTCTGCACGATCAGGCCGCGTTTGACCATGGCCGCCACGGCGGCGTCGCTCTCCGCCCGCCCGGCGGCCTTCACTTGCCGGCCGGTCTCGTCGGCGATCTTGAGCATCGCTTCGCGGGCGGCGGCCGGGACGCGGTCCCAGGTCTTCTTGTGCACCACCGCCGCGCCGACCAGCGGACCCCAGTTGAGTTCGAGCATGTGCTTGGCCTGGCCGTCCAGCTGGCCCGCCAGGGCAAAGATGGGCACCGTGGGCACCGCGCTGATGGTGCCGGACAGAAGTCCCTGCGGAATGCCCGAGGCCTCCAGGGCTACGGGACTAAACCCGGTCGCCTTCCACAAATCATACTCGTCGGTGTTGCCGGCCCAGGCAAAGAGCTTGAGCTTGCGCAGATCGTCCGGGTGCAGCACCGCCGACTTGGAGAAGAATCGCACCCAGCCGGAGTCGCTCCAGAACAGGACGATATAACCTTTGGCCAGCAGGCGCGCCTCGAGGATCGGGCGCAGCTTCTCCCCCACGAAATCCACCTCGTCGAGGTTGTGAAACGCCATAGGCATGATCTGCAAGCCGAGGGCGGCCGGATCGATTTGCGCGATTCCCTCCGCCGTCAGCAGGCCCGCGTCCAGATTGCCGGTCTGCATCAGCCCCACCATGTCCGCCTCGCTCCCCTGCGTGCCGCCGGGGAAGATCATCAGCTGCACGGCGCCGTCCGAGGCTTTGCGCCACTTCTCGCCCATGGACTGCAGGCTCTTGTGGTACGATGTGCCCGCGGGCGCGAGGGTGCCGAGCTTGAACCGGATGGCCTTCTCGGCGGCGCGCAGACCCGGCGCGGGCAGGGCCAGAAAGAGCAGCAGGGCAATAGAAACAAGTCGATGGTGCATAAAGGGGATAAGCTTACTTGGCGCTCTTGCCGTCGGTTGAGCCGGCCCGCAAGAAAAGCTGGTCGGTGCGCGACAAGAGCCACTTGGCCCGGCGCTGCATAACGAGGTTGACCAGGCGCCATTCCGGTTTGACCTCCGGGTTGAGCGTCAGCGCCTGCTGGAGCAAGGTCTCGAACTGCTTCAGGTCCTGCTTCTGCACGCACACCGCCTCGGCATACGAGACCATCGGCCCCGCCTGCAGGCCCTGGGTGAGTTCCACCGCCCGCTCGAATTGCTGCCGCGACCGCGCGGCGGGATCGCCCGCGCCTCCGGGCCGGCTCATTTCGTAGGTGATCAGGAAGCTGTGAATGGCGCCGTTGCCGAACGACTCGTCCAGCGACAGCGCGCGATCCATCATCGCCTCAACGAGCGGCATCTCGGCTATTAAATCGGGGTTATCCTTTGAAAGCGACACAGCGCCTGCCCAGGAAACCGCCGTCCAGTAAAGCAGCGGCACATCCTTCACCGTCGCCGCGCGCACCGCCTGTTTCGGGTCGGCCCGGAGCGCCTTCTCAAATCCCTTGTGCCGCACTTCCAGCCCGCGCAACCCGTAGTTTCGCCCGCGCAGATACAGCCGCCGGGCGCGCCCGCGCAGCTCCTCCGCCGCGGCCAGGTCTTTCTCCTCCAGCTCGTCCGCATCCTGCTGGACAAACGCGTAGGCATATTGCGTAAAGCCGCTGCCGGCAGCCAGCAGCAGCCCCTCGTGGCGCGGACTTTCGCTCAGCAGGCTCTCCATGAGCTTGAGGCTGAACGGCACCGCCGCCTTCACCAGCTCCGGGTCATCATCGGACGCAAAGGTCTGCCCGCCGCCCGCCAGGGAATCGCCGACCTTGTTGATAGCCAGGCGCTTGACGGAGCAGCCCGGGCCAACCACGGCCAGACCTGCCATCAGCAACCAAATAATCCTGTTTATCGCAACCGCAGACATTGGTTTACACTTCGGGCTGATATATATGCCAGTTCGGGCGCGAAGTGCCAATCGTTAAAACAGCAGCAATTAGCATTAAGGGCGAGATGGGTTCGCCGGCCGCGCCTCTCACATTTTTCCGGAGCGCGGACACTCTTGTCCAATGCAACGAGTTTTTGACCCGCCTCATCCCGGAGGGATGAATGAGAATAGCCCAAAGTTTGAACTTTGGGTGTGCAAGCATGGAGGGATACCAGTCCCGAAGGGCCGGCTGACGGGTGGCGCAGGTTTTCAGCCGTCCCTTCGGGACTCAGCGGGCTTCGGACGCTGGATCCCAACGTTGAAACGTTGGGCTATTGTCGCAAGTCCCTCCGGGACAAAGACTCGGCCTGATTCTGCGGGTCTTCAACAGGATCAAATCCTGGTGGCATTGGGTAAGCATGTCCGCGCTCCAATCACCCGTGCCGGCAACGGTGGACCAAGTTGAGATGCGCCCGATCCGGCGGCGGCGCTTGCCTCCGCCGCCTCTCTTGCCATAGTTTCAGCAGCGGAATCTTATGAAGCCAAACCATCCTTTCAGCTCACGCCGCCGATTTCTGAAGACAGCCGGAGCGCTGGTCGCCGGCGCGGCTGCCGGGCCCACATTCCTGCCCCGGCTTGTTTTCGGCGCCAATGCCCCCGGAAGCCGCATTAACCTCGGGTTCATTGGCGTGGGCCGCCAGGCGCACTTCGCCAATATTCCCGGCTTCCTGCAACTCCCCGAAGTCCAGGTCGTCGCCGTGTGCGACGTGGATAGCTGGCGGCTGGAGACCGCTAGGAAACAGGTCGAGGACTACTACGCCAGGAAAAGCCCCGGCGGCGCCTACCAGGGCTGTGCGACCTTCCAGGACTTCCGCGCCCTGCTCGCCCGCCCGGACATTGACGCCGTG
>Ga0114951_10005037_pt1 | contig 12427 bp, 12 predicted proteins | sample AM7aDNAmetaG_FD_88677 | JGI IMG/M metagenome (GOLD analysis project Ga0114951, IMG submission 88677) | Freshwater microbial communities from Finland to study Microbial Dark Matter (Phase II) - AM7a DNA metaG | ecosystem: Environmental > Aquatic > Freshwater > Lake | place: Finland: Lake Alinen... | reverse complement strand
TCGTGCCGGTGATTTCCAACGTGACGGCGCAGGCGCACGGCGCGCCTGCGGAAATTTCCGCGAAGCTCGTCGATCAGGTTTGCGCGTCGGTGCTTTGGGAAAATTCGATACGCGCGTTGCTAGCGCAGGGTTTTACGCGGTTCATCGAACTCGGACCGGGCACGGCGTTGAGCGGATTTATGAAGCGCATTGATAAAACGGCGACGATGCTGAACGTCGCGGACACGGCGAGCTTGGAAGCCACAGCGAAAGCGCTTTCTGTTTAGCCACAGATGGGCGCGGTCTGGAACATTAATTTAGACAAAGGGAAATTAGCAGATTGTTGGTAAAATTAAAGACTATTTGGGTTAACTCGCCAGAATTTTGGGCTATTGGCGGCTGCTTTCACTGACAGTTTCACTGACAGTGCCAGCGTGGTTTTTGCGCTCATAGTGTGGATTCCTTTCAAGCGGGTAAAACGTCGGCGGGAAAATAGGAGCGATACTTGGTGCGCGGATCGGTCGGATGAGCGCCAAGCGGGTCGAACTTGCCGCACGGATGCTGCCAGACACCGCGCCGCTGATTCCAATGGAAGCCCAAACCCCAAAGCACTTTTGCCAGCATCGGCTTCCGAGCAGGTGACACGTCGAGCCAAACCCATTTGCCGACAACCTCGGCAACTTCGTATTGCCTCGGCAAACTTGTCCGTAAGCAATTCAAAACCGCCTCTGTGGACAGGCCACGATTGGCCCGATGTTTTGAAACCGACGATGGCCGGACATTCGCCGGCGCTGACGCTTCAATCTTTTGATTTGTTGTTTTCATAGCTTTTTTTTGAAACCGCTGTCCGTCACCCGGCCGTATGCTGCTCGCTTCACAGATGGGGGAGACAGCGAAGCCGTGCGCGAAGTGCATTGAACAAACCAGCGAAAGCTAAAACCGTGACAGTGGCGGAAAGGGAAAGGCGGAGACGCTGGCGCGGTTTTTGATCTCGCTTCCAATGTCGGCTCGGTGTCGGACGAGTGAGCAGCATCCGGTGGGGTGATGGCAGACGTAAAAAAGGCGAAGACAAACAACCCAACTAAACTTCCGATTTCAACCCTACCCGGAGTCTGCGGGAAGTTGTCACGGACGTGCCATGGTAATTATCCCGGTAGTGACAACTTTCCGCAGTCTCCGGCCAACTGGGGCTTATCAGTGAGGCCGGACAGTTTTACCAGTGCAACGCAGTGAAAGCTGGCCGAGCTCACGGTTAATGCCGTTGTCCTCGGCGACAGGCAACGCCTCGCGCCGTATTGCTACGTTTTGGCCGATATGCGGAGCATCGCGGCCTTTCAAACGGATTATACGCCGGCAGCAGGATGATCAACCGGGTGCTGATTCGCGTTGGCCCAGTATTTCGCCTCTGAACCGCGCATCATCAATAGGTGGGCGATGACTTCGTCCGTCGGACACATGACCCCGGCCCAAGTATCACCATAATAGCCGATGGGATGCAGGCACAGCGCACACAATGGATAGCCGCCTTCCTCATCCTGACGAATGGCAATCGTGGGTTTTCCTTTGCGAAACAGGTAGGTCACCTGACTGCGTTTGCTTTCTTCTGCAAAGTGCCCGGTGAGACAATACAACTCGAAGACATCGCGGGGAACCATCGTGGCAAGTTTCTGTAGCGCCTTTTGCTCAGCCTCAAAAGGCCAGGCCGCAGCAGCATCCAATGTTCGGATCGTGAATGACAGCCGGTCAACCGGTGAGAAAGTAAACTGCGCCCGCCCATCTTGGTCACGCAGCACGGTGATGTTTACCTGATACTTCGCGTTCCACCACGAGTTGATCCACCTGAACTGAGTAGGCCCCTGTATTGGCTCGTCATGAACTTCCTGGCGCACGCCATTTTCATCGTAACACTCCTGCCAGCGGAAATTTTCCAGACACTTGTGCTTGTAGCGGGGCTCAAGCACTAATGCCAGCCCGGGAACGGGGATTGGCAATCCAGACCAGTCCTGTTGCTTCAATCTTACCTTCGCAATGCGGCGCGAAGCCTCGTCCAGGGTGAGCAAATCCTTGCCAATCACCCGCTTTGCTTCTTCACCCATGATTAACCTCCGGCTGACCGCCCAACCGCCGTTGCCCGCGCTTCCATAATGGGAACTTCCTCCGCCGGCGTGCTGCCGATGATGTAAACATTTTTGTCTGCATCAAACTTGCGCACGCGATACGTTTCCTTGCCCTGCCGGATGAAAATGGCGTAGCCGCGTTTGAGCATGTCGGTAATAGTTTCTTTGGCTTTTTGAACTTCATCCGGTTTATCCGGATTAAAGCTCAGTTCAAAATCGCCGTAGCCTGTGTTGAGCACGTCGATTCCCGGTCGTGTTTCTGTGTTGTTTTGCATGATAGTTTACTTTTTCAAATCCTCCGCGATGGTCGCAAATTTTCAATGCACCAGATTGATGGTGTATGGCTCCTCGCGCAGAAACTGCCCGAACTCCGGCGTGATGCGCTGGATCACTGGGTCAATTGGGTAAATGTGTCCGTCCGCCGCCTGAACCGCGTTGCGCGGAAATAGATCAAAAATCAGCAATCCGTTCGGTGCATCATAATAAGCACCATCCGCCAGCTTTTCGTAACCCTTGCCGGTCATCAATTCATCCATTGCGGCTTGGGTGGGTGCAACTCCTTTGATGGCCGGCTGCGAAGTGATGATGATAGGCTTGCCGTTGTTGGCGACGATGCGCTCCAACCGGATGTCATCAAGAAAAATCAGGTTTTGCAGGTCGAGCCGGTCGAGGTATTCCGACGGCGTGGCACCGCGAGACAATGAGCCGAGGGCAATGCCATAACCCTTTTGACGATCTGGCAGGGAGGTTTTGAGATAGCGCCGGGTGCGCTTTTGAAAATAAACCTGATGTTCACCGCCACGGGCGAAGACGGGCGGCAGACGACCGCTAAAACCTAGCTTCCCACTTTCTTGTGCCCATTGGATGAGCCGCCGTTGCTCTGCTTTAACACGGCTTGCGCGGTGGGCGTCAGAGGCATCGTGGTCTGGAGCTGGCGGACCGCCTCCACGCGTGAAGTGAGCGGCTGACTCAAGCGGCCTGCGAGCGTCGGCCACGGGCGATTTTCGGTTGTCATCCGGCGTTGCATTTATGCCCATAAGTATAGCGGAGCGGGCGGTTTTTGCGAACTTTTTTTCGCAGATTTAGATTCGTTTTTCGGAAATCAGGAACGAATGGATCGCAATCCAACCATTGTTTTCATTGGCTATTCTCCACCAATTGAATTTCCTCCGGCGTGAGGCCGTAAAGCTCATAGACCAGCGCGTCGATTTGCTGGTCGGTGGCGGTGACGGCGTTTTGCAGCACAGCCTTTTCCGAGTCCGCCGTGGCCGCGCGCAGCTTGGGCATCAAAACCAGCAGCTTGTCCACCAGCACCACCAGCTTGTCGTGACGCGATTTGTCGGCGGGCTTGGAGAAATCAATCACGCGAAATGGAAGTTGTGAAAGAAACTGTTTATTTGCACTCATCCAGCCACCACGGAATGGTGCGCTGACATTCGGGAAAAACCAAGACAGCAAATTCGAGTTTAGCAGACCGACAAGATAACGAAGGTCATGGCGTAGAAACTTTTCTGTGAACGTAACACCTCCAACATCCACGTTGTCCAAGTAGTGAGTGCCGTGGGCATCATACGACGCACAGAGCTTATCCACCAAACGAGGCACGCAGACTTTTGGCTTGGCCTGCCGGCGCATATTTTTGAGATAAATATATCCATACCAATCCGGCCCTTTCATCCGACCGTTTTCGCGTGACGATAGCCTCTGCTTATTTTTTTCAAGATATGCGGCCAGCTTTGGATACTGCTTGGCGATTTGCGCAAATGGAATCAGTGAAACCTCATCGTCCGTCACCGTGTAAGGGAAAATCACAAACTGTCTGTTTGTGAATTGAGAGTAACTATGAACATCCGTTCCGCTGACCATCGGGTGCAACAGTCCCTTTTCAACCGTCACTTCGGAATCAAGTGCTTCACAACGAAGCGTGAGTAGCCGGGCAGATTCAGAAACAAGGCTCAAGATGAACACATCATCCGCACTTGTCTGAAGACCGACGAAGATGTCTGACACATCACCGAGCTTTGGCGACATATCCTTTAGCCTGTCAATCAGCGCTGCCGCAGGCCCAACACTAAAAGACCAAGCCGACGAGTTAAGTTTTGAAGAATCAATTTCAGCTTCGGTCGCGCCTTTGCTGGCTTCCCAAATTGGCAGCTCATCCGCGCGCACGAAACGGATTTTCTGTTGCGGCTTCTTTTTTAAGAACATCAAACAAGTGTAGGTCGTTGCACCCTCGAACACTTGGTTTGCCCCAAAGTGAACGAGTTGGGATAAATTTTTCCCGGTTACGATGATGTTGCGAAGCGGTTGGCCATATTCAGAATTTGTAAATTTATGCGGGAGAATAAAACCGAGCGTTCCGCTTTCGTTAAGCAGCTTCAATCCACGTTCAACGAAGCAAACGTAGATGTCATAGTTTCCTTTCGCCGCCGCTGCATAATTTTGATTCAGGTATTGAACGGATTCGCCATCGCTTTCTTGCATTTGTTGGATGCGGATGTAAGGCGGGTTGCCAATCACTGCATCAAACCCGCCGGCTTTCATGATGGATTGAAATTGCACCGGCCAGTCGAAGGCGTGAACGCGCACGAGGTCTTCGGGCATCATCGAGAAATCGGAGGCGATGAGGGAGTTGCCGCACTTGATGTTGTCCTGCAAGGGCGGCAGCAGGGCAATCTCGGCCTCGTCGGCCAGCAGTTCGCGCTGGCGCTGGAGCGTGGTGCGGTTCTCGTGCTCCAGCATCTTGAGGTAGAGCGAGAGCTGGGTCACTTCCACGGCGGCGGCGTCCAAATCCACGCCGTAGATGTTATTGGTCAGAATCAGGCGCTTGAGATGAATGGTGAGATGCAGGTCGCCGGTGGATTCATCCAGCCAGCAGAGTTGCCGGTGGCGTTTGAGCCAGTCCGCCCGCTCGTCCTTGATTTTGGGAGCGTCAATCTTGGCACCCACGGGTTTTTGCTGGTGCTTTTCCCAATCCACCGGCTCGGCGGATTCCGTTTTGGCTGGGATTTGCGCCGTCAACCAGCGCAGCCAGTGTTCGCACACGCGCTCGAAGGCGCGGATAAGGAACGAGCCGGAACCGCACGCGGGATCGAGCAGGCGAAGTTTTTCGGTGCGGGTGGCAAACGCCTTCACGCCGTCGGCTTCATTTGTGGCGGCAATTTCATTGAGCAATTTGCCAGCGGTCTGCTCCACGATGTAATCCACAATGTAGCGCGGGGTGTAATAGACACCGCCTGCTTTGCGGACTTCTGGTTTTTCCTCAATCGTGATGCCGCGTCCCTGCGGACGAACCACCTTGCCGAGAAATCTTTCATACACGCTGCCGAGAATCTCCACGTCAATGACGTTGAAGAGATAAGGCGATTCGTCGTCGCTCAAGTCGCCGATGAAACCGGCCAGCCATTCATCACCGATGACAAGCGTTTCCGTGAAGTGCGATTTGAAAAGATTGCCATTGAAAAACGGAACGGTCGTAGGCGGGCGGCGGTCGAGCGCGCGAAAATGCCGGATGACGGCACGCCACAAGGATTCCTTGGGCGCACGGATGCCGTCGCTGCCGTAATTCGCAGGCGGCGCGTCGTGCAATTCCATCGGCTGCTGATGAGCGCGGCGGCCAGTTTCGTCATTGCCGGTGTTCTTGCGCCACGTTTCCACAATGGCCTGCAACGTCCGACCGGTGTCAATGTCGCGGTCTTCGCAGATGCGCAGAAACAAGATGCGGTCAATGACGCGCTGACAGGCTTCGGTGAGTTTGTTGCCTTCCAGCAGTTCGTCGTGGTCGTTGTTTTTGTAAATATCGGAAGCCAGATCACGGCGGGTCTCGTCCAGGAATTCCAGAAAATCATTATCCAGGGCGCGGTTGCGGTCGGGTTTGATGAGCCATTGCTGACGGGCCTTGCCGGTGCCGGTGGCTTTCTTGGGCAAGGCGTCCAATGCGGCATCAATGCTGCCGGCGGCAATTTTGTCGCGGGCCAGCAAATCCCAAAGCTCGCGGGCGATGAGTGGATATTGCTGGAAACGATAGCTTTTCCATTCACCAACCTCCGGCTCGTCAATGTGGGGCTTGCCGCCGACGATATAGATTTTCAACTCCTCGAAATCGGTGAGGACGGCGACTGGCACGCCTTTGTTCCAAGCATAGCGTTTGGCCTGGAAGGCGTAGCTGGCGTGAAGTTCCTCGGCGGGTTTTTTGGCCTCACACACGAACCGGTCGCGCTTGTCGGCACGAAAAAGATAATCCGCGCGTTTGCGCCCGCCGCCGATCTGCGTAGCGCTTTCAATCTCCACTTCACGTTCGCGTTGGATGAGGCCGGCGCGGTTTTCCATGTCCCAACCGAGGGCGCGAAACATTGGATTCAGAAAATCATCGCGAAGCTGGGCTTCGGCGTAGCCGGGTTTTTTGAGTTCTGTGAGCCGCTTGCCGAAAGATTCGACGAGACGATTTAATTCTTTTTCAAAAGATTCAAAGGTGGCGTCGGTCGGCATGGCGGGGAGTTTGCGCAGGAAAATTAATGCCGTCAATTTCCCTCTAGTAACATGCGCATTGCTGACGATTATCGTGTCGTCAGTTAGCGAGCGTCGGCGCGCCAATTTTTTGCGACGAGAGCGGCGTTGGGTTCGGAGCGCATTTGGCGAAGAATTCAACAGAGCTTTGGTCACGACATTCGCGCATCAAACAAAAAGTTTTGGTGTTAAATAGCAAACCATGAGTCAAGAATCGCAGCCAATCGATTTGAAAGCGCACCGTGAAAAGTGGCTGAAACGGCTCGCCGCCGAGATTGAGAAAATCGAATCGTATTTTCCAAAGAATAATTTAGTCATAGATGAATCCTGTCCGGCGTGGGTGCGAAAGGTAGAACAGGAATTTTCGTTGGCGATGCTGCCAGCGGCCAAGCTGCGAGATAGTGATTTTGAAATCACGCCCAAGCGCATGGGAGCATTGATAGGTCACATGTGTGAGATGGCAGTTTGGATGACTGAATGGCTGGGCAGCACCATTGAGAATCCACCTAAAGTTATATCCGTTGAAACCACGGAGGAACAAATGGAGCCGACAAAAAAATTCTTCGCTTCATATGAGGCTTGGTTTAACGCAATGCGGCGGCTGGCAAAATTGTCGCTCTGTTCGTGCGTGGATCAAACCTATGCGGACATGACTGATTTTTTGCAAGGATATACAGATGGTTTTTCTCGCAAGCCGAAGACATTTGGATTTGGCGATGTCGGCCATACCGCCATTGAAATTTATCAATTCATGCTGGTGCATTGGCGGTTCATCGACCGTCTTGGGTCGGTGCGAGAATTCCACGAACTGCTGGTCAAATGCCTGGGCGCTGCTCGCGTTGGCGACCAAAAACGCGTTGAAAAAATCTGTCAAAGGGTTGGTCTAAACTTCCGCAAAGCGGGTCGCCCAAAGCAAAAATAATTCAGACACCGGCCTCTTCTCACTGTCGGTATTAAGACGTTCAAGACCATGGTTAAATCCATGGTGTGAACGGAATTCTTCATCTGAAAAATTCGTTGAACGTCGCAAGACGGTTCAATGGCTTCCGCCACGTTCATATCCTCATGACTGGCTGCCGTCGTGGGGTGTCAATGGAAACGCAGAAATAGAAAACAAAAACATGAGAGTAAGACTGTTGGTTCAAACGCAAGAGTTCCAAAGTTGGCCCGCCACCAAAGAGCGGGCCGCGTCCACCAGCCACAACCTGGTGTGTGTGGACATGTCGCAACCGGCGGACGCGCGCATGACCGAAAGCATCAGCTACCGGCTGAAGGACGAGGAAATCCCAAAGTATTGGGACAAGGCGCTGGACAAGATCATCGAGGTTAACCTGCGCCGCATTGCCCACAGCAAATCTGGCAAGGCGTCCATCATCAGCGAAATCGTTGAAACAACTCCTGCCAAATAGGAGCCTTTATGTCAGCCAACCCTCGCGCAGACAAATATTCGATGGACAAAATCCATCGGCGCGAGCGGTTCGCTGATTTTGCTTATACGTTGGCGCGGATCAACTGGGATTTCTTTACAACACAAACATTCAAGAATCCATTGCCCAGGGAGTCCGTCCGTAAAGCCATGTTCTGGCAGTGGTGCCGGGACGTAAGCAAGATCAGCGGAGTTCCCTATAAAGACCTGCTCATGGCGTTGCGTGGTGAGCTGGGAGAAATCGGGGGAAGACCACATTTCCACAGTCTGCTGGGTGGGGTCGCTACGTGCAACATGATGAGCCTGCGTTCGCAGATGATGCGCTGTTGGAAGATCATCAGCGGCAATGCGGACGGGGACTTTCGGCTGTATAACCGCTCACTCGCGGGAGCGGATTATGTATGCAAGTGCCTGGGGGCAAATGCGTATGAAGTGAACAAGTTTTCCATAGCCGAAGAAACGACGCTGTCGGATTCAGTCATCTCTCTTATCAGGGTGCTGGATGCAAAGAGCGGCAGACGTTGCTGTGAGATCGAGCGAAAAGATCGGCAGGTTGCGAAAGCGGCGGGGTTTAACCAGGTGGTTCCCGCCGGCGGTAACATTCGAGATAAAACTGCCTCCCCCGGTGCGGGCATGGTGGTCTGATGCGGCTCGTTTACGAGGGCAAGTCCCTTGGGGTCGCATAAGAAACAGATCGCCGACAATCCGCAGCTGTCCGTGGGATAAAAGACCGAACTATTGCGGCGCTGGATATTTTGATGGGACCCGGCAGGGCCCGACCACCTGCCCGGCGCGGAGCGCCGGGCGGGTGGCGGGCCGGACGGGATAGCTTGTAGAATTCCTATGCCCAAAAATAATTGACGATTTATGCGCGATGACCAACACCAATTTTTGATGCTGCTGGGACAGTTGCCGGCCCGGCTGACGGCGGAGCAGGCGGCTTGGGTGTTGAATTGCCAGGTGCATGACATTCCGGCACTGGTCGCGGCCAAGCTGTTGAAGCCGCTACTCGTCATTTTTCATGTGCATTCACCCGCCTTCACGGTTTAACATCACGGACACTTTATGAGCCAACTTGCCAATCAAATTGCCGTTGTCACCGGCGCGGGCCGCGGAATCGGCCGCGCCATCGCCTTGAAATTCGCCGCCGAGGGCGCGGACGTCGTCTGCGTTTCGCGCACGCAGGAAAATTCCGAGAAGGTCGCGGCGGAAATCCGCGCGCTCGGCCGCAAGGCGTGGGCGCACGCCGTGGACGTGGCGGACGCCGCCGACGTGAACGCCGCCGCCGAGAAAATTCTGGCCGAGTGCGGCAAGGTGGACATCCTCGTCAACAATGCCGGCGTCACGCGCGACGGTTTGCTGATGCGCATGAGCGACGCGGACTGGGACACGGTTTTAAATACAAATCTCAAGGGCGCATTCCTTGTCACCAAGGCGTTCAGCCGCGCGATGATCAAGGCGCGCAGCGGTCGCATCATCAACATTTCGTCGGTCATCGGACTGATTGGCAACGCGGGCCAGTGCAATTACGCGGCGAGCAAGGCCGGCCTCATCGGCTTCACACGGTCGTGCGCGAAAGAGTTGGCCGGACGCGGCATCACGGTCAACGCCATCGCGCCGGGCTTCATCGAGACGGACATGACGGCGGACTTGAAGGAAGAGATGAAGACGGCGTTGCTGAAGCAGATTCCGCTCGGCTGCCTCGGCCAGGCGGAGGACATCGCGGGTGCGACGCTGTATCTCGCCAGCCCAGCGGCGCGCTACGTCACGGGCCAGGTTTTGACGGTGGACGGCGGGATGGTGATGTGAAAGCCGTTGAACCGCGAAGGGTTAAACCTTTTCATCGGAGCCGAACCGGAAGGTGGCAATAAATAAATGGTTTTCCGCAGAAATAAAATTGAAATCGAGGCTTGACGGATTAGGCGGTTGCAAGCTAGAAAGACAGTCAAATTATGTCAGACAAACCTATTGAACAGCGTGTAAAGGACATCATCGTCGAACAACTTGGCGTCAAACCCGACCAGGTTGTTCCGGCGGCCAAGTTTATCGAGGATCTCGGCGCGGATTCGCTCGACACTGTCGAGTTGGTCATGGCGCTGGAGGAGGAGTTCGGCATCGAAGTGCCGGATGAACAGGCCGAGAAGCTCCAGAGCGTCGGCGACGTCATCAAATACGTCGAAGAAGCCCAAAAATAATCAAAAATTAAACCGGCGGGGCAGTTTAGGCTGGACACGGCCCGGACTGCCCCGTTTGATTTTGTCATGGCAAACAACTATACCGACCGTCGCGTGGTCATCACCGGCATGGGCGTCGTCACGCCGCTCGGGCACGACCTCAATTCCTTCTGGCAAAACCTCATCGCCGGACAGTGCGGCATTGATAAAATCACGGCGTTCGATGCGACCGCGTTCGACACGCAGATTGCCGGCGAGGTGAAAAACTTTGATCCCGCGCCCGCGTTTCCGTCGCCCAAGGAAATCCGCCGCACCGACCGTTATTCGCAATTTGCCATCTACGCCGCGTGGAGCGCTCTGAAAGATTCCGGCCTCGATCTCGCCAAGGAAAACTGCGACGAAATCGGCGCGATGATCGGCTCTGGCATCGGCGGGTTGGCCACGACGACCGAGCAGCATAAAATTTTGCTAGAACGCGGCCCTGGTCGCATGTCGCCATTCACCATTCCGATGCTCATCGGCAACATGGCGTCCGGCCTCATCTCGATGTATTGGAATTTGCGCGGGCCGAACTTCGCGACCTGCTCCGCCTGCGCGACGGCCAATCACGCCATCGGCGAGGCTTGGCGCACCATCAAGGCCGGCGACGCCCAAGTCATGTTTGCCGGCGGCTCCGAAGCAGCGGTTATTCCCATCGGCATCGGCGGCTTCTGCGCCATGAAGGCCATGAGCACGCGCAACGACGATCCCAAGACCGCGTCCCGGCCGTTCGACAAGGATCGCGACGGTTTCGTCATGGGTGAAGGCGCGGGCGTTTTGGTTTTGGAAGAATTGGAACACGCCAAGCAACGCGGCGCGCAGATTTACTGTGAAATTGCCGGCTACGGCAACACCGCCGACGCGCATCATCTCACCTCGCCACCGCCCGGCGGCGAAGGCGCGGCGCGCTGCATGAAAATGGCGTTGCGCTCCGGCGGCCTCAACCTCACGGACATTTCTTACATCAACGCCCACGGCACCTCCACGCCGCAGGGCGACGTCTGCGAAACGCAGGCCATCAAATCCACCTTCGGCGACCACGCCCGCAAGCTGGTCGTTAGCTCCACCAAAGGCGCGACCGGTCACATGCTTGGCGCCGCCGGTGCAGTGGAAATGACCGCGTGCGCGCTGGCCATCAAGCACAACATCGTGCCGCCGACCATCAACCTGCAAAATCCCGACCCCGAGTGCGATTTGGATTACGTCCCGAACACCGCGCGCGAAATGCCAGTGAACGCCATCGTCAACAACTCCTTCGGTTTTGGCGGCCACAACTCGACGATTGCGGCGAAAAAGTTTAACGGATAATCCTGCGGTTAAAAAGTTATGGGAAACACTGACGCCAGAAGATTGCCAGTTGTTTCTTTGGGTGCAGAACACCTTGCTATCGGCCATCTCATGCGCCGGAACATTCTTGCCTACAAGGCACCGCCGAATACGGAAGGATACGATTTGGTTTGTATTCATCCGAATCCAAGGCATAAAACAAGGCAAATTCGTGTTCAAGTAAAGAGCCGCTACCAAGCTGATGGCGACGGCACATTTCTCATAAAGAAAAAATCGTTCAAATGCTTTGACTATATTATTTTGGTATTTCTAAAGATTGGAAATTTTTATCATAAGAATCAAATAGCCGATGTCTCTAGTGCCGTTGAATTTTATACTCTGCCGGTTGTAGAGGCTAAAAAACTTTATCAAAAAGCAGGTTGGGAGAAACTTTGCACGCATGATAAAGACTTAAGCAAATTTAAGAACGAAAAAGGATTTGAGCGTATTGCAATAGAGTTGGGCATTGAACATCCAAGCAAAGCGAAGCGAAAGCTGCTTCAATGAAATTTCTTTCATGGATTGAATCCAAGCGCGAAGGGAAAATTCTCGCGCCGGAACAGATTCAAGAATTCATCCGCGAATTCACCGCCGGGAAAATTCCCGATTACCAGATGGCCGCGCTGCTCATGGCCGTTTATTTTCGCGGCCTCAACACCGCCGAAACCACCGCGCTCACCCTCGCCATGCGCGATTCCGGCGACGTGCTGAAATTTCCCAAGGACAAACGCCCGCTCGCGGACAAACATTCCACCGGCGGCATCGGTGACAAGGTTTCACTGCCGCTCGCGCCGCTGCTCGCGTGTCTCGGCTTCCGCGTGCCGATGATTTCCGGTCGCGGCCTTGGCATCACCGGCGGC
>Ga0114951_10005036_pt1 | contig 12429 bp, 10 predicted proteins | sample AM7aDNAmetaG_FD_88677 | JGI IMG/M metagenome (GOLD analysis project Ga0114951, IMG submission 88677) | Freshwater microbial communities from Finland to study Microbial Dark Matter (Phase II) - AM7a DNA metaG | ecosystem: Environmental > Aquatic > Freshwater > Lake | place: Finland: Lake Alinen... | reverse complement strand
TTAAGACACAGTGAACTAGAACTGTTGGCTTGTCTGTGCCGAGGTGGCAGAGTGGTTAACGCGCGGGCCTTGAGAGCCCGTGGAACATCCGTTCCGCATGGGTTCGAATCCCATCCTCGGCGCTCTTTTCACTAAACAAGCCTGATTTGGGCTTATTTGGTCGTTACTATATTCCGTAACGCTGTTACAGTTTTCCGTAACGCCTATCCCCGCGCCCCTTAGCAACATTAGCGTCTCGCGCAATTGTGCGCTTTTGGCTTTTATGCGGTGACGCAAAACCCGACTATACGCTGGATCAAAACTTTCAGGAGATTCCAAGAACTTGAGTTCATTTTTGCTTAACATTTTTACCCTTCCTTACTTTAACGCAAGGGGTTTCACCTATTTAATGCCTAGATTTATAGATTTTGAACGGAGAGCACAAAATAAGTAAAGTGCCAATGCATTAACTGCCATCATCGATGATAGCAGACAAACTGATACCCAAAGATTTGGTCCATAAGCCCGACAAAACATAATCGATTGTAGAATGGATGTAGAGCTACAGAGTAGCCAAAGTCGTTGAAAACTTGTTCGTTTTAGTTAGTCTTGCTCGTTGTCGGATCGTTTTTCTCTTTTCCTTTGTAATGTTTGTCAAATCTTTCCTTCCTTTTTACTTCATCGGGCCATAAACGTTTGACTGTTGTTCCTAAACGCCTATTTTCAGTACAGCGAAAAGGCATTCCTCTTGATTTTTTATGTGGAAAAGTTATGTCATAACTTTCTGTTTGAACTTTCAGACCATATCCTATGTCTTTTTGTTCCCCCAAAGTCATTATTTGTGAACGGATTTTGTAGCGATATGACGGTCTGCCCTTTTTTCCTTTGGTGCGCGGCTCCAAGATTTTGTCAATCACTTTTTTTCTTCTTAGCGTTTTTAGCAAACGGTAAAGGGTTGCCCTTGAAAACTTTCTAATAATAAAGTTTGGACCTGGGCATCCATTAGGGCTTCCATCAATGAATTGTGAAGTGCAAATAGTGTCTGGCATTTTTAGTAGCTCATTAAATGTTGCACCTTCGGGCTTTACCATTAGCAATATGTATTGAAGTTCTTTTTCTCTTGATGCTCTGGGCATTTAGTTTCATTTCAGCTATACGAAGCGGTCTCCTATAGCAATTTGTATTTCCAATACAGGAGGGAAACATTTGAACATAATACGTTTCAGAAAACTCAAGTTGGTAAATAGCGAGTATTACATGGTTGATTATGATTTTACGACAAAGAACGAGCTAAGAAGAGGCTTTTACAAAGAGCTTCGGCCTGTTCTGCCAGGCAAAATAAGGCTCTATTCAAGAACTAGAAGTGTGATTGAAGTCGACGAGTATGAGCTCGCAAGGAAAATCTTCGACCTTGCAATCAAGTATGGGGCAACAGCTTGTCTGAGGCACGCAACAACACTCGAAGAATCATAAGTACCAAATACTTAGTGATTCCTTCTCTTTTTCTCTCAATTGACTCTATGCTATAGTATTTTTAGTCAAGAAATTGTTTAACCAAAAAGCGTTAGTGATAGGACTTATTAGCTAAAGACCTCTATACCTATCAATCCTCAATAACAAGGTGTACTTTGCAGTTGGCTAAGCAGTTAGACTTGAATATGAAAACAGTCAAAGGAAACGGCGCTAACCTTGGTTTTGAAGAAAAACTTTGGAAAGCCGCTGATAAACTCCGAAATAACATGGATGCCGCAGAGTACAAGCATGTCGTTTTAGGACTCATTTTTCTTAAGTACATTTCCGATGCCTTTGAAGAGCTTCACGCTCAGTTAGCCAATGACTCGGAGAAACTTGCGGACCCAGAACAGCCAGACGAATATGCAATGAGAAACGTCTTTTGGGTTCCAGCAAAAGCAAGATGGAGCGTTCTGCAGAAAAACGCAAAACAACCAACGATTGGCGTTACAATCGATGACGCCATGGACGCAATAGAGAAAGAAAACTCACCACTCAAAGGCGTACTCCCAAAAAACTATGCCCGCGAAAGCTTAGACAAGCAAAGACTTGGAGAATTAATCGACTTAGTCGGAACCATAGGTTTAGGCGACAAGGAAAGCAGAAGCAAAGACATCCTCGGCCGAGTCTACGAATATTTTCTTGGTCAGTTTGCCGATGCCGAAGGTAAAGGCGCCGGGCAATTCTATACACCCCGGAGCATAGTTCAGCTACTCGTGGCGATGATTGAACCTTTCAAGGGTAGAGTTTTAGATCCCTGTTGTGGTAGCGGCGGTATGTTCATTCAAAGCGAAAAATTCGTTGAAGCCCACCAAGGACGGCTTGACAACATCAGTATTTACGGTCAAGAATCCAACCAAACAACTTGGCGACTCTGCAAAATGAACTTAGCCATTAGAGGAATAGACTCTAAGTTTGTAATGTGGAACAACGAAGGAAGTTTCCTTAATGACGTTCACAAAGACCTTAGAGCCGATTTCCTCCTCGCCAATCCACCTTTTAACGATTCAGACTGGAAAGGAGCGATGTTAAGGGAAGATGCGCGCTGGAAATATGGCGCTCCTCCAATTAACAATGCCAACTTTGCGTGGGTGCAACATTTTATTTTCCATTTAGCACCTCATGGCGTTGCGGGGTTTGTGCTTGCTAACGGCTCAATGAGTTCTAATACGTCAAACGAAGGAGAAATACGCAAAAACGCAGTCGAAGCTGACTTAGTGGACTGCATGGTAGCTCTGCCCAGCCAACTATTCTACAACACAATGATACCTGCCTGCTTATGGTTCATAGCCAGAGATAAACAAAACAACAAATTTAGAGATCGCAGAGGAGAAGTGCTGTTTATTGACACTCGAAAGCTTGGGGTAATGGTGGACAGGAGACACCGAGAGCTAACACAAGAAGACATCAAAAAAGTCTCCGACACCTATCACGCATGGAGAGGCGAACTGATAGACGGAAAAACGGTTGATTACAAAGATATTGCTGGATTCTGCAAAGTAGCAAAAATTGAAGAAATAAGAAAACAGGCACACATCCTAACACCGGGGCGCTATGTAGGAACCGAGGAAGAAAAGGAAAATTCTGAAGAGTTTGAACCAAAAATGCAAAGACTTGGAAGAGAACTCCTAAAACAAATGACAGAAGGAAAAACGCTTGACGAAGAAATAAGGAAGAACTTAGAGAAGATTGGCTATGACCTTTGAGAAGTCAGGTTTTAAAGAGACTGAAATAGGAGAGTTTCCTAAAGAGTGGCAGGTAAAACCCGTGAAGGACTTTTGTTCTAAGATAACAAGTGGCGGAACTCCTTCGAGAGCAAATCCAGAATACTGGAACAAAGGACAAATTCCATGGTTGAAGACCCAAGAACTTCAGGATAATATCATCTACTGCTCGGAAGAGTACATAACACAAAAAGGACTTGAAAACTCCTCTGCCAAGTTATTTCCTCCAGATACTGTTTTAATGGCAATGTATGGAGCCACTGTTGGCAAGCTGGGCATCCTAAAGATTCAGGCTACAACTAATCAAGCATTTTGTGCGATGATAGTCAACAATGTTAACGACTACCATTTTCTTTTCTACGCTTTACTTTATCGACGGAGTGACCTTATCAATTTGGCTTGTGGAGCAGCTCAGCAAAATCTCAATCAAGATATTATTAAGGAGTTCTTGCTCCCATCACCTAACTTGAAAGAACAGAAAGCAATCGGGAAAATTCTTTCAGACATTGATGCCAAAATTGAGTTAAGTAAACGAATGAATGAAAATCTTGAGGCTATTGGGCAGACTTTGTTTAAGCGTTGGTTTGTTGATTTCGAGTTTCCCAACCAAGGCAAACCCTACAAGTCAACAGGTGGAAAAATGAAATCAACTGACTTTGGAGAAATACCTGAAGGTTGGAGCATAAAGCCATTCTCTGAAGTAATAGCGGTTAATCCCGCTCGGAAAATAGAAAAGAGTGCTGTAAGCAAGAAGGTTGAGATGGCTGACTTGACTCCTTGGCAAACTTGGATAGAGTCTTGCGCTTTTGATAAGTGCAAATCAGGTTCTCGTTTCCAAAACGGTGACACCTTGCTTGCTAGAATAACCCCTTGCTTGGAAAATGGCAAGACTGGATTTGTGTCTTTTCTAAACAAAAACGAGATAGCGTTTGGCTCAACAGAGTTTATTGTCCTTGGTCCAAAAACTATCCAGTCAAGCTATTTCATATTGTATTTGGCAATTAGCAACAACCTTCGAGCCTCAGCAATACAATCTATGACAGGTTCATCGGGTAGGCAAAGAGTACCTAACGATTTTTTTGATGATTTTACGGTTGCTGTTCCGCCTTCAGACCTCTTATCGGAGTTTGACAGCCTCGTCGCTCCTATGTTTGCAAAAATTACAAACAATGTAGAAAAGTCAGGCTACCTCGGAGAAATTCGTGACCTCCTTCTTCCCAAACTTATGTCTGGAAAAATTAGAGTTCCAATAGAAAACGAAGTGGAGCTGTCTTAATGTCTTCTGTTATTACTGAGTCGCAGGTTGAATATGTTTGTCTTCGTATGCTTAAAGACCTTGGATATCAATTGCATTATGGTCCAGACATTTCTGATGATGGCTCTTTCGAGGAGCGGAAGTACCGCGAGGTTGTCCTCGTTAAACGACTACGCACTATGCTGAGAGCCATAAACCAGTCTGTTCCTGAAGTAGCAATTGATGAGGCTATTAAGAAGGTTCTCAGAACCGAAAGCCAAGACCCAGTTACTAACAATCAGCTTTTTCACAGTTTGATAACCAACGGCATCAATGTTCAATATAAAAGAACGGACGGAAGCATTAAAGAAGAATTGGTTTGGCTCATCGATTTTAACTGTGTCGACAACAACGACTTCTTAGCTGTTAACCAACTTACAATCGTGGAAGAACATAATGAACGACGACCTGACCTCATCTTATTCGTTAATGGATTGCCTTTAGTTTTAATCGAACTGAAGAACCCTGCAGACGAAAACGCCAGCATTTTCTCAGCTTGCAAACAAGTAGGCACCTATCAGAAACAAATCCCATCGATCTTTCGCTATAATGAAATTATAGTTCTGAGCGATGGAACCTATGCCAAGGCCGGAACCTTAACATCAAAAGAAGAGCGGTTCATGCCTTGGAAAACGATCAATGCCGAAAAAACAGATCCAACGAAACCACAAATTGGAATTCTCCTAAAGGGTATGCTAAACAAGGTAACCCTGCTAGACTTAATCAAAAACTTTGTCGTTTATGAAGCGGAGAAGGATAAGAAAGACGAAGCAGTCAAGACCATGAAAAAGATTGCACAATACCAACAATACAACGCAGTCCAAAAAGCCCTCGCCTCAACGGTTAATGCGACAAAAGCGGATCATAAGGCGGGAATAGTTTGGCATACCCAGGGTTCAGGTAAGAGCCTGACAATGGTGTTTTATGCTGGAAAAATGGTTTTGGAACCAAAGCTTGAGAATCCTACGGTAATTGTGTTAAACGACAGAAACGACTTAGACGATCAGCTTTATGGCACATTTAGTCGATGTCATGAATTGTTAAGGCAAAAGCCAAAACAAGCAACATCCAGAGCCGAGCTTAAGGAGCTTCTTCAAGTCTCATCAGGCGGAATAATATTTACAACTATTCAGAAGTTTTTCCCAGAAGGCGAAACAACAGAATATCCCCTGTTGTCTGAAAGAAAGAACATCATAATCGTGGCTGATGAAGCACATAGAAGCCAATATGGGTTCGGACTAAAAGTCCCCAAAGACGTTGATAAAGAAGCACTAAAATATGGATACGCAAAGTACCTGCGTGATGCTCTCCCAAACGCAACCTTCATTGCTTTTACAGGAACACCTATTGAAAAGGTAGACAGGAGCACCCCTGCAGTTTTCGGCAAAATAATTGACACCTACGACATTAACCAAGCTGTAGAAGACGGCTCAACGGTCAGGATATATTATGAAAGTCGCCTTGCTAAAATTGAGCTTAAACCTGAAGAAAGGCCCTACATTGATCAAGAGTTTGAGGATGTAACTGAAGGCGAAGAAACCTACAGCAAAGAATACCTCAAGAGCAAATGGTCAAGGATTGAAAAGCTCGTTGGGAGTTCTGAGCGAATAAAACGGGTTGCCAAAGATATTGTCGACCACTGGGAAAAACGTGTTAGCGTTCTTGATGGTAAAGCAATGATTGTCTGTATGAGCCGTAGAATCTGCGTCGACTTACATAATGAAATAATCAGACTTAAACCCGAATGGTACAACAAAGATGACTACAAAGGCTACCTCAAAGTTGTTATGACTGGTTCTGCCGCTGATGGACCAGAATGGCAAGAACATATCCGAAACAAACTACGCAGGCACAACTTGGGAGAACGAATGAAAGACCCATCCGATCCACTAAAAATCGCCATTGTTCGTGATATGTGGCTAACAGGCTTTGATGCTCCCAGCCTTCACACAATGTACTTGGACAAGCCAATGAAAGAAGCAAACCTAATGCAAGCCATAGCGCGGGTCAACCGAGTTTTCAAAGACAAAAAGGGAGGATTAATCGTTGACTACATCGGCATTGCAAACGACCTGAGAAAAGCCCTTGCCGCCTACACCGAAAACGACAAACGACTAACAGGCATACCCCAAGAAGTTGCCGTAGCCAAAATGCAGGAAAAGTACGAAACCGTAACTGCAATGTACCATGGCTTTGACTACAAAAGATTCTTCCCAGCAAAGCCTCAAGAAAGAATGCAGATAATGCTGGAAGCAATGGACTTTATTCTTAAACAGGAAAACGGCAAGGAAAGATACCTAAAAGAAGTTACGGCGCTTCTCTGGGCTTTTGCGTTATCAGTGCCAAATGATGAAGCTATCAAAATAAGAGATGATGTTGGATTATTCCAAGCCGTAAAAGCAGCTATTGTTAAAAATACTGACACCAAAGACAACCAAATCCAAGATATGGACACGGCAATCAATCAAATTATATCTAAGGCAATAATTTCTGACAGAGTAATCGACGTTTTTGCCGCTGCTGGTTTAAAAAAACCTGACGTTTCAATACTATCCGAGGATTTCTTGGAAAAAGTTAAGGAAATGCCGCAAAAGAACCTTGCCTTCGAAACCCTCAAACGCCTACTAAACGATGAAATAAAGTTTAGGCAAAAGAAGAACCTCGTACAAGCCCGGTCATTTGAAGCTCTTTTGGAAAAAGCAATCAAAGCCTATACAAACAAGAGCATTGAAACCGCCCAGGTCATCGAGCAACTAATAGAGCTTGCCAAGAAAATGCGAGATGAGCAGAAGAGAAATACTGAGCTGAACTTGAGTGAAGAAGAACTTGCATTCTACGATGCTTTGGCTGACAATGAAAACGCTAAGCAGGTTCTGGGCGATAAAACACTGCAAGTCATGGCCAGAGAGCTCGTTGATATGGTTAGGAAGAACGTTTCAATCGATTGGACGTTGAGGGATAACGTTCAAGCCAAGCTTAGAGTTATGGTTAGACACATCCTTAAGAAGTACGGGTATCCACCGGACAAACAAGAAAAGGCTACATTGACGGTCCTTGATCAAGCAAAGTTGCTTTGCAAAGACTGGGCAGGAACTGTTTAGCGATGTTTTTGTTTGGACAACCGACAATGGACCGTTATCATTGCTTTTTCTTTCTTTTCGCTTGGGCAACTTTGACATAAATGTCTTGTTGCGCCTTTTCAACGCGTTGCATTTGGAAGGTTACACTTTGTTGAATGTTACACTCATCTGAGAAGGTTAGAACCAAAAATAGCTCAGGCTTGTTGACTAAGTTGTTCACAAGCAAGCTGGTTCCGATGGTAAGCGCAAGCATGTTGGCATTGTTACCGATTGCAAAAAAGGAGCTTGCTTGTTCACTCGATAAAACTTGAACCGCGATTATGCTCTTGTAAGGTATTGAAAGAAAGGGCTCAAAAGAGTAGATGACTGAGGTTACATTTAATTTTGTTTCGTCAAGCCTTAGCTTAACTTGCGTTTGGCCGGGGAACTTTATGTGTCCTCCCAAATATTCAGCGTCATAGCCTTTTAAAGCGTTTGCTACTTTGTTGTATTCTGTGGCGCTTGGACCCTTTAATGCGTCGTGCTCGCAACCGGATTCGTGCTCGGCTTCATGAATAATTAAATCGTCCAAGCATCCAAGTTCAGCTCCGCAAATTGAGCATTTTTTAGATTTTTTTCCCATATTGGTTCGCCATTATTGTTGAGCTCTACTGTACCGTAGTCGAATTAGCGCTTAGTGCTTAAATAATTTGGGTTCTGAGGCGTTTTTGCAACTTAGACTTTAGATTAGGCTCAGACCTCAAATCCCGCGCTTGTTGGCTGACCGTACGCCATGGAGGCAGTGCACGGCTTTCAATCAAAATCGTAAACGTGCTATCGCTTTGCTGCCACCATCGATGATGGCAGTAGAGGCAATAGGCGTACGCCCGTTGCAGACCTAAGCATGGTCGTATATGCCTTCACGTTTTACTCCGATTGAGTGTGTCAAATACTCGACCGATTTTCTGGTGAAGGCATTTTCATGAAGGAATTTAGTAAATCATAGTTGGTTAGAAAACCAAACACAAAAACTGTTTAGCGCCTTTGCGAATAAATCCGCTTCCCTATCTCCAGAGGTGTCCATTCCTGCAATTAATAAATAGCCATTTCCACGTTTAAGTGCTGAGATAGGATACACTTCTTCCACGTTTTCATCCTTTGCCCTTATTATTGGAATACAATCCCGTGTATTCTTTGGCATTGCTCTAAACTCCTTGATTTCTTCTTCAACGTTTGCTAATTTTCCAAATTTTTTCTCGTCTTCAGAGTTTTGGTACACCTTTCTGGGTTTCGAATTTGGCGACGGAATCGCATCAAACTCCTTGAACAGAAGTGTTCCTGTAAAGTTTAGAAGAGTTTGCATTTCACCAAAAGCAATTGGGACTCCATCCTTCATTTGGATAATTTTCGGAATGATTGTAATTTCCTCCGTTAACGGATACTCCTTTCCGTCTGATACATCCCAAGCGTAAAAGAAAGGGAAACCGGCAGTATTAACATAGATTCCTCCATCTTCTATGAAGTTTTTGATCACATTAAATGAAGTCTTGTTTTTTCGATTAATTTCAGGATATTCTTCACCAAACGGATTAAGTACTATCGCAAATTCTTCAGAAATATTTTCAATATTTGTGCTAACTACATCGAATTTCCCTAAACTCTTGTCGAGGCTTTCAATTTTCTTTTTCCAAAAATCGTTTGAAGCTTTTGTGAATGGATATTTTGAGCAAGCTTTCTCGTCGATACCAGTCACGAAACCATCAAGTATTGCCAGTTTAGCTATAAACCCCATCTTATTCTCAACTCCATTCTTCTCAGAATATCACAAAGCGACTTAGCGTCTTCAAGAACAGAATTTGCATAAACTCTGCTAAATATTCTCGGTGGTGCAACTTTTGGAGAACCTTCTCGCTCAATTCCATAACGAGATATTATACGTAAATAATCACTGTAACTCATAACAATAGGCATTGTCTGCAGTATCTTGTCCTTACTGTATGCGTTGTTTTTACCAATTTTTTGTGCTAAACTGCTTATCGTTTTTGCAGTATCTTCACCAAAATGCTTTGGTTCATAGGCTATGTCAAAAAGTTTACACATTGCTTTAACTGAGAACTCTATTGCTTCAAAGGAAGAAATTATTGATTCGACATTATTGAAGGTGTTAAAAAGAATGACGGCCTGTCTACAATTATGGTATGCCCTGTGTACGTACCACCTTACAATTTCTTTTTGTTCATTATCTAAGGGCATACTGCTTTCACTCAGAGTATTCATCTTTTTTGCAATATAAAATTTTGTAATAGATCGTTTTACTAATTAAGACATCACATCCAATACTTAGACCACAAATTCGGCTGTTGATTGAGGCAAATCATAGATTTAGCTTGGGGTTGCGGTTTTAAACAAAACGCAATAATACTGCTCAACTCCAGATCATATCATCGACGATATAGCGTCAAGTTGTAGACTAATACGAGGATTAAGAGGTATTGTCCAGACCTGAACACCTAAGAAATACAGTTTACCACAGAAGAATTAGAATACCAACGACCAAACCCAATGCTATCAGGCCTGAAAACAACCAACCTAAACGAGTTTCCCAGCTATTGCTTTTATCTCCATTTGGCATTTCTTGTCCCGTAAAAAACCAATTAAATGGCAATAAAAAGGCGTTTTGTCCCTGGTTTTTCATATCGTTATAAGCCTTTCTCATAATTGCACATTGCAATGAATTACACCTAAGATTAATTGGATTGAACTCGATTGGGGTGACCTTATCAGTTTTTGATTCAAATTCAAAAGGTGCCATACAAATAACATTGTTAGACATCCCCGAATAGGCCGCATAACGATGAATAGTGCGAACAATATAGGTGGTCAATAAGAGCGCGCCAATAAAAAGGAGCGCCAGTTTCAACCAACTAAACGCATCTACTGGGATGATGTTAAAAGTTATCCCCAATTGAAATTTTTCTGATAATCCATTTCCTAAGTCTTTGAAGAGCTCAAACAAAGTGAAAAGAGCCACAGCATAGCCTATCAGTAGTGTTGCTAATGATGTTTGGGCCGATAAAAACAGACTCAAAACTGAGCTTCTAGCTTCATTAAATCGTGCATCTTTATCGCTCAACTGCTCTTCTTCCACACAAAGCGTTGTTAACTTCTTTAATTTATAACTTTGGGAATTAAATTTGTTCAAGTCACCGAATTCTTCATGAAGCGATGCTGTAACAATCAAGGGTAGCTAAACAAGACCTAAGCATGGTCGAGCCCAACCATAAGCCTATATCCAATTGAGTTGCTCAAATCTTCGACCGATTTTTGGGCAAGGGAATTTTCGAGCGTTAATGTTGTAGCCCAAATTGCACGGTAAGCTTGCCCTAACGGGTATGCGCGCCACCTGATGATAGCAGTACATATTCAATAAGATTAGGAATTAAGCTGTTTTTTTACAATCAGACTAAAGCATTCTTTGCTATCATCGATGATAGCAGTATGTTGAACTATGCAAGTTGCATGTTGAAATATCGACCGAATCATATCATCTCAATCTGGGCCAAAGGCGCGTTGGAGCAAAGTCTAGTCAGGTGAGACATGCTAACCCAGCTGTGTATTCTGTGTAAACACAATGTTTTTATTTGTGTTAACACAGTATACACAGTAGCGAGTGACAGTTGTGCCAAAAAATATGACCCTTTCAATTCCCGACGACGTATATGCAGATATGGAATCAATGCCTGAAGTAAACTGGTCAGCCGTAGCAAAAGCAAGTATAAAAACTTACATCGACGTCCGCAAAAAACCGGATATTGCACCATTGCTTGAAGAACTTCTTCGTCAAAAAAGCGAGGAATATGTCAACGGAAGAAAAAAAGCCGACGATATCGCTAAAAAATCAGGATATCGTATGATAGATATCGTCTTACGCAAATACTGTGCAATAACCGACGACGCCGAGGATAAAGCAAATTCTGGTTGCCCACCATGGGATATACCAGATATTTACTTAGAGTTTGGAAAAGCGCTAATCAAACTTAATGTGATAGACTCCGAAGCTTCGGGGGAATACTTGAAGGGCATCCAAGAGAGATTGGAGGAAATAAACAAAGTGCTTAGACAACAAAAATAATGGATGGATAGCTTAGCATGGATAAAGCAGTCGCCCGCTAAGCGGAAGATCGTGGGTTCAAATCCCACCCCATCCACCAATTCACTAATATAATTAACCATTTAATTAAAAGTTTTGATACTTTTTTCGAAACCTGTAATCCAGTAAGCTCTTAGGCAGTAGAACACAGCTTCAGCCTTAAGTCCGCCAAATATTCAGCGTATTTTTGGTAGAACTTATCCGCTTGCCGCCTTAGTACCATATAGTGTTTTGCACCTATACGCTTTGGCACTCTGCCTTCAATAAAGTCTGCAACGCTCTCCGGTACCTCCAACTGAACCATTGTGTCAAAGGCGAATTTGCGAATATACTTTGGACTGATTACCCTTATTATTCTGCGGTAATAATCTGTCGCGTGTTGCGCGCTTAGGGGTTGACACCTTAAAGTTGATATTTGATTATACGTTGGCTCGGTCAAATAGGCAAAGTATGCTTGCTTTGAACCCCTGAACTCGCCAAGCGTTAAGCGGTAATACCCATTTATTTGCTCCGCCTTCCCCAGTTCGCCCATTGCCCTTGCACCTTCAATTAACCTTAGACCTGAGTCAATCAGAAGGTTGTATAGCGCTAAATATTCTGGCTTAGCAGCCTTGAGCGTATCCAACGCTTTAATAATTGCGGCCTCTTCCGGCACGTTCAAGTCAATGCCGCATTGAAACGTTGGTAACGCTTTGCGATAGATGGCTAAAG
>Ga0114951_10005034_pt1 | contig 12432 bp, 10 predicted proteins | sample AM7aDNAmetaG_FD_88677 | JGI IMG/M metagenome (GOLD analysis project Ga0114951, IMG submission 88677) | Freshwater microbial communities from Finland to study Microbial Dark Matter (Phase II) - AM7a DNA metaG | ecosystem: Environmental > Aquatic > Freshwater > Lake | place: Finland: Lake Alinen... | reverse complement strand
GACCTGCCGAGCTGAAGTCCGCCGGTCCCCGTGACTCGCCGCTGGTCCTCGTGAGTATACTATCCAGGCTGTACGGTCTGAACGGGCTCGACTCTGGAGGTAGCGCCATCCAGCCCTGCGCCGCTTGCGGTCTCTTGAACGATGACGGGCGCCGGACCTGCTTGGCTTGCGATGCTCCTCTCGCGGAGGATCAAGGACTTCGTGACACGAGCGCGATGGAACCCGTGGCGCCTTCGAAAGCGCCGTCAACTCCCGTCAGCGCCCCACGCGGCGGTCCTGACGCAGACACTCCGGCACCTCGCAGCCTGCTGCCGGAGGATGCTCTCACCCAGGTGGTGCGTGCGCCATGGGTGGGAGAAGTCCACGCGCCGCGGCAGCCTCCCCCCCCGCTGGCTGCTTTGCAGCCGAGAAGGAAGTCCACGCTGAAGCGGCAGCTGATCATCGCCGCAACATGCCTCGCTGTCGCGATCGGGGCTGGTTTGGTCGTCTTGTTCGTGGCCGGCCGGTCCGGCACGAATCCGCCGACAGGAGCCGGCGCCATCGCCCGACCGAGTCCGACAGCGTCGGCGGTGACCGGGGAGTCCAAGGGCTGGGTGAGGGTGGCGACGAGCGCCACATCGTCATCACAGGGCGGCCCCGGACGCCCCGCCCTGATCAAGCTCCAGGGCATTCGGCCGCAGCAGGATGGATTCGCGGTCTTCCAGTTTCTTGTCGTGGGGCTTGGGGATGCTGTCGGGCCAGCCTCACCCCCCGAGATCGTGAGCGTGAGGGGGGCGCCGGCGAGCGCGGCGCGCCGGCAGGCAGCAGAAGCCGCGGTGATGAAGGACATCGGCTCTAGCGGCCTGAGGATACTCGTTGAGCAGCCGACGTCATCACGATGGACCAGCGGCGTAGTCGTCAGGCTGATTGTCCGGTCCGGTAGCGTCCTGTACTCGGGGGAGTTCCCAGCGGATGAATTCTGGCGCGAGCGACCATCCGCGCCTCGGCAATCGCCCTCTGCCGCATTGGACACGACGGAGACGCCGCCGGCTGCCATTCCGAAGCCCAAGTTCGTTGTCGCCCGCGCGTTGCTCGACGTGCGCGCCCTCGAGGCCCTCGGCGTGCGCAGTGGTGGCAGCGCCGCCGAGCAGCGCGGCGCGGACTTGATCGCCGCCCGTCTCAGGGAGGCCGGCGTCGCCGATGCAAAGATTCGCACCTTCCCGCTGCCTCCGATCGCAGAGACCAGTCGCAACGTGATCGCCGTGATTCCCGGGGAGAGCAGAAAGACGATCATCCTCGGCGCCCACATGGACTCCAAGTACCCCTCTCCGGGAGCCAATGACAACGGCACGGGCTGCGGCGCCCTGCTTGAGATCGCTCGCAGCCTCGCAGAGAGGCCCGCGTACCCCACTGTGAAACTGGTCTTCTTCGGCACCGAGGAGATGGTCGACGCGAACGCGGACCACCACCACTTCGGCTCGCGCGCCTTCGTCGTCGGCATGAGCCAGGCGGCGCGGCGGAACACCGCCGGCATGATCTCAGTTGACATGATCGGCTACGGCCCCGCCTTTGTGGTACGTAGTATGGGCAAGGGGCCGCAGACCATGGTGCGCCTCCTGCTGCAGCAGGCCCGCCAGCGCAACGTGCGTCTCTCCTACCTCGCCGACCCCGGCCCCTCGGGCTGGAGCGACCACGAGGCTTTCGAGCTGGCGCAGATCCCCGTCGCCTGGATCGAGTGGCGCGAAGACCCCAGCTACCACACGACCGCCGACACCAGTCTCCACCTAGTCCCCGCCAAGGTTCGTGAGGCCGGGCAGTTCGTACTCGATGTGCTCTATGGGCTCGACCAGGGAGCGATCGCGGATCTGGCGAAGTAGCCCGGCCGACAGAGGGCACTCCGTAAGGCGCGAGGCTTCAGCCCTGACTTCTCCACGCCGACTGTAGTAACGTTGCGCGAGGGCTACGTCCATGGGGGTGCCATGCTGAGCTGTCCGTCTTGCGCCCGAGAGGTCGCCGACGGTGCCGTCTTCTGCGGCTACTGCGGCGCCGCCATGGGCGGTCCCGCACCGGGCGCAGGAGAGACGGCCGCGGACACGCAGCCGGCCCCGAGCTACTGGATCTGTCCGCGGTGTAGCGTCGAGAACACCGCCGACGCGCACTTCTGCTACTCGTGCGGCGCCTCGACGCCAGAACCGGCGGCCTCAGCGGTGGTCATGCCATCGCCGTTCACGAACGCCGCGCGCTGGCGCTGCACGACCTGCGGCGAGCTCAATGACCGCGGCACCCGGTTCTGCTACTACTGCGGTGTGCCTGCGGCCGCCGCCGCGTCAGCCTCTCCCACCTCCACCCCGGGCGTTTCCACTGGCGGCCCGCGCTTGGCGCCCGCGCCGGGCGTGCGCAGCGGCGGCCAAGGATCGCCGATCGCGGCGGGCCCTCCACCCCGATCGGGAGGTTCGTGGGGGCGCTGGCTGGTGCTCGTGGCAGCGATCATCGCCGTAGCTGCCGTCGGCGGCGCCATTGTTTTCGTGATGCTCCACGATAGCGGCGGAGGGACCGGCGTAGTCGGAGTGAAGACACCCGCAGTCACGGACACCACTCCTCCTCCAACCGCTCCCGAGACTTCGACTGAGTCGCCCAGCGCGAGTGCCAAGGACGTGACATATCTCGCGACCGCTCGGGCTTCGAGTTCGCTCGACCCCGAGGGTGGCAACGACTATTACCCTGCGAATCTCCTCGACGGCTTGACCGGCACCTGCTGGGCGGAAGGCGTCAAGCATGGCTACGGCGAGGGTGAGTGGATCAGGTTCGACTTCGACGAGACCATGGTGCTCACCCGGATGAGAGTGATGCCGGGCTATGGCAAGGGCGTGGACAACCACGGCGTGGACCGCTGGTTGTCGAACGGGCGTCTCGCCTCAGTCGAGTTGCGCTTCTCGGACGGATCCACCGACCAGTTCACATTTGCAGACGTCAGGAGGATCGGCTGGCAGACGATCGACCTCGACCACCGGCACGCAAAATGGCTCCAGGTGATCATCCAGAGTGTCTACCCACACACGAGTGGGTGGGGCGACCACGCCGCCCACGATACCTCGGTGTCTGAGGTCCAGCTCTACGGCTATCCCGCGGCGGCCGGCGGCTACTGACCGGTGTGCTGGGCCATCAAGCTCGGTGACTACGAGAGGTGCACACTATGGCAGACTGTCCCAGTTGTGGCAGGCCGGTGCGGCCTGGTGCGACCTTCTGCGGGGGCTGTGGCGCGAACCTGACCGCCACGGTCCCGGTGCAGCGGGCGCCCGCTGTCGCGCCAGGGTACGGCACCACGGCCCCGGCAGGCGGGACCCGGCCCGCCTTCGTGCCTCAAGCGCCTCAAAGCTCGGCCCCGTATACCGCGCCGGCGGCCTATCCGGCGCCGGCGGTTTACACGGCACCGGCGGCCTATCCGCCGCTGCCTACCTACTCACCGGCCGGCCAGGGTCTTCCGGCGGGGTCCATTGCCGCCGCCGCTGCGCGTGGCCACCTCATGAGCTGGAACGGCCAGCCTCTGTCGCCGTCTTTCGCCAACAAGAAGGTCGTCGCCGGAATCATGGGCATCCTCTTTGGCCAGTTTGGCGTCCACAAGTTCATCTTGGGCTACACAGGTGCGGGCATCGCCATGCTGGCGATCTCGCTGGTCTCCTACCTTCTGATCATCACGGTGCTCCTTGCGCTTGTCGGAAGTATCGGCCTCATCGCCATGAGCGTGATCGGCCTCATCGAGGGCATCATGTATCTCACGAAGAGCGACGACGAGTTCATCCAGAGTTACGGAGTTCACAACAAGAGCTGGTTCTGAGCACATGCCGCGTCCTATGCTCGGCGTACGTGCAGACCTGGTCGCGCTGCGCTGTCGGCGCGGACCGACTCGGCGTTCTGCGCATGGTGACGCCCACGCAGCGATGGCCAGTCAGCCCAGCAGGGATGGCGCGGTTGCGCTGCCAGGTGCTTCCGGTTGCTCGGTAGGGTCTCAAGTCTTCAGTCGGCTGCATGGCAAAGTGCAAGACACGGTTCGTCGTCGTCGACTCGCGGCTTCAGGTCACGTTGGAGCACGGTATGCGTCGTTGATCCGAACAACGGATCCGGCTTGAGCACTCTGCAATTCGGCCTCTTGCTCGTGCTCGTCCTCGCGATCGTAGCGTTGAGTCTGACGGTCGGGTTTGTTCTGCCCCGAAGGGCTCCGTCGCGCAAGGTCGATGGCCCACGGGCTGGTCATTGCCCGGCGTGCGGAGAGTATCTTAGGAATGGCAGTCGGTTCTGCCCAGGATGTGGATCCCGGGTGGATCTGCCGCCGCTTGGAGGGGACTGCGGGTCCGCACTGGGCGCACCGGGCATCGGCATCGCGGGCTTCGTCTGCTCGCTGCTCGGTATCTCGTTGATCGGGCTGGTCCTGTCGTGGGTCGGGTACCGCCAAGCGGTACGCCAAGGACGGCCGACCGGCCTGTGCATGGCAGGAGTGATCATCGGCGTGGCCTGGATGCTGCTCGGTGCGGCCGCGACCATTTGGGTCGTCGCGATGACGTCTCAGTTCTCACACTGACGGCTGTAATCCTTGTCACATCGCCGTATCAGCCGTGAGCGTCCCCTTGTCGCTGACCCCACGCCTCCGCTGGGCGTCGCCTGAAGGGACACCTGCCAGCTATCGCGGCGTGATCAGCATGGGCCAGTCTCCCGAGGCGGGCCGCTGGAAACTCCACTCACTGCCATGCCGCCGCGCCCATCCACTCCTTTCCAGACGACTTGGTGATGGTCCGCACGTGCGAGCCGTCGGGGCCGCGTGTGTGGTGAGTCCGCCCTGTCAGGTGGGACTGTCGGACGACGCAACACCGCTCGTCCAAGCGAGCCTCGTGCCACACTGAGGACAGAAGGCTACGCCCACGTCTATCGTCATGCCGCATGCACAGCACGTGCCCTCAGTCTGACCTGCACTCACCGCGTCGATGGCCGCCATCGGCCAGGCCGGCGCGGCAATGGTACTCCGTGCGAGCAGGTGTGCGGCGCACCCCTGGCAGTAGGTCGCTTGGGGATAGTTGCCGCCGCCGCACGTTTCGCACATCGTCCACTGTGGGGTCGATGAGGCGGTTGGAACGTTGCGGTCCGATCGAGGCGTTCGCCTTGAGAGCCAGATGACGAGCCACACTATGGCGCCAATGATGATTGCCCAGATCAAGATCGCCGCGCCGCCACCCATCGCCCCTCCAGACTCAGTCGCGCCAACATCGTGTGGTCTTGGCGTCGACCGTACTCAGTGTATCCGTACTTAACACCTCGGCCTGAAACCCGAAGATTCCCACCGGCGTGGGGACGCGTTGTGACCGTCCGAGCCTCAGTCAGCGGCGCTCGAAGTCTCACAACGCATCACTCTGTTCGACCAGCAGCCTATTTGTGCCTGACGGTGGCCTTCAGCTTGTACCCGTGACTGGAAGAGATCTTGAGGATCCACGAACCACGACCGGTTGCGGTCCAGACGAACTTGGTGCGGCTCGACGTTGAGCCATACGCGACGTCCGAGGCGCTGCCGAGGGTGAAGTCGGTGACGTCCGGCTTGTAGAGCCTCAGCTCGACATAGCCGCCGTTGAGCGGCTGGTAGTCAATGGTCAGCTTGTCGCCGGCGCTCATGGTTACACGCCAGAACTCATCGTGGACCCCCCGGCGACGAAGGTCGTGCCAATTGGGAGTTCGGGTGCAGTCGCAATAGTCGTGCCACCGCTCTCGGCCCGGGCAACCGCGGGCAGGCAGAGCGCGACGAAGGCGAGCACCACCACTGCAAGAATCGAAGTGCCCAGTGCCCCGTATGGTCTGGTTCGCCGCATTGTTGCCCCTCCGTTCGAGCTACGATTCATCGACCTGCATAGGCTGGCTCAACACGCAAGCAAGGATTCATCACAGCCGGCGCCATCCGCTGGAAAGCCTCTGCATGGCACCCTGTGCTCTTCTTGGCAAGACACGGTGTGGGGCGCAGGGGTTCGCCGAGGCTGGCCGCACCATCTATGCCACAAGACGGGCAGGGCCAACGACTATCCCTGCTCGTCGCCGCTACAGGCTCGCGTCCAATGCGCCAGTCCGCTGAGTGACCCCAGCCTTGCGCCACGGGATGGGCAACGCCTTGCCGAGGGCGGTCTGTTGCGAGTGGGGCGCCCAGCCCCCTGTCGTCGTCGCAAGGACGCCGTCGGGGTAGGCCAGCAACCACCCATGCGTGACGTCCACGAATTCAAGGGCGGAGACGTGGTTAGCGCTTGGCTGCTGGGCGCGCCACGTCGCACCGCCGTCCTCAGTGGCGAGAACAGTGCCCGAAGCGCCCGCCACCCAACCGTGAGAGGTATCAACGAAGTCCACGGCTGAGAGGCCGTCCCCGGCAGTGGCGTACTGCTGCCGCCACGTCGCCCCGCCGTCCGCCGTCGCCATGATCACGCCACCGGTCGGCAGCCCGTCCGCGTCGACGGTCGTACCGGCCAGCCAGCAGTGCGTGGCGTCGACGCAGCTGGCGTCCGTGATCAGAGCCCTTGTTCCTGGATCCTGAAGCCGCCAAGTGGTGCCACCGTCGAAAGTCGCCAGTAGCACGCTGCCAATGGTCTCGCTGTAGTCTTCGCTGAAGGACGTGCCGGTCACCCAGCCGTGGTCGGCGTCGGCGAAGTTGACGTGCTCGAGCCTCGCGCTCACCCCCGAGTGCTGGGCGCGCCAAGTGGCACCGCCATCGCTCGTGGCGAGGATCATCCCGTCGTCACCAACGACCCAGCCGTGTGATAGATCGACGAAGTCCATGGCCGAGGCACCGAGCTGGTCGTCGCGTCGCTGCGCGCTCCAGTGCAGGCCGCCGTCATGGGTCGCGAAGATGGCCCCCCACCCCGCGGCCCAGCCGTGCTGCGGGTCGACGAAATCCATCGCCAGAACGACGTCTTTCCAGCTCTCGCTGAAGCGTCGCGTCTGCCACGTGACGCCGCCATCGCTCGTCGAAGAGAGGTAGCTGAGCCAGGCGGCGCTGTTCGGCAGATTGCGGAGCACCCAGCCGTGCCGCGCGTCGCAGAAGCTGATGTCATAGTTCAGGGTGGACGTGCCGGCGTCGCGCCGCTTCCACGTGGCGCCGCCGTCGGCCGTGGCGGCGATCAGCCCACCGTCGCCCACCGCCAGTGCGCGTTGGCGGCCGGCCAGGTCGATGGCCTCAATAGTCTGAGGCTCGCCGGCCCCGTCTTTCCAATGTGCGCCTCCGTCCGCCGTGGCCATGATCAGGCCGACGTCGTCTGAGGCCCACCCCGCGACCATGCCATGCCTGCGGTCGCTGAAGGAGACGGCGAGCGGCTCGAACCAGGAGGGGAGGTCCCGCCGATGCCAGGTCGTGCCGCCGTCCGCCGTGGCCAGGACGACGCCGCGCCCGGAAGTGGACGCAAACCCGACCGCCCAGCCGTGCCGCGCGTCCACGAAGGAGACGCCCGTCAGCCTCGCCCTCGTCCCCGAGTGCTGCGCCCGCCATGTCCGGCCGCCGTCGACGGTGCGCAGGATGGTGCCCTGCACGCCGACGGCCCAGCCGCGCGCGGCGCTCGCGAAGGACACGGCGAGCAGCTTCTTCATCGTGCCGGAGCCCCGGGTCTGCCAGGTGGCGCCGCCGTCCACAGTGCGCAGGATCGTGCCGGCGTCCCCCACGGCCCAACCGCGAGCACGGTCGACGAAGGTCGCCGCGTTGAGGCCGCGCTGCACGCCGGCGTCCTGTGGATGCCAAGTGAGGCCGCCGTCGGTCGTAGCGAGGATGGCGTTGCCGACGTCGTGGTAGCTGGCGTCCAAGCTTGCCCCCACCGCCCAGCCGTGCTGGGCATCGGCGAAGCTCAGGCCCCGGAGCGAGGCGTCCGTCCCGGAGGCCTGCGTGCTCCACGTCTTGCCAACGTCGGCGGTGCGCAGAAGCGTGCCACCGTCGCCCGCCGCCCAGGCCTCTGAATCGCCGACGAACACAACGGCCCTGAGCGTCTCGATCTGCGGCACCGGCGTCTGCCAGACCCAACCGCCGTCGCCGGAGTAGACAGCAGCGGGGGTAGCCGCAGGCAGCACCAAGGCGAGCGTGAGCAGGATCAGCGCACAGCAAAGGAGATTGTAGATGCGCCGCCGCACTATGGGATTCCCCGTGGTGGTCGCGTGCTGCCCCATGTGATGCCCCCAATCACAGGCGCGACTCGATGAGCCACGCCGTCTGTTCTGCCGAGCGGGACGACGCCAAGCTGGCGACGGCGCTACCACTCGCAGAAGGTGTGTGCTGCGTCCAGTTCGCCCTCTCGCTTTGCGAGGCCGACAGAATCCGCGCAGCCACCACTGGTCAGCGACAAGCGCGACAACCGGTCGCGATCGCATCGGGTCTCCACTGCTTCAGGTGGATACGACGTACGCGCCACGCCATCGACAGACGGTCATCCAACGAACGGCAGGCAGATTCGAGCGCTCTACGATGTGCGGCCATCCGCCGTTCATGTTGGAACCGCCGCGAGTGCTCCGCAATACTCGCAGTACTTCGCGGCGGCGCGCACCTTGCGGCCGCAGGCGGAGCACGCGCTGCCCGCAAGGGGTACTTGGGCGCCACAGGCAGAGCAGAAGCGGGCGCCTGGCTTGAGGGCCGTGGCACAGGACGGGCAGACCGGCTGGGCCGGGGGTACTCGGGCCTCGCTACGCCCTAGGTCCTGAGAGTCACCGCGTGGATTCCTTGTGGCGCTGGCCCGAGGTGACGCCGTGGGCCTGGCCGCGGCGGCCGCGGCCCCGAGAATGAGGTCCATCCCGATGCGGACCGCCTCAGTATCAATGGTGTCGTCTTCGGCGATCCGCTGTGCCAGGTCGGCAAATAGCAGGCTGCCCGACTGGGTAAACACGTCGATGCCCGCGTCATCCATGGCGCCATTCTCGGGAACTCGGTGCAGGGACACCGTTTCGACGGCGTTGAGGGGCAGGGAGAAGGCGAGCACCTGGCCCTCCTCGACATCCACCGGAGTGGCAAGAGCCACTCCCTGCATCACCATACCGACCAGGCGCCTGGTGGTCAGGATGACCAGGCCGTCCCCAGAAAACGCCTCGACGTACTTCGTCGGGTGACTCGGCGCTTCCGCCGGCGCCGTGCCGTCAAGCCGAGGCGCGATTCCGCAAATGACGACGTCGCACGACCAACGTGCGAGAACCGCTTCACCCTGAGGAGGGATCAGGCTGAAGCGGGCGCCCCATCTCAGGTCCAGCTCGTCACAGGCCCCTGCCCAGTCTGCTCCGACCGGTACGACCTTGAACGCCGGCGACATCGCGGTCGAGTGTGCGGCCAGGAGAGGTACATCAGTGCGCGATGCCGTTTGCCGAGCGGCCGCTGTCGCAGTCTTTGCAGGTTGCCGCTGAGCGCTCGGTGCCGCAGGGCCTCGTGAGGGAGTCCGAGTCCTCGCGGCCTCCTTCCGTGATTCGTCTGTGAAGTCGACGATGGCTTTCACGCACGATCCACCAAAGATCAGCGCCGCAACGACCGCGCCGATCATGTAGTAGCGTCCGTCGCTGGGTGCGATGTACCAGCCCGTTCTCAGCGCGTGCTCGACGGTGGTCGCCGAACGAACGAAAAAGAAGCCCGCCACGAACGCGACAGCGATAGCACCATTCCAGAGGATCCTGGCCAAAGCTCAACTCCTGCGTCGGTCGCTGACCCTCATCGGGGACGCCGAGACACTACCCCTGCCGCCACGTGCATCCCGACAACGGACTGCCTGCTCGGGATTCTACACTGCCGTTCCGCAGCCACCGCAGAACCGCGCTGCGCTGCGCAGCTCGACGCCGCACGCGGGACAGACGGGGACCTGCCGTGCGGTATCGGCGCCGCAGGCGGAGCAGAACCGTGCGCCCGGATTGAGGGCGGTGGAACACGCCTTGCACGTTGCGTGAGTCGGAGGCGCTTTCACCGCGGCCGGGGGTGCGCTCGGCGCATGTGTTGCGCGGGCGCTTCCGCTCGCGGGACCGGTCTGCAGGCCAGGAAGCCGCACGTAGAGGGTCGTGATGCGGGCGGAGGGGTCTGCGGCCAGCATGATACCTGCCCATGTGCGATAGAGCGTGAGGAGCTCCGTTCCGTACGCCACGAAGCCGTCTGCAGTCGCGATGCCGTCGGCGAGAAGAAGCGCGCGATGACGACCGTCAGCGTCGGCTTCAAGTGGCGTGTAGCGCGCTTCCCAGAACCAGGTCTTGTCGTAGTCCGCAGAGTAGACTGCGTCCGCCTCCGATTCGGCCATGTGCACGTAGCGCAGAAAGGGTGTCGCGCCGCCGTCGGAGTTCTGCAGCACCGCGGGGCGCCGTGTTCCGTAGTGGCGGTTCGCGTCCCGGGCCTTGCGGGTGAGCCCCACGCCCCACGAGCGCTGGCGCACGAGGAGTGCCCGCTCTGCCGCCAAGAACTGCTCGAACGCGGGCTGCACCTCAGATGAAACCATGACTCCAACGGGAAAACGCATACCTTCGCTCAGCGGCATCACCGCCGCCGAGACTGTGTTGGACCACAGGGGCAGGAGTCGGTCGGCTCGGTCTGGTGCGGCAGAGGGCGCGGTGCAGTTCTCGAGGAATCCCTCGACGGTCGACTTTGCCGCGGGCGCCGTGTCGAGCCAGTCACACAGGCAGCGCAGCGCACGCAATGTACTGCGGAAGAGGCGCTGGCTACCGACCAGCGACAGCTCAGTGAGCTGCGGGCAGGACAGCTCGATGCACACGACTCCGCCGCTTGCCAGCAGGACGAGCTGGCTGTGGTGCCGATCGGACCAGAAGGACGTTTCCAGCACCGCAAGACTTTCCCCCATCGGCGTCATGCGAGCGCCCGATTCAAGGAACGCGTCGGTGAGCACTTCCCTCGCGTCGCTCGGGAAGGTGAGTCGCGCGCCGTGTGCGAAGCAGTTCGGAATCCGCGCAACGAAGTCCTCGCCGAACACTGGATCCGAGTGGAAGAAATCTGAGCGGAGGAACAAGGGCGTGACCCAGTCTGCGAAGTCGGGCAGACCGGCGGCAGTTTCCACAGATACGCCGGTCTGGAGCGCTTCGCGCAGCCAGTCGCGCGCACGAACGATGGTCTTCTTGTCGACCAGAGCGTCATCGTTCGTGGTGAAGCTTGGGAGGGTCACCAAGATGAGTCCGTTGGTTGCGGGCATGGCCCAGAGGCGCCACTTCGCCTTGAACTCGCAATTCTCGCGTCCGACGGTCTTGCCGCAGCTCAAAGTGAAGCCGTCCTCGCTCAGCTCGATCCGTGTGAACTCCTTCGTGTCTTTGGCCACGACTCCAAGCAGGGCCACGGCGCTCAGGTACAGCTTCTGCGAATCGTCGAGCCAGTCGGGGGCGCCGGCAGGCGGTGTCCACGTCATGATCTGCGGCTGCACGAGCTTCTTGGTGTCGCGCTTGTTCAGAATGCTCAAGACGACTACCAGTCCTGACGATCGGTTGGGGACGGGCCGTCGGGATCTGGAGGCCTCTGGAGCTCAGCGTTACGCCGGTCGAGCTCCTTCTCGCTGCGGTGGGCCCCAATCGAGGAGATGATAGCGAGTGGTATCGCAACGGCCGCGACGACGCCGAAGATGAGGAGCCACAGCCAGACGGGCAACCAGATGACGATCGCGAAGATCATGGACCCTCCTCGTGAGAACTCCTCGACCAATCAGAGTACGCCGCGCCGATTCCTGGTCAGTTGCCAAGCGCCCGGCCGACCAGGACCGTACCTCCGGAGCCAACGGCGACGCCGTGGTCCTCGTCAGCGAGTGCGACCCCCCAGAGATCATCTGAGGTGGTGGAGTAGCGACGCCACGTCTCCCCACCGTCATCGGTCCCCAAGAGAGTGCCGGCGCGGCCGACCGCCCAACCATGGCTTCGGTCCGCGAATGCTACCCCGTAGAGCGTCCTTTCCCCGAAGAACTGCTCGCTCCAAGTCACTCCACCGTCGGACGAGGCAAGGATGGTCCCGATCGCACCGTCCTCACTTCCGCCGACGGCCCATGCATGAGAGGAACCCACGAACGCGACCGCGCACAACCACCTGGTCGTATTCGAGCTCCGGGGCCACCAGGACGCTCCCCCGTCATCGGTCGAGAGGATGGTGCCCTTCTCGCCGACGATCAGGCCGCGCTGTGAGTCGCCAAACGCGACGCCTGAGAGGAACTTGGAGGTGCCGGAAGTTTGCTTCTGCCACGTCTGCCCGGCGTCTGTTGACATGACGATCGTGCCTTTGGTACCCACGGCGAAGGCCATGGAGGAGTCGACGAACGTTGCGCCCATCAGATCCTTGCTGGTCCCGGAATGCGCCGACTGCCACTCCTGCCCGCCATCTGAGGTGGTCAGTATCTTGCCTTTGTGGCCGACAGCGATGCCAGTCATCGAATCGGCGAAAGCCACGTCAATCAGCTCTAGGGACGTGCCCGACGTCTGGCCCGTCCACGACGTGCCGCCGTCGCCACT
>Ga0114951_10005033_pt1 | contig 12433 bp, 7 predicted proteins | sample AM7aDNAmetaG_FD_88677 | JGI IMG/M metagenome (GOLD analysis project Ga0114951, IMG submission 88677) | Freshwater microbial communities from Finland to study Microbial Dark Matter (Phase II) - AM7a DNA metaG | ecosystem: Environmental > Aquatic > Freshwater > Lake | place: Finland: Lake Alinen... | reverse complement strand
GCTTTACGATCTTGGCAATGTCTATATGCAACTGAAACAGTTTGACAAAGCGGCGGAATACTACAATGAAGCCATTGAAAACAGCGAATCATTTGTCGATGCCCACTACAATCTTGCGGTCTGTTATCACGAGACCGGACGCAAAGCTGAAGCAGAAGCGATTTACAAATGGCTTCTTGATAAAAACAATTATCTTGCCGTTTCTCTGCAAAAACATTTCAAAAACGAAGCCAGGTGATTAACGGAATTGAACCCCTGTCCATAAAAGAGGCGGTTTCGTGCCTTATCGCGGCGTTAAACCGCTATCGTGACGAACGTACATCACCCGATGGCAGGGCTCAAGCCCGGCTTGTAACATTTCGTCAACCCGTTCAACCGACAGAGATTCCGGAATGGCTGTGCCAGCAAAAGGTATATCCGAAACTTTTCTGGATGAACCGGGAACAGGATTTTTCTGTTGCAGGTATCGGAATTGCTGACACTATTGCTTATGATAGCGCAGGAGACAACAGTACAAGTTTCAGGCTGTTCGGGCTTGCCGTAGCAGAAAAAGATCCCGGCGCACGCTATTTCGGGGGATTCCACTTCAACAACAGGGAACAACAGGAAGCGATCTGGCAAAAGTTTACCTCATTTTCTTTTGTGCTTCCACTGGTTCAGTTGACCTTTGAAAAAAATACCTTTACCCTCACCTGCCACCTTTTTCTTGAATCCGACGATGATCTTCAGTCAAAAATCAGTGCAATAACCGACATACTCCATCTTGTTGTGACCAGTTCTGACTGTTCCAACCTGAAGTTGCCTGAATTACTGAACCTCTCCTGTAATCCGGATGAAAAAAACTGGATTGAACAGTGCCGGAAAGCAATCCAGAGCTTTGAGACTGACGGAATGGAAAAAATCATGCTGGCACGGCAGACTATTCTTGAATTCAGCAAAAACTTTTCACCGCTCTTTTTTCTGCTGAATTACCCCTATCCGCAGAATGCCATCTACAGGTTCTACTTTGAACCTGCTGAAAACCATGCTTTTTTCAGCTTTACTCCCGAAAGACTCTACCGCAGAGACAACAACATGCTGCTCACCGAAGCCCTTGCCGGTACCTGCTCCAAAGAGAGTATCAACGGCGATGACCATCACGCCTCCGAAACACTCCTGAATTCAGAAAAAGATATCCGGGAGCATAATTATGTCAAGGAGATGATCTACAATGAGTTGCTCAAGATATGCAGCACAATTAACATGGATGACAAGGTACAGGTACTGCAACTGCACCGCCTTGCGCACCTCTATACCCGTTGTATCGCAACACTGAAACCCGAGTTTGAGCATGACAGCGACGTGCTGAACCTTCTCCACCCGACTCCTGCGGTGGGCGGAGTGCCCAAACCCCCGGCCATGCAACACATTATGGAGCTGGAACCATTCAGCCGTGGCTGGTATGCCGGCCCCGTCGGCTGGGTAAGCCGTGACGCTTCCGAATTTTGTGTTGCCATCCGTTCTGCGCTTGTCAATGGCCGTTTTGCCTACCTGTACTCCGGTGCTGGTCTTGTCAAAGGGTCTGATCCACTTTCTGAATGGGAGGAGGTTGAGCAGAAAATAGGGGATATTCTTGCCATAACCCGACAGGAAGCATGAACAATCAGCAAATCACCTCGCTGTGGAGCAGCGTCATTGTTGAAGAGCTGATTCGCCAGGGCGCAGGATTTTTCTGCATCTCACCCGGCTCACGCTCTACACCGCTCACCATTGCCATCGCACGAAACCCGAGAGCGCGATGGAAAATGTTTGTCGATGAACGCTCCGCCGGATTTTTTGCACTCGGTTACGGAAGGGCAACCGGTAAACCTGCCGTGCTGGTCTGCACCTCAGGCACGGCCGTCGCGAACTACTTTCCCGCTGTGGTGGAGGCATCAACAGACTTTCAGCCGATGATTGTGCTCTCTGCCGATCGCCCTTTTGAACTGCTGGATTGTGGCGCCAACCAGACCATCCGGCAGGAAAACATCTTCGGAAGCTATACAAGGTGGAACATGCAGTTGCCCGCGCCGTCAACCAATACTCCCCTGAAGGCGCTCCTCTCAACGGTCGCATACGCCGTAGCAAAATCTCTTGGAGAGTTCGCAGGCCCGGTCCATCTGAACCAGCCATTCCGTGAACCTTTTGAACCGGCAACTCCGGATCTCAGCGATCCCTGGGTCGCTCCCCTTCTACCCTGGCTTGAACATTCAAGGCCATTCAGCAATGCAATAGTCCCCGAAAAAGTGCCCGATGCAGGCACCATCACCATGCTGCGCCAACTGCTCGCCGAGGCAAAACAGCCGATAATCATTGCAGGCAGCATGACGAGCCGTACCGATGCCCTGGCGGTCAGTGAACTGGCCAACGACCTGAACATTCCGCTCTATGCCGATTTTTCATCAGGCCTGAGAATGGTTGCTTCAGTCCAGCCCTGGCAGCTCCTGCTCCAGTCACCTGAATTCCGAAAATCCTTCAAGGCTGACCTTGTTTTGCACTTTGGCGGCAACTTCATTGCAAAACACCCGTCCAGCGCGCTGAAAGAGTGGCAACCGGAACACTATATTGTCGTCAAGCCAGAACCGGCCCGCTTTTCCCCTGATCATAACGTTACCTGCCGTCTTGAAGCATCTATCGCACTGACCGCAGCTCAGTTGAAAAAGTGCCGTACCACCCCGCCAAAACTTGACGCCTATACGACTGAGAGCTTTTTCAGGGCGGTATCGGAAGAGATTCAAACCGAACTGCTTCCCGATAAACCGGTCACCGATATCTCTGCTGCCCGCCTGGTGTCGCAGATCATCACGGAGCAACAGGTGCTTTTTGTCTCAAACAGCATGCCGGTCAGGGATATGGACAACTACGCCAGCAGCGGCCATGCCAAAGGTATTCCGACAGCCATCAACCGTGGAGTGAGCGGCATTGACGGCATTATCTCCACCACTGCCGGGTTTGCCAATGGACATCAAAAACCGGCAACGCTGATGATCGGCGACATCGCCTTCCTGCACGACCTCAACGCCCTTTGCCTGCTCGGCACACTTCCCTTTCCGCTGCAGATCATCGTTCTTAACAACAACGGTGGCGCTATTTTCTCTTTCCTTCCCGTATCAGAATGCCAGGATGTCTTTGAAACCCACTTCGCTACGCCACAGAACTACAGCATCCGCTCAGCCGCTGAGACCTTTGAGCTCGACTATGCCTGCCCGCAGACGAACCGGGAATTTAGTGAGGTATACAGCGCGGCTTGTGGAAGTCCCCGGAGTGTTATCATTGAGGTGAAGAGCTCCCGAGCTGAGAATGTGCTTCAGCACCGTGCTTTGCGGGGGAGGATTATGGGGCTAGTGGCAAAATATCTCGATCATTAATTTTGACACTTCCATTCACAGAAGAACGCCTGACATCGCTCTACTTCTCCATCCCGACCATTGCAAGCAGCATTGCTGCATATGAAGTTTCGTCATCAATAACCCCGGAATAGCTTAACTCCCGATGTAACAGCTCCTGAACGGATGTTTTATTGTTATTGGCTATTGTTTTCCACTCCTCCAGTGTTGTTGAGACTGGCGCGTCCAAACAAAGCAGAGCGTCATCAAGGCGTTCAAGCCATGGGGCTCGGGTACCATCAGGGCTTATGCCAATGCGGACAATGTGGTGGTGAATTTGCCCGTCTTTTTCCTGGGTATTGACCTTCCAGATGGTGAGAAGACCACCTTGCCTGATGCCATTGGCTTTTCCTGCAAGAGCTCGGGTACTTGTCCCTGCTTCGATAAAGCGGTTCAAGAGGTTGCTGATCGCTGGATGCTCAAGTCCAAGGAGTTGCAGATGTTCGTACTGCATGGCAAGGTCTCGATCTGTGGTAAACGAGAGTGGAGGCTCACCGTTACTCTGCAACACCAACCTTGAGTCAGCCTCTTGACGGAATGACAAGCCCAAAACAGAGGCCGCACGAGTGAGAAAAGTGACCAAACGCAGCATGCCTTTGCCATTATCGTCGAATTTCTGGTACTCTCCAAGGTTGAAGCGGTCGAGTTCCTGGAAAAGTTCAAACACAACCTGTCGGGCAAGGTCGGCATTTGTCATGGCAACATCCAGCTCTTGCCTTGTTCGTTTCAGTGTGGGGTCTCCGATGGCCTCCTGATAGAGACGGTCATAACTCAAAGCATTACTCAATTGCCCCAGCACCTGTGTTCGCAGATCTTCGGCAACCAGACCATTCTCGTCGACCTTCCCCAACGTTTTTGCAATATCAGCAAGCTTCTCCTCAAGCAGAAGAAAAATTTGCCCTTCAATGGTATCGGTTGCCACAAGGTTATAGACCTGTGCAGTTGAATCCTGCCCGTAGCGGTGGATTCGTCCGATCCGCTGCTCCAGATCCATCGGATTCCATGGCAGGTCGAAGTTGAACAGTATCCGTGCAAACTGCAGGTTTATCCCCTCTCGACCTGCGGCCGTGCAGATCAGTACTTTTGAGCCATCGTTCCGGCGGAACCTTTTTTGAGCCGCAGTTTTAGCTCCATGGTCACCACCTTTGAGCGTATCAACGCCTTTTTCGGGAAACTGCTCGATCAAGTGCTTTTTGATAGCATCAACAGTTCCAAGATAGGTGGCGAAAATGACAACCTTCTCAGCCGGGTTCTGCTGCCAGATCTGTTCCAGCGCATGAACAAGCATTGATACTTTCGATTCGATACCATCCGGAAATGTTGCAAGAAGGGCTGAAATTCTCTGGCGCTCTTCTGGAAGGGCGACAGTGACAAGCGTAGCCGCAGACTCCTCGCCTGTTCCTGCATCACTTTCAGTATCAGAGTAACTCTCAGCCGTTGATGCGAAAGCGAGTGAATCTCTCCGTTTTTTAAGCAGTTGAACCTTCGCATCGGCAAGAATCTGGTCAGTCTGCGCATTGCCGACCGAATCCCACAGCAAGCCATAGATTTCATGAATAAACAGCCGCGCCTCTTCAAAAACCCTGTTTCGTCCATCGACATCAAGAAGTTCATCGCGCTCAATTCCTTCATGAATCGTGAGCATCAACAACCGACGCTGCAAGGTTGACCGAATGGCGGCAAAGCTGCTTGCGGCTATTTTTTGGAAGATAGTCATGACAAAACCAAGGGCGCGGCCCTTGTTGCCCTTTTGAGCTGCAAGATTATAGCCATCCTGAAGATAATCAAGGAGTGCATGGTAAAATTTCTGCTCTTTTTCAGACAGCTTGAATCCTTCAGTATGCACCATGCGCCTGACAAACAACGAACTGCCATCCTGGGCGCAGGCGTCAGCCTTGGTACGCCGTATCACCACAGCATTGAGTCGATGACGATTGCGAACCATGTCGAGTTCGTTTTCGAAAAGTTCAGGGCTGAGGAGACGAATCAGCATCCAGAATCGGAAATGGTCGCCCTGATGAGGAGTGGCGGAGAGCAGAATAAGATCGCGGCAATGGTCACGAATTGCCTCAGCAAGCTTGAAGTTTTCGGTTTTTTTAACCTTGTTGCCGGTGCGGTAAACGCTCAGGTGGTGAGCCTCGTCAAAAACAACCAGATCCCAGAGCGGAGCCGACAGAAGCCGCTTCACCCTTGATCTCCTCTTCAGCGTATCGACCGAAACGATCAGACGGTTATGCCTGGCAAAAGCATTTGATTTTCGGTCGGTAACATCACCTTCGCTGCCGAATACCTCAAAATCGAGATTAAAAACATCGTTCAGCTCTCTTCGCCAGTTCTCAACCAATACGGCAGGAACAATCATCATGGCTCGTTGCAACTCACCACGGGATGCAAGCTCACGGAGAATAAGCGCAACCTCAATTGTTTTGCCCAATCCAACTTCATCGGCTATAAGGAAGCGCTTGGGACGGGCGTTGGTGATTCGGTGTACCAGCACAATCTGATGTGGAAGCAGATCGACTTTGGCCGAGGTCAGGGTTGCAGCGCTCTCCATCAAGGGAAGTTCTTCAGCTTCAATGGCCAGCCAGAGCGATTCGAGACTATCCTTTGTTGCTGGCGCCATGGCACGGACAATCTGGTCAAACCGGTCCGTTGCCAATTGCAGAGAATCAGCCGGAACCTGCCGGTCACCATGGGCCCTAAAAAAAACCGTGATAAAACCTGTCGGTTCACGACCAACAACAATGCCTTCTCCAAGCTCCCTGTGGCTGACCTTCAACCCGGGCTGCAGCTCAGGAAATGCGATCGACATAGTACCCAACAATGACATCGCCCCCCTCTTCGCCCTGGCGATTGACACGTTTCAAAAGCAGAGAGGCGCTGCCATCCCATAACCCGTCGGAGAGGCGAACTGTTCGGCGGTCACGGCGACGAAAGAGCACCTCCTCATTCAACACCGTCTCTTCAAAGGCGTTGGCATGCGATGAAAAGCCAAAAACCACACCGCAGGCAGGCCAGCGACTTTGCAGATTTTTCAGAAGTGGCCGTATCGTACGGGCAAGAAACTCCTCAGCCACCTGTGGCTCCATTGTTTCAATAATGGTTTCAAGACCGGAGACCAGAATGGTATGGCCTGTTACCGGTGGATCGACAGGAAACCCCTGCGACCAGCTCAGAAGATGCCGTAAAGAGATAACTGCCCCTTCGGCAATAAACTCGCCAAGGCTTTTACTGTCAAAAATCACAGATGAACCCTTGCGTTGCCAGACGGTGTTCGAGATTGTTTCCATGAGTCAATGTTCAAGCACTTTTTTGATCCCCGAGAGAAGCACAGTAAAACTCCTTGAGCTGTTTTTTTCAAGATTGAGATACCCGCTGATAGCACGGGATCCTGCAACCTTCTGATATTTGCCGTTTGTCAGTTTCTTCAATTCCTGAGAGGGAGAGCCAAGTTTATCCGGAGTTCTATACCGACTCTGTCCCTGTTTTGCAGCCAATCCCCTGATACCCAGCCCACGTTCAACCGCAGCCAGATCGCCGAGATAAAAACTTTCCAATTCGTGGCAAGCGACGCGAACCAACGCTTCGCTTTTCCCCGCTTGCTGGCACAGCTCCGCAAGTCTCCTTTTAATAACATGGCAATCAGCGGCATCCTGATCACGCAAGACAACAAAGATTGAATCGGGGAGCAGCCAAAAGCGAAGTTTTCTCTCAAGTTGCTTTTCCAGATCACTTTTTCCCTGAAAAACCACATACTGAACATTGATATCAGAAGGAATCAATCTCGGCAACACCCCTTCAAGCATTCGTCGAGCAGAGAGCTCTTCGAGAAAGAAAACAAGACTCTTCATTGTGGATCGCTCCCCTCAAAAAAGCCCTGATCCCATAAATAGCCCATCTGATCGCCATCTTTCATATAGGCAACAACCTGCGCATTCTCATTGGCTCGACGGATTTGGGTATATCCCTCTTCTTTGACGAGCCAGAACACCTCATCAACAGTTGTTGCATTTAAAAAATCAGGTGAATGGGTCGAAACAAACACCTGCCCACCCCGATTTGCATAGTTGCGAAACTCCTCAGCCAGCTCATGCAAAAGCCTTGGATAGAGCTGATTTTCAGGCTCTTCTACACACAGCAACGGGTGAGGGGAAGGATCATAGAGCAGCGTCAGATAGGCCAGCATCTTGATGGTACCGTCCGAAACATAGCGAGCCAAAAATGGATCTTCAAACGAGCCATCCTGAAACTTGAGCAGCACCCGCCCCTCTTCGGTGGTTTTTGATTCTACCTGAGAGATCCCGGGAATGCGCTGCTTCAGCAACTCAAGTATTTGACTGAAGGCATCAGGATAGTGGTTATGAAGATACTGGATGACCAGCGACAAGTTTTCACCCTCACGCGACAGATGCTCCGCATAACCAGCCTCCTGCTCCGGACGGGCCCGACTGATATGAAAATCAGAGACATGCCAGTTCTCGATAAGATTGCCAAGCGCCACCACAGCAGGAAAGCGCTTGAATTGCGCTAACCCTTTAATAGCCAGAATATCCGGAGATTTCAGCGTCTGCTCTTCGCGAGTCAACTCTTTGACATCGTTAACCGACATCAGTTCATTGGTGACAGCACTTCCTTTCCCCCGCGAAAAATCAAGAAAATGCCACGGCTGTCCACCACTGCCTCTGCGGTACTTGAGAATTTCACGCTCAATAATAACCCGACCGTTCTCCTCATTGATTTGCAGAAAGTAGGTGGTCAGAGGCATGTCGCTCCCTTCGCGGAACTTCAATTCAATCTCAATCGGCCCGGTGGCGTTACGGCTGCGCACCTCTGAAAAACCCCGGCTTCCGCCAAGCTTTGCAAGCGCCGTGTTGACATTGCTGGTGATGGCATCTTTCAGAAAACCGAACACGGAGAAGATGGTGCTCTTGCCTGTGCCATTCGCCCCTACAAAGACGCAGAAATTCGGCAGATCAATCAACTCCGCATCGCGGAATGCCTTGAAATTTTTTAACCGTATGGACTCTATTTTCATTGCTTGCTTCTCCCTGTGCAGTTATTCATCTGATTCAAGTACTTCAAAAAGCGACAGTTGGGCTGGCTCAGGCTTGACTTTGCGGTTACGCCAGCGCTCCAGCAGTTGTGAGGCGGTGGTGGCGGCCACCCGGTTGACGGGATCACCATCAACCTCGGCATACCAGTGCAACAGCTCATCGACGGAGCGTTTCACCTTGAAGTTCGGGTTGTTCAGCTCGCTCTCGATCTTCAGCCCTGAATCCACAAAAGCCGCGCCAACAAGAAAATGGGCCTGATCGAGGTCTGTTTTAATCACCTTGCGGTTACGACCACGCTCGGTAAAAAAGGCAATGCGCTCACGGATTGGCACCATCACAACGGTTTTACCAACCACCCTGATCCACCCCCGCGCCTCAAGGTCTCCCTGGGCAATGCCGGTGCCACGCAGGGTTTTGTGCAGCTCGTCACGCTCCATCTCTGTACGCTTCTTGAACAAACGCAGGTACAACCGACTGGCTGGTTCAGCACTGTCAGGAGGGTGCACTCCTCCGGTCAAAGATGTGTTTTCCAGCAAATCGTCGAGAAGCTGATTGATGCCAAGCAGGGCTTCGCGAACATCAAGCACCTGATTGTCGCCGGTAAACACCTTGCCGTAGTGGCGGGAGTAGAACTCCAGCGACTTGCCTCGAAGAATCACCCGCAAATCAGATTCCGGCAGCTCTTTGCCATGGGTGTGCTCCAACAGCTCCTTCAACCGAAAGCTCTCCTCTTTCACCCAGCGCCGCATCCGGGCCCAGCTCACCGGCTCCGGCTCTCCGAGACGTTTCCGGCAGACGTGGATGATGTCGTATTCTATTTTTTTGCTGCCAAAAGAGGCCTTTTCCCCTTTTGATTCATCACCAATAACAGGAAATGTTTGTAACAAAATATAGCCCGCATTAAACAAAGCGCACAAAACATCAATCCAGGCTTGATCGTCATCATGATGAAAAGTAAAAGCCATAATACCGCCTTCTTTGAGACGACGACCAGCTTCGGCCCAACAAGCGGACAATGTCTGACTGTAAAAATCACTTGAGGGTGTTTGCCGAAAAAGTGGATTACTATCTTTCTCTGCAAGGGAAAATTCTCCGGTTAACTCCCGGATTTGATTCAAATATTTGACTTTGATAAACTCATCTTTCTCGTAATTCTCTCGATCATCCTTATGTTCTGCTGCATTATCGATAGCCTCCATGCTGTGCGGTGTCCGCTCAGCGTCAAAATATGTTGCCTCAGGCAGACCTGCATACCATTTACGTAACGGTAGTTGCAGCCAAACATAGAAAAAATCAGAAAGATCAGCGTAATAAAAGTTATTACCAAAAGGTGGATCTGTAATAACCAAATCGAATTTTTCATCCTTGAGAAATACAAGATCCGTTGATGAACCACAGTTTACGGCTACCCCAGGCACTATCGGATCATCTGTCTTTACGGTTACAGACTTTGTTGCTACTGATTCATCAGCCGCATACCGTTCCCACGGTTCCTTTGTCCATTCAAGCGCAGTGACACATTTTGAGGATGAAGATTGCCAATTTCCTCTACCTAACGATGGAAATACTGAATTTTCTATTGTCAGATTTTTAGGATTATAATTTCCTCCCGAGAAAAATGGTTCCATTTTATCTGCGGCAATATTCCAAATACAGAACATATTCTGGTTCCGCAAATATTGCTGAAAAGCCCCCAGGGCTTGTTCCCGAACATCAAGCGGCCAGCACTCTTCTGACACTTCCGTAATTGCTTTTAACAGAGTTGCATGTACCAATAATTGCCTGCTGCTGAACAATTTCCACCAATGGGTATATCCATGGTCTGGGAGAGGATTTCTTTCATGTGTCATGTGGGCATGAATCATTTCCTGCCGAGGCCAATATTCTGCCAAATCCACTTCCGAACGGCTTGCCCATTCCATATAAGCAGCATTGAGCCGCAGAATGTCGTGTTCGTCAGGTGCTTTAAAATATCTCCCTCCGTAGGTATAGCCCTCTGCATCACATTGGGGACAATGGCATTGCAACGTATAAGCCGCCACAGGTGCATTATGCTCGCTTGCTTTAATACCCTGCAACGTTTTTGCTTGACGGCCACAGTGACCACATATAAATTTTGCATCTTTGAGACCACTACCGTGCGCAGTCTCAATCACCGTCCCGTCAGCCAAAACCACCTCATCCGGCAGTGAAGCCCCTCGAACCTCAACAACGCGCAAATGCTCCAGCCGTTTCGTGAACCAGTCGGCGGTTGCCTCTGCCGGTGCTCCGGCCCATCCACCATACTCCCGCTCCCCGTCAAAACCTGATGCGCCTTTCAGCCATTCGGGATGGATGAGCAAGTACATCTGAACCGGCTTGTTCCTGAGACCAAACTCTTTTTTCTTTCGCGCTGTTGCACCAAGTGCGGGCTGGGCATGGCGCGTAAACTGGTCAACAAGGCGCTTTCCGGCAAAGGTACCACATTTCGGGCAGTGCAGCCCTGGCTCCTCGCCCCCACTTGCTTTCAGGGTGAGAGCCCGCTCAAAGGTGTCGGCGGCGTTGCCTTTGTCGTAATCGTTCAGGAGGCGGGCAAACTGCTGCGTCATCTCGGTGAAGGGTATATCCCCGCCCACAATAATGCGCTCTGCTCCGGGAGCCATGCGGGTTTCACCAAGTTCAGCATGAAAGGTTGTGCCGCATCCGGGGCAGGTCAGCTCGGCATACCCGGTGGAAAGCTTTTTCTCGGCAATAACCGGTGTGCGGAAAATCGGGGTACGGTGGCCGCACCCTTTAGCCTGGCAGGGGCCGTGCTTTGCCCAGAAGGTGTAGATCACCTCCGGCCCTTCCCATCGGTAACGGAAGCGCTGTTCTGGTGGTAATTCTATCGGGTCAATCTCAACCGGTGCACCGCTTTCGATAGCTATCCATCGTCCCTTGTGGCCTCTCGGGCAGGTGGTGGTATAAAAGGGCTGTATCTGCGGTTTAACCTGCGCTTCAATGGAGGCGAAGAGCGCCTTGACCTGCTCCGGGTCGCTGCACGCCAGCTCATTTTTTACCACAAACCAGGCCACCGGGTTGAGGTCAACGCCGGTCATCTGCATACCGAGACGGGATCCCTCAACAAGCGTGGTGCCGCCGCCCATGAAACAGTCGAGCACACGGAGCTTTTTGAATGATCCTGCTTTTTGATGGTTGCAGTAGTAGTGATCCCAAACCCGCTTGGCGGCTTCGTTTGGGTCATCCGGCGCTTCGGTTGCCGCCGCAATCAGCATGGAGCGGAAAACACTCGACCGACGGCGGGCCCACCATTTCGACATCTGGTAGATCGGCTTTCCGGCGTTGCCTTCAAGAATGGAGAGCGCGTTGATCTGCGCTATGGGAAAATCAGCTTCAAGGCAGGTGAGCTTGCGGTCAGGATCAGAAAAGTCCGGGACAGGAAGCTTTATCGCCTTGCCAAGCTTTTCAGGGAGCAAGTCAGCCTGTTTGTCAGCCTTCGTTTTGCGCCCGCTCTTTTTCGGGTAGTCGGTTGATGATTCATGAACGTAACCGAATAAATCCATTCCTATGTGCCGGTTTCATTGATGGCAAAACTTGCCGGAGAGGTTAATACCCACGATTTACCGACTTTTTCGGGCCGCCCCATGACTGATACGGTTTTGTTGTCTTTATGAGCATCACAGGCTGCGCGGTAATTCTCCGGGCTCAGTGAGACCTTGATACTGACCTTGCGATTATTGCCAATATCCCACGCAATAATGACCTGCCGTCCGTCGGAATCGCCCGCCTCATCGTCACTGTCTAGTGATTCAGCTTTTAACTGTATGATTTTTCCGATTATTGCAGTTTCCTGCGATTCGATAAGTGCTCGAGGTGATTTTGCTGGGGCTTCAAAATATGGCCGAAAAACAGAGGGTGAAATAATGATGTTTGAAAATGAACTGACGGCAGCACTGGCGGTAAAGTCGGGGGACCACAGCATTGAATACTCAAGAT
>Ga0114951_10005032_pt1 | contig 12433 bp, 12 predicted proteins | sample AM7aDNAmetaG_FD_88677 | JGI IMG/M metagenome (GOLD analysis project Ga0114951, IMG submission 88677) | Freshwater microbial communities from Finland to study Microbial Dark Matter (Phase II) - AM7a DNA metaG | ecosystem: Environmental > Aquatic > Freshwater > Lake | place: Finland: Lake Alinen... | reverse complement strand
TCGCCAATGCCTTCGATGCCGATCGCTTCGAACGGGTGGCCCACAAGCAGGGGGCCGATAGCTTCGCCGTGGGCATGCCTAATTTCGCGGCGATTTACGCGCTCGAAGCCGCCCTGCGTTACCTCGGGGGATTTGGGGTCAGGCAGATTGCCGCGCACGCCGACCCTCTCGTCCAGCTACTGTCGAGCGCGCTCCCCCGGCTCGGGCTGACGCCGATGGCTTCGATTGAAGGAAACCGCTGTTCCGGGATTGTGGCTTTTCAGCATGCCAGCTCCGCGGCTTTGCAGGCCCGGCTGGAGGCGGATCACCTCCACGTCATGCACCATGCCGGGCGCCTGCGGGTTTCAGTTCACGGCTACAATTCGCAGTCCGACATCGAACACCTGCTGGAGTCGCTCCGCGCCGCCCTGCGTGCAATCTAATTCTGTCATGAAACCAACCTTTGATGCTCACGTTCACCTCTGGGAATACCCGTGGGAGAACTTCATTGTCGGCACCCACCGCGCCGGCCGCTTCGCCCAGCGGGATCTCCTGTTGTCGCTGATGGACCGCCATGGCGTCGAACGGGCCTGCGTCCTCGCGGCCTGCAACCAGCAAAATCCGCAGAACCATGAGTTCGTGGCCGGGCTCTGCCGCGCCCGGCCCGATCGCTTTGTCATGTTTTCTTCCATCCCCCTCGCAGATCCTTCGCGGGACGGGTTGCTCGAAAAAACCGCCCGGGAATGGCCGGCCATTGGCCTTCGTTACATGCTCGCACCCGGCGAAACCCCGGCCTCCTGGTGCGGGGAGGCGGACGCGGATTTTTGGCGGCGCATCAATGATTTGAAGCTGTTCGTGTCGCTGAATTTGAATCCCGCTCAGGCGGCCGCGCTGCCGCCGCTGATCAAACAGTTTCCGGACATCACCTGGCTGCTCGACCACATGGGCCGGCCCCGATATGACATGGACGACAAAAGTTACGAACCGGTCCTACAGCTCTCGGCCTATGAGAATGTCTATGTCAAAATCTCCGGCTTCTATGCTTTCACGAGGGTTTGCCCGGACTACCCTTACCTCGACTTGGGGAAATTTGTGAAGAAGTTGCTGGACCGGTTTGGCTGCCGTCGCCTGCTCTGGGGGAGCGACGCCCCGCCGGTGCTGGATTTCAGTTCCTACGAGCAGAGCTTCGCCTGTCTCCGGCATCTGTTGCCCGGCGTGTCCGATGAGGACCTGTCCTGGATCCTGGGCGGAACGGCCCGCCAGCTGTTCAGCCGGCGCCAACCCTAACCGCCCGCAACCCCGACCATGCCAGCCCAACCCCAATCTGCCGGACCTTCCCGCAGGGTTCTCGATTTTATCGAGGCGCACGAATCGCAACTGGTGGCCTTCACCCGTGACCTTGTGGCCACGCCGAGCCCCACCCCGCCCGGGGATGAGCGCGCGGTCGCCGCCCGCATCATTCAGGAGTTAGCCGCGCTCAACCTCGGGCAGCCCGAGATCATTGCCCGCGCGCCGGAGCGCCCGAACCTGCTGCTGCGCCAGCCAACCGGTCGCGCCGGCCGGTCGCTCATTCTGAACGGCCACATCGATACCAAGCCGGCCGGCGAGGTCGCCCGTTGGAAAACGCCCCCCTTCGACCCCGTCATCCAGGACGGGTATCTCTATGGTCTGGGCTCGACCGACATGAAAGGCGCGGTCGCCGCCATGGTTTATGCCACGGCCGCCCTGGCGGCCGTTCGCCCGGCGATGGCTGGCGAATTGCAGCTGCTGCTCACGGCCGATGAAGAGGGCGGCAGCACTCACGGCGCGAAATTTCTCGCCCAGAACGGCCATGTCAAGGCCGACGCCGCCCTGATTGGCGAGCCTTCAGGCATTCGCCGGGAACTCGAATATGTGGACTTGGATAGCCGCGGGATTCTCTGCGTCCGCTTTCGCCTGCACGGGGATCAGATGCACAGCAGCCTCAGCGATGAATTCAACGCCGTCAACGCCAGCGTGAAGGCGGCCGAGCTCCTGCTCGATTTCAAGCGCTCCTTTCAGCGCCCCGGCATGACCGTTAACGCCGGCGTCACGCTTCAAGGCGGGGTGTATTTCGGCGTCGTTCCCGGCGCGGCCGAATTCGGGTGCGACGTTCGGGTCCCCGTCGGCACGCATCAGGACGGCCTGCGCCGCGAGGTCGAGGATTGGCTGCGCGAGCGCACCCAGCGGGATCCGGACCTGCGCGCGGAGGCGGTTTGGGAAACCCCGCCTTCCACCTGGATCGAGCCGGTGCATTTCCCGGCTGATCATCCGCTGGCCACCTCGCTGGTGGCGGCGTGCCGTTCCATTCTGCGGGAGCCTTTCTCCGTGAGTTGCTTCCCCGCCGCAACGGACGCCCCCTGGTTCGTGGCCGCCGGGGTTCCGACTATTCCTTCCTTCGGGCCCGGGCTGTTGCCCCTGGCTCATTCCCCCAATGAACGTGTGCGCGTCTCCAGCATCGTGGATTGCGCCCGCATTTACGCCCTCTGCGCGCTGGACTATTTGGCGGTAACGCCCTGCTGAGAAGCCCCAGGCCTGTAACAGGAGGGAGCCGGGGTGCAATCACGGGAAAAGGCAGGGCGCGCTCCGGTGCGGGCCGCTTCCCGGCATCCGGTCCGGGAAGGCTTGCATCCCGTGGGCGCCCAAAAAGCGCGCCAGCGTCTTGGGCTGCGACGATTCACCACCGATTTCGAGCACGGCTTGAACCTAACATCCCTAAAGCAAGAGCAGACGGCAGCGCCACGGCTTATCGATGCGGGTGCGGACGCGGTTGGCCCCAGTCACGAGGGCGCGCTTGCCGATAAGTTCGGTGCTCACGAGCCGCTTTGACAGGTAGCGCGGCAAGACATTACGCCAAGAGCGGAACCGCATGCCTGTCGACGCTGGCGCGTCAATGGCTCGGTTGCTCAGTTCGCCGAAAGGCTATCGTGACCCCGTACAGGTTTGTGGCAGCGGGTGGGTAGGAGGTCCACTGCCCCATCGGGTGATACTCGACAAGCAGGTTCGTCGGCGATGTCCACGTCACCGCCGCCGGACCATCACAAGTGAGCACATGGCTGGGGGTGTCGCACCTCCCCAGCTTGCACCGTTTCTGTCCAGCAGGCCACAAATACACTATTCGATCGCTCCCGGTCGTCATATGCGAGGTAGCGAGGCACGTCGTGGCAACGTAGTGGCCATCCGGTGACGCCACATGTCGCACGTCAGATATGTCGGGAACATCAACGCTCGGGTCTGAGCATCCGGCCAGAGCCAACAGCAAGGGCGGCAGGAGAGCAATGAAGCCGAACAACCCGGCAACTCTGCCTGAGGGCTGCCGAGCGGCTCGCAATTCAAGCCGCACGAGTGAATCTGACAATGAGCACCTCGCCATCGTAATCCGTTCGCGCAGCCTCGTCCTGCATAATTTACAGCACCTTCTCCGACGGGTCAGCCGCGAGGTATCGGTTGATGACCTCGACCAGCGATTCTCTGTCGTACCGGCTGAACACGATGGCAGAAGGATACCAGATTGGAGCGGGGCCAGAACAATCGCAAAATCGCTGATGTTCATTGAAATCCTCAAGCTGACCGCCGATTCGTTCCAGCCAGCAGCCCGCCATCGCGGTGTCAGGCTGGGCCGTCACAGCGATACTGGCCGAGGGCCGGAAAGATGTCGCCACGGCAGTCCGGTGGCGAGCAGCCGCCTCCATCGTTTGCATCAATGAACCAGCAAATTCTTTCGATTAACGCCCTTAGCATGGGGAGCACTAAAGTCGAGGCATGAAAACAAATGCCTCTGCCAGAAACCTTGTGAGAATCCGGGTCATTATAGTTTGTGCAGCCCTTGCCGCCATCGTCGGACTTGAGTTTTCGGTGAGCGAATCTTTGGCAGCGCGAATCGGCCAGACCACCGCCTGCCAGACCGACGGCCCGGCGGCTCCGAACGTCAGCATTTCGGATTTGATGGCAGCCGCTCGTTAGCGGAAGCTGCGATTTCTGGCAGCCCACGGATCGCGGTCAACAGATGATTGTAGGCGAGTCGACAGCATTATGAATACAACCAGAGTATTAGCGGCAGCATTTCAGTGGACTGCTCGAATCCTCGGCACATTGCTGGTCCTGATATGCGCCATCTCACTTGACCACGGCGCGTTAGTTTCTCTCTGCTGACAGGACAACCGACTTAATGGCCATTTCCTCTCCCGGACGCGGTCGGGTGACGGGTTCGATCGCCAGGCCGATGATGAGGCCCCGGTATTCGAGCGACGACGCAAGGTTAAGGTGGTACCCGTGGCACTTGCCATCGGCAGTCAGGTCCAGAGTGAGGCTCTTCCGGACATCATATTTGTCATCGTCGAGACGCTTCCAAAAGATCCGCGCGGTGGTGGCTTGTCCGCTGTAAGCGATCTCCAGATCCGCAGAAGGAGCGGTTGCGGCCCGCCAGCACTGAACCGCGCTTTCCAGGCGCGGCTTGTTCGCACCGAACTTGATTCGCCATTCGCCCTTCATTGGGAAGCCCTGATCGGTGGCATTGCGCACCGTCCAATGCTGCCGGTCTCGGGCAAAGCGCCAGGCAGGGGGCGTCCTGGTGGCCATCTCGTTGAAGCGTTTGCGTATCTCGGCAAGGCTGCCGACCACGAAGGCAGTGCGGTGTTCGTAAACGATGTTGTGGTCGAAGTTCTCGACGTGGATTGGGGCCAAATAGGCCGTCGAACTATGCTTGGGATCGTCGGATCGGGCGTCGCCATGAATCCCGCCATGAAATTCGCCGCCATCGTCCTTGAACACCCCCAACCCCCAGCCGTCGTTGTCCACCAGCGCAGCCCAGCGCTCAGCGCCCACAAAGCGCGTCCAAGGCCAAGGCTTCCTCCAGTCGTTCGTAACCTGCGTCAGTGTGTCCTGAGTAAAGGGCTTGTCGCCCGTGTAGGACATCAAGCGCGAGAGCTTGGAAATCGTATAGACGGCTGGCAGTTCCTGTGGGCAAGGGCGGTAGGCGGTCTTGTCCGAACGCTGGTTCATGCAACGATAGCGCATGTGAATGACCGGACCTTCCAGCGTGGTCCAGGTTTCGAAGATACAGTCACCCGGGACGTTATTGAGCGGCCACTGCATGGGAATGCACTTGATGTAGAGTTCCTTGCCGTCGTTGCGGTGCGCAATGACTTTTGAAGGGTTGGCGTAGCAGTCTCCGGTCTGAATCGGATTCCATCCCAAGCCAGCCCAGGCCCGGTTGGGCTTCTTGTCGCCGACCTCATAGGGCCACGGGCCGGAGTAATGAGACATCTGGATTTGTCGCCCCAGGTCCGCGCTGTTGATAATGTTGCCTGGATGGTCCTTGCTGGAAATGAATGTCACCGCACCGCCCAGGGCCAAGTCCATGCCGATGCGAACTTCGCCATTGTCCAGGAAGGTCATCTGGGGCGCGGGGTGCCGGGCCTGCCCGGCCAAAATGTTGAAGGCGCTCAGGATGGCAAAGCACAGCCAGAAACGGACTCCTAATTTGATCTGTATGGTCATTAGGCCAATGTTCTCTGCCCCAGGCCGCAGCGGCTCTGCTGGTTGAGTTCACGTATGCGGTTCATGTGGCAAAGCGTAACGGAACCAGAAGGAATGCGCCACCAGCAGTCCCACTGCCCGCAAGATGCAGCGAGGCTCGATGGTTCCGTCCTCGGCTGAGCGCCTTCGCGGATATTAAGCATAATCTATTTCCGTCCGAACCATGACAATCGCCATTTCATGGTTAACCGCGAATCCTTGCGTTGGCTGGCCAAATACCGCCCCTTCGCTTCAGAAACCGGCGCCACGCAAATCACGAAATCGGTCGATCAAGCCGAAAGTAAGGCTGAGCACGATTGCAACCACGGTCCCCAGAGCCATGCCTTTCAATTCGATTGACCCGATCTTTACCAGCGCCCCGCTCACTCCCGCGGTCAAAACCACCGACGTCAAAATCAAATTGCGCGATTGGGTGTAGTCAACTCTTCGCTCAATGAGCATGCGAATACCCGTCACCGCGATCACACCGAACAGCAGCAGGCAGACCCCTCCCATCACCGGAACCGGAATGCTGCGAATCAAAACGGCCAGTTTGCCCACAAACGATGCGAGGATCGCCAGCACTGCCGCACCGCCGATAACCCACACGCTGTATACCTTGGTGATAGCCATGACCCCAATATTCTCTCCGTAAGTGGTGTTGGGAGTTGCGCCAACCAAACCGGACAGCACGTTGGAGATGCCATCGCCGAGGAGCGAGCGGTGCAAGCCTGGATCCCTGACCAAATCACGGCCCACAATATTGCCGGTCACGACGAGGTGCCCGATATGCTCCGCCAGCACGACCAGCGCGGCCGGCAGGATTATGAGGATCGCGTTGTGGTTGAAGGTCGGGAGGTAGAATTGTGGCAACTCCAGCCAGTGCGCCGTCGAAACGGGGTTTAGATCAACAATGCCAAGCATCAAGGAGAGCACGTAACCGGCGAAGACTCCCATCAGAACAGGAACGGCCGCCAAGAACCCGCGAAACAAGACCGAGCATAGGATAATGACCGAGAGTGTGGAGATCGATACGGATACCCCCACGGCGTGCGTGATCCCTGCATCCGCGAACGGCTTGCCCGTCAGTCCTGCCATTTCCGCCGCAACCGGGGCCAACTCCAAACCGATGACGGCAACAATGGCCCCCATCGCCGCCGGCGGAAACAGGACATCGATCCACCGCGTCCCGGCAAAGCGCACGATCTGCGAGACGAGGATAAAGAAAAGCCCAAACACAATGAAGCCACCTTGGGCGGCCGGATAACCGCCCAGGCCGGGAATCGAGGTGACCAGGAAAACCGGCGCAATGAAGGCGAAGCTCGACCCGAGGTACGCCGGTATCCTCCCCTTGCAAATGAACAGGTAGATCAGCGTCCCGATCCCGTTAAGAAGCAGCGAAGTGGCAGGGTTTACGTGGAATAGGAAGGGTACCAGAACCGTCGCTCCGAACATCGCAAACAAGTGCTGGAGACTGAGCGGAATCGTCCGAATTAACGACAGCCGCTCTTCGACTTGAACGACCCTGGTAGGCATTAATGTGTTACTTGCCGGCGGCCACAATTACTTCGCCGGTGATGTGTTGGGTCACTGAAATCCGGTCAAACCGTTCCCAAATGACTCACCGGCAAGGGCTGTATCTCACAGTAGCCGGCACAAAGTCAATCCCCGGCCCGCTACCGTCTCGAACCGAAACGCACAGGGCGCAACGCCCTTGCCAGAGCATTGCGCCTATTCACTCATAAACAACCGCGCTTGCCTTGAATCGGAATGGATCACCGTGGCCAAAACTTCCGTGATTTGTCCAAGGAGAGGCCTTCGCGGGTCAAGGCGTCGACGGTAAGAGTCTTCTCCGGCAGTTTATTGGTGTGGCTGGAGTAGCAAGACACTTCGATCCTCACCGGTTCAGTCTTGAACGTCACTTCGCCATACGCCACGCCTTGGGCTCCATCGCAGAAGAAGGGCGCGGGTTGTCCCGCGACCGTGACCTGGCTAATCCCATGTTTCGCCCCGCCTATGAATACCGTGTCCTGCAAGCCGGCCGGACCATGGACTTCAAAGACTAGTTTTTGAGCTTTGTCGTCCCAGCTTTCGGACATCCGTTTGCCGCCCCAAACATGAAATGGACCGCTGGCTGGAGCAGGGCGCAGACAATAGATCTGGAGGTTCTGGCCCGGTATGGAGATTCTGCCGAAAGCCTCGTTGAGGGTGTCGCCACGGATTGTCTTTGCGGTCCTGTGGTGAATGTCGAAGAGAAGGTAATTGTTTGCGGGTTTGATCCCCAATGCTTGTGGGAAGTGGAAAATGATCGCGGTTTGGTTGGGCTTGGTGGCCATGTTGGCGGCAACAATAAGGCAATCGCCCGATACTTGGTTCTGGTAGACGGTCGCGTAGGTTTGCGGCGTTGTGGTCGTGAAGATCTCGGTGGAGTCGGCAAAGCAGTAAGGCTTTGACTCAAAAGCACCGAAGTACCGCTGCACAAGGTTGTAGGTCTTGCTGATGAGGAGCTCGTTGGAGGTGACCCCGGCTGCGTAATGGAATTTGCTGGTGTACAGCCGCCAATCAAGCTGGGTGTACTGCCCGCCGCCGGAGAGCAGATCATAATTGTATGCGACGGCAGTGGAACAGCCGCGACTCGATTCGTCATCGACCGGGCAGATCATTCCCTGGGCGTTCAGGCTTCGGTTCCAAGCCTGGTAATTCTCCCAATAATCTTCCGCGGAATCAAAGCAGTAGCCCTCCCCGTAGAACAAGACATCGAAATCAGCGATGACCGGCAGAATGAAGGCTTTGGTGTTGTGGCTAATCAACAAGCTACTTGGGGATTTGGAACGCATCAGTTCCCGGCGCCGCCAATTCATCTCATGCAGTTCGATCAGGCAATCATAGACTGGGTGGGGATGGCCGTGCTCTTTCCAAAGCGAGCAATTGGAATAGGCCAGATTGTCATCCAGATAAATGCCGTCCACGGGATACCGGTCCATCATGCGGCTGATGTTGGCCAGGCGATATTCCGCCAAGCCATTGGGTGCGCCCAGGCATGTGGCAATAAGATCGCAATAGGGGTCCATCGTGGCCTGGTAACGACCGCCGTAATTGAATCCCTGCCACAAAGACCATTTCCCCTTCGCCTTCAGCGCTTCGACGCCTGGCGCACAATTATACAGGAGGTCGGCATTCTCCTCCCAGAGAAAGAGCAAGCCCAGCTCATGAACCTTGCGGATCACGCGCTCAAGTTCTCCCGCTGGCGCACGCGGCTCGCCCAGCGTGCCCACGCGGTGCAGTTGAAATACGGTGTAGCCCCAGCGGGCAACATCTGTGATCTCCTGATCCGTCGGATACGGAAACTTCTCATCTCCGATCCAGATGAACATTCGCAAGTCCCTGGCCCGTGGATGCGGTAGCCGGTTGGGCGCCACACTGATCCCCACGCGAAAACTGAACTCCTCGCCGCCCTTGAGCACAAAGGGGGAGTCGCCCGGCGCGACATGCACCAGGTATTGGGAAAGGTTAACCTGGGTGATACCACCCTCGCGGCGCGTCACGTCCGCAACCGCCGTGCTTAAGTTCGTTTGGCTCAAATGAGTTGCCCCACCGTCCGTGAAAATTGCCAGAGCGGCGGTGGGGCTAAACACAGTCAGGCAGGACGTCAGTGTGGCTAAGCGAACCGCCTTGCCGGCTTCTGGCAACCGGCCCCGCACGGCGCTTTCTCCGTTCTCATCCCTGCGCTTGTGGATATAATTGTTGAACTGACCTTGGGCCGGGAGCTGATACGCAATCGCGTTCGTTACCAACAAGTTCCCCCGCGGGACCAACTTGACCTTGGAAACCACCACGCCGTCATTGAAGAAGGTGTGAAGCAAAACATAGTCCACATCCGGCCCGGCTTTGTCGGGGGCACGCAGAACGCCTTTGGCTTGAATTACAATCTTCCCCGTCTCGTTGGTCAGGAGGCCCACCTGACACGAATTCAAGGTTGAGGTCAGCCGATATTGATCGATTACGATGTCGGCAGGGCCGCTGGGCGAAATGACTTCCCGTCCGTCCCGCACCGCCTGAATGGCCTTGATCACTCCCGATGTCTTCGAGACGCGATAGGTGAATGTCGGTCCGTTGATAACAATTTCCCCTGGAATCTCGGCCAGACGGACTTCTTCCGCTGCTAATGGCTCGCGCAATACCACATCAATTGTCTTGTGGCTGTTTATGCCTTCCTGCGCCCCTGCTATTCCGGTCGCCAGTCCCGTCAGAAGAAAACAAAGGAAAGCAGCCCATGATCGGCGCCAACTCAAAAGCGTGTTCATTGATAAATCTAACGGTTGCACCATAAGCATATTCAGTGGGTGGCGGATGCAAAGCCCGTAGTGTCCGAAAACACACGCTGCCCTGTCGTTTGGCAAAAACCTAATCGCATCGGGCAGGCAGGGAGTGCGGGTCCTGTTGGCTGGAGCTATTTGAACTTGTTCTCGTGCAGAAGTGTGTCAAAAAGGCCGGATTGAGATTTGGCCTGAGCATACTTTACGACTACTGGACCCTCAACAGCCAGATCAGCGAACGGAACTTGAGCAGGCAGGCGGCGCGGTAAAACAGGGTATTCCATGAAAACTCGCGGCCTGCTTGGAAGCTGGGGTTATCATCAAGCGCGGCTGGTCGGGCGGCAAAGGATTGGCCGGTGGCTGGCCAAGTAATCACTCAGTGGTGGTCCCCAGAGCCCGCTTCCCGGCCCAATAGGACCCGTTTCGATGGCTACTTGCTCAAATCCCGGTAGTATAATTCCTTGGCTTCTATCTTCATGCCTGGATTATGGCCTTGAATGGCAAAATGACCCGTCTTGAATTCGGGATCATCATGCGTCATCACCAGCTTGTCATTGATCCAAAACTGAATGTGAGCACCTACTGCTCGAATACGGTAGCTGAACCATTCACCGTCTTTGGTCAGCGGTTCCGTTGCCTTTCCGGTAGGCTTGCCTGGCTTCCATAACCATCCGGTATAGGCCTCCTGGTTATTGCAAATCTGGGCCTCGTATCCTTGAGGAAAGCCCTCGATGTTATTTACGGGCGGGTTGGCCCGGAAATAGAATCCGCTATTGCTCTTTGCGCCCTGATCAGTGATGCGGAACATCCCTTTTACCTCAAGATCTGAGCAGGTGGCCTCGGAGTAAAGGTGCCCCATACCGCCAACGCCAACCAGAACACCATCCTGCACCGACCATTTTGCTTCTCCGTGCGCGGTCCATCCACTGAGGTCTTTCCCGTTGAACAAAGAGATCCATTTCGGATTGTCCTCAGCATTGCTGCTGAAGCCAATCAGCACCGCCGCCAAGAAAGTAATTGCGCTTTTCATCTTTTGATTCGTCTAGCGAGTTGCCGGGGAAAACACAATCCTAAATCCTGCCACCCGACGGCATCCGCACTGGTCAACAGCGTGGCAGCGATGCAGGTGGCATCCCGTATCAGTTCAGCGGCGGCGGCAGCGCCCAACTGGGGTGCCGCATTGGAAACGGAGTTCCGAATGCCTGGAGCTATCCCCTCAACCAACAACTGCTCATTTCTGGTTGATTACGCCTTGGCCGGCGGTAGGCTCGTTTTATGAGCAAGGCTTTTACCCGTGAGTCGGATGACGAATCCGGAGCGGAGGAAAGATCATTCCTTCGACCTCAGCTCAAGCCCGGCATCAGAAACTACATCACCCGGGCGGGCGCGGATCGGCTGAAACAGCGCCTAGCCGACCTGCTCGAAAAGAAGCAGGCTATGGCGGGCGCGACCAGCGCGGCAGGGACAGGTTCGGAAGGCGACCAACGAAAGACCGAATCGGCCATCCGCAGGCTACAGCAGATACTGGAATCAGCGGTCGTCGCTGAAATGCCAGCCGATCGGGAGAAAGTAGCCTTCGGCGCAACCGTACTGGTCCGGCATGGGAATGGGGAGGCGGAGGCATACCATATCGTGGGCGTGGAGGAAGCGGACCCCGAGCGCGGCTCGATCAGTTGGATATCCCCGCTGGCGCGGGCGCTGCTTTTCCGGAGAACGGGTGACAAGGTGCGCTTTCGATCGCCAGCTGGGGACGAGGAATTGACGATCGTGACCGTGCGCTACTCAGGGGTTTAGCCAAGGCAGGCACCAGCCGCCGCGAGGAATACCGTGTTTTGTGGCCCAATCCAAACCAGCCCAATCAGCGCCGGCTTGACCACCACTGACAATCTTCAGGTATTGAACTATCACAAGCGCTCTCACTGCCCTAGCGTGGATTCAAACCCTTAAACCTCAGGAGTTCGTTGTATTTCTTTGCGTTCCCTTTAGCCAGCTTGACCGGATACTTCTTTTGGTTGTGGTGCATTTTTTCGAAGAACGCCTTCTCCAAGTCCACGTCCAGAAGATCCGCAAGCCTCAGCAGGTAATAGAAGACATCGGCCAATTCATGTTCCACGGCTTTTGCTTTGGTGGGATTCTTCATCACGCTCCTGGATTCGGCCGCGCTCAACCATTGAAATATCTCCATGAGTTCAGCGACCTCACCCGCGAGGGCCATGCTCAGGTTCTTGGGCGTGTGGAATTTCCTCCATTTCCTTTCATTCACAAAGGCCCTCTGGAGCTTAACCATTGAGCTGACATTTAGTTGTTCCATGAAACTGAGGCTATGACGTTGAGATGCAAATGCGAGTTGGAAAACGCCGAGAATCCAGCGCCCCCGCAAGCCTGCACCTCAAGTCTGCTTAACCGTTGAGGATGGCACATGACAGCACTTCACGCTTGCATACCTGCTGCCTGCTTATGATTTGCGCGAGCACCACGGAAGCGCAACAACTAGCCCGCATAATTCATAGAGGGATTGAACAAAGAAGCGGCGAGCGCGTCAGAAGGCTTGAAATCACTCAGCCAAATGAACATGCGACTCACCGCTTCTTCGGCGACAGACT
>Ga0114951_10005030_pt1 | contig 12439 bp, 12 predicted proteins | sample AM7aDNAmetaG_FD_88677 | JGI IMG/M metagenome (GOLD analysis project Ga0114951, IMG submission 88677) | Freshwater microbial communities from Finland to study Microbial Dark Matter (Phase II) - AM7a DNA metaG | ecosystem: Environmental > Aquatic > Freshwater > Lake | place: Finland: Lake Alinen... | reverse complement strand
GCCCGTGCGGTTCGAGCGATTGCCCTGCCATCATTGCCGGTTGCTCTTGCGAGAATTTAGCACGGGCAAACGAATCAAAAACGCACCTGTGCAGACGGTTACAACAAAAAGAAAAATGCTCTAAAACGCCCAGTGAGATGGCACTATTCAGGGTTTTACCGGCTCCGCTTCGGTCTTACTGCCGCATATTCTGGCGGCAAGTTCCACGAATTTCTGGCGGTAGTCGCCATTTCCGAAATCAGGATACCTGGTATTTGTTGCTCCTATCACCTGGCAGGCATCAGCCTGCTTGCCAAGCCGTGACAGCATATCAGCCTCCCTGTAGCGCGCCTCAAACCATTGCGTGCTTCCCGGTGCCAGGCCTTTTGAAAACCGCAGCCACGTGTCGAAGGCATCCTGCCACTTATTCTGCTGTTCATAGATAAGGCCCAGTTTATATATTGCCTCTGCGGATGCGGGGTCATGCTCAAGCCTTTTGCTGTATATGGCTGCCGCCTGTTCAGGCTGACCGGTCATGGCGTACAGTTCGGCAAGGCGCATGTCAACAGGTGCTGCAAGATCCCTGAACGCGTCATGTGCAGCAATACTGCTGCTCAGCTTTTTATAAATGGTAAGCGCAGTACGCGCATCCTCTGCAGCCCCTGCAGCATCGCCTCTGTCCTTTGCACTCGTGTAATATTTGTCAGCCAGATCAAGCACAAACGACACTGTCTCCCGGTCAAGAGAGGGAGCACCGGCGATAGCGCCAATCTCGCGCTCTGCTTCAGCAAGCATATGCAACTGCAGGTAGCATTCAAGGCGCAGCTTTTTTACCATGCCGTACAAAAGATCACGCTGCCGGGTGATCGGGAACCTGCTCTCAAAGTTCACGAGCAGCGGCAGCGCCTTTTTGTAATCCGTTTCAGGACCGCGCACGTACAGCCGCGCCAGCAGGCATACCAGGTGAGAATCACTGTCTATGCTCCCGGCAGAATCGGTTTTAGTTCCTGTCTGTTTGTACCACTGCTCTGCCTGTTTGACAGTTTCCCGGTACAGCTGCAGAGCCTCATCTGATTTCCCCTTACCCTGGCGTTCAAGCTCCTCAAGCTTTTCACTGTTTGCCTGAAGCCTGTCAGTCTCAGTTGCGCGTCCTGCCTTTTGCGCCTCGGCAAAATGGGATGAATCGTTTTTAACAAGCGAAAATTCCTGCAGGGCCTCCGGAGTCTTATTTTTATGCTGATAATACTGCCCAAGCTGAAAATGCGCTTCGTTTTTATCCTGCGCATCAGGGCAGTTTTTCACGTAGCACTCAGCAGCCTTGATGTAGCGGCTATAGGTTGCATCAGCCGGGCTTGTTTTATACAGGCGTGCGGCAACCGCGTAGTAGAGGCAGGCTGCCTTGCCGCCAAATGATGATTTTGGGAATTTTTCAAACAAGGTCTCAAGGCAGGAAAACGCTTCCTGCCACTGCTGCTTCTGCGACAGACAATAAGCCAGCCGAAAGCAGACATCATCAAAATGGCTTTTGATAGCCCCGTCAGAAGAGCTGTACAGGCGCCGGTAATGCTCGATTGCCTTGTCATATTGCTTTTTATCAAAATACCAGTCGGCAAGGCCCATCGCACCCATGCACCCGAGCTCTGTATCAGGCAGATCGGCAAGATCTGTGGCATGCTCAAAAACATAGCGGTACAGTATGGCCGCCTGTAGAGGATCAGCCTCAGCGATTTTTTTAAGTTCACGCACCGTATCACGGTATGATTCTTTGCCCCCGCTGCCCTGAGCAGCCGTCTTTTTCTCTGCAATGCCAAGGGCAATGGTTGTCTGCAGGTTTTTGATTTTCTCCCTTACTGCCTGCGTCGTGGCACCGGGACGTGCACCCTCCTGCAGCTCCCGCAGTTGTTTTGAGGCAAGCTCCTTTTTCCCCGACTGATAGCTGATCAACGCACGCTCATAGCCTGCCTGGCTGTACAGCACATCATCGCGCGACAGCTTTGCCATCAGCGACTGCAGCTCCTGCTGCGCTTTCTCCGGGCGCCCAAGCTCTTTGAGGCAGAGCGCGCGGCCAAACAGGCTTCGGTTGACAACAGACTGCTCCTGAAAATCCATCATAGCGCGTGAAAACCCGGATATCGCCTCTTCCAGCAGATTCGATCGAGAGGTTGTATACTCCGGAAAAAGAATGCCGCCGTAATACCCGTTCCACCCCAGCCAGTAGCTTGCAAGTGATATTAGATACTGCGACTGTCGCCATTCTGTGGAGGCGAAAAAGGCGCTTTTATCTTCCGCGCTGCCGGGCCGCTCCTCCAGCACCGTGTCAATGCGCGTCTGGTTATAGGCTGCCATACCGCGCAGCAGCTCACCGTTTTTTTGAAAAGCAGCAGCAAAGCCCTCTTTCTGTGCAGCCTGCTTCATATCAGCCGCCTGGCTCAACTCGACAAGACGCGAGATGCATTCCCCGGATTTTACTGCCAGCGTCTTCTGCAGATCAAATGCCAGAGTGTTCTGGGCCTTCACCCCTGCAAAGCCGGACTCAAGCACACTCAAAGCGCTTTTAATTTCTGAAAGCGAGCCCAACCGCTCGATGTTTATGCTGCTCACATCACCAGAAACTGCCGCCGACCAGGCGCCTTGGCAGAGCACTATAAAAATGCTTAAGGCAATAGCCCTTATGAACGCTGCAGCAGGACTGTTCATTCCAAGTTTTTCCCTTTGTTATAAATTTTTTAAAAACTCATCGAGATAAGATTCCCATTTTGCGCCAAAAGCAAGCACGACCATTTGCTTTATTACCTTTTCTTCATCAACCATGCGCGCGCACTCACCGCCTCCAGCCTCGGCAAGCTGCCTGAACTGCGGCATGACAGAGCGGCTTACGCCTGGGGCCGAGGGCAGATTGCTTTGGACACTTGTATCAAGGGTTGCCACCATGCCGCCCATCTGAGTTCTAAACTTTTCAACCAGATCAATTGTTTTTTGCATATCTTGCTTGTGCGGGGGGGCATCGCCGATAATCAGGATTATCTTTTTTGAACTTTTATCCCAGTTAAACTCGTTGATGGCGACACGAACCCCCTCGTCCATGGCTTCTTCCAGATCGCCGCCTCCCACGGGGTCAATGCCCTTCAAAAACAACTGCAACTGCTGGGTCTTGTGGGTGAGGGGATATGCTTTTGTCACAAAGTCATCACCTCTGTCGCGGTATGCCACAAGGCCGATGCGTGTTGTGGGCACAAGGGTCTTGAACGACATGACCAGGTTTGCTATCTTTATCTTCACCTGCCGGAGAAATTCAGCCATGCTGCTTGTCGCGTCAAAAACAAAAACGATATCAAGGCCCATTTTCCGCACGCCCTGAATATCCCGTGCAAATGACCCTGAAAATTTTTCGCCCGCCCCGTAGAATGGCAAACCCTGTGAGCCGATGCTGTCTGTTGGGCCTTTAGGTCCGGCAAGAAGCGAGCGGTCAAGAGTTGGAGCTCCAGCAAGGTTGCTATCCTCGCGCACCTGTATATCAGGTGTAAATTTAACATCAGGAACCGCTGCATATGATTCAAGTTTCGGCAGAGGGTTGTCCTGATTTTTTTCGGCCTTCAGCTCGTCAAAGGCATCCGTGCCCTTGACCCTGAACTCTTCGAGTGCCTGCGGTGCAATGGCGGGCTGGAAGAGAAACTGGTTCTGCTTCTGGGCGATTATGGATATGGCCGGAGGCTCATTCTCGCCGTGACTGCGTAGAAAGGCCCAGTTTGGATTGCACAGCGCCAACAGAATCACTGCGTGAAGGCAGCAGGACAGCGCAAATGATCGCAGCGGCTTAAGGGGTTGGCCCGTTGTTGTGCCGGGATGCATGATAGCAGTTCCTTTATGAATTGTTGGCGTCCCGGGGATCGCCCTGGGTTGCCGGCTGGGCCTGCTGCCGGCGCTCGGTTGTCAGGCTGATAGTGTGCATGCCGCCCGCCTCAATCTGATCTATCACATCCACAAGCAGTGAGACTGCAACCTGCCGGTCGGCATAAATAACGGCGCACTCGGGATGCTGCTCCATGAGCAGCGTTATTTTATCGGTGAGCAGCCCCTGAGTTACCTGCTCATTGTTGAGAAACACAGTTCCATCGGGCTTTACGGTAATAATAATATTTTTTGTCGGCACCTGATTTACCGACGAGGACTGCGGCAGCTGCACCTGAATTGAGTTCATCACCATGACCGGAGTAATGATCATGAAAATGATCAGCAGCACAAGCGCAACGTCAATGAAGGGAACCATATTGATCTCGCTGAGAAAAGGCGTTTCATTTGTAATTTTTATATGCATACTTATTTACCCCCCTGTAGGGCGATAATCGTTGAAATATGCTCAAGCTCAAGGCCGAGCCTGCGGGAGCGCTTCAGAAAGTAGTTGTAGGCGATAACAGCAGGCACGGCAACAAAAAGGCCTGCAGCGGTTGAAATAAGCGCCTCGGCAATGCCGCCTGCAACAACCGAGGGGCCCGCGCTTGCCTTAACCGAGATCGCCTCAAATGCGCGGATAACACCGATCACAGTTCCGAACAGGCCGATGAAGGGAGCAATGTTTGCAATCGTCCCGAGCGCTGCAAGCCGGTGCTCAGCCTCCCACCGGAGCCCCTTTGTCTCTTCGTTTAAAAGGGCGCTGAGGGCTTCAACGGGCTGAGCAATATGCTTGAGCCCGGCCCTGATCAGCCGGCGGTGGGGCGTCTCCTTTGCTTTTATGAAAGAAACAAGGTCCTTGTATCCGTCCCGGCCGGCCTCAAGCAAACGCAAAAGCTCGGGCATCTCTTCCCTGTTTAAAAACAGGTAATATGCCTGGTTAATCATAACGGTTACCGAATACAGTGACAGCAGTGTGAGGACTATAAAGGTCGGATTGGTATAATAGAGGCTAAGTTCACTTGGCATCATGATTCTAATCCTTTCATAACATTTTTATTGTGTCTTAATTCACTTCCCCCCTCACACCCTTTGTTTACAACTATCTACTTATATTTTGTTATATGCTTTAAATATCGTTGTTGAGCCAGAGCAGCATCCGCCCTGTGCGCTCATTATAACCGCTCAGTGGCTGTTGTAGAAGATTTACCTCATAGGTACCAAAATATATCTTATTGGTAAATGAAATTGCTTTCACGGGGAAGAACTCCATTAGCACTTCACATCTCTGCCCTGTCTTTATCCTATACAATATAAATGCCAACTTTTATCTATTAAAAATAATCATGTAATTTAAGGTGGTTGAGATACACGAACAGGGTTTGACAAAATGGGGAAAAGAAGAGTTTCTAATTATTTGAGAAACGTATAGCGAAAATATTTATAACTTGCTGAATTTCTACAGGCTTTATGGATTATCTAAAAACAAGAACCTGTCTCGAATTTTGCGAAACGTACGCCATAAACTTCACGTGCTGCAATAAAAAAAGCCCTTTGAAGACACACAGGCCTGCAAAGGGCTTTTGTTACATAAACAGATTTGATTTACCCATTCATCATTTCATCGGGAATGTCGAAATTGGAATACACATTCTGCACATCGTCGGAATCCTCAAGCGCCTCCATGAGCCGCAGCATCTGCTCGGCTTCTTTGCCTATAAGCTTCACGGTATTCTGCGGAATCATAGAAATTTCGGCAACAACATAGGCAGGAAGATCCTTTCGCTTGTCGATCTCATCCTTGACCGCATAAAATGTTTTAGGGTCAGTTTGAACGATGATAGTGCTCTCATCCTCGGTCACATCGTCGGCGCCGCATTCAAGAGCAATTTCCATAAGCTTCTCTTCGTCGACTGTGCCCTTCTCATATACGATCGTGCCCTTTCTGGCAAACATCCAGCCGACACAGCCCGTATCACCAAGGTTCCCGGCGTTTTTCGAAAAAACATGCCGGATCTCTGCAGCAGCCCTGTTCTTATTGTCGGTCAGCACCTCGGCCATCACAGCAGCACCGCCGGGGCCATAACCCTCGTAGGTGAGTTCCTCGTATATAGTGCCTTCAAGCTCGCCCGTGCCTTTTTTAATGGCACGATCGATATTTTCCTTAGGCATATTTTCTGCTTTTGCACCCAGCACTGCTGTGCGCAGCCGCGGATTGCCCTCGACATTGCCGCCGCCCAGGCGCGCTGCAATAGTGATTTCCTTAATAAGGCTGGTAAAAATCTTACCGCGCTTGGCGTCAATAGCGCCTTTTTTGCGCTTGATAGTGCTCCACTTTGAATGACCTGACATGGGTTGCTCCGTATTGTGTTAATCTTATTTGATTAATTTTTATAAATAGCATATTCGAATCTGATTTGGAAGAAAAAAGATTTATCAGATAGATAGAGCATTTTACCGGGCTAAAAAACTATCCGTCTCCTATCCAATTCCGCCGGAGCGCACTTCCTTGCCAATTGAATTTCCCGCTTTTTTATGCATTAATACTGCTGCACCGGAAGAACATTATAACAGGATACTTTGAGAGAGATGATCAAATTCTGGCGGATTGCGGCATATACTTTTCTTGCAATGAGCGGCATGTATGCCTGGCTGAGCATAGAGACAGGCTGGCGGCATTACTTTGGCCTCGGCATATTCTTTTTAGCCACAGTGCGCATCATGGTACTCATCTTCCCGAGTAAATCCAAAAGGAATAAAGCAGCGGAAGCTAAAAAGAGCGCTGAAAGCCCTCCTGATTAATTATTAAACAATGGAGAAGACAATGGAAACCATGAGCCTTGAAGGCCGGCCTTATATTGCACTGCACAACCTTTTGAAACTGGAAGGATGGTGCGAAACCGGTGGTGCGGCAAAGCTAGAGGTTGCCGCGGGCCTTGTTACCGTTGATGGCCAGGTAGAACTGCGTAAAAGCTGCAAAATCACAGCCGGACGAATAGTTTCGTATAACGGAAAATCAATTCAGGTTACTGAATAGGTATACATGCATGGTGTAGAGGGTAATTAAAAACAAAAAGACCCCCCTTTTTTTGGTTGCTGATTTGCGTCGTATTGAAGCGGCCCATATTCCTTCCTTGACAAAGCGTACGCAATAACGTACTAATAAAATCAGCTGGAAATAATTTGGGTGTTTTCAAAAAATGCTTTACTAGGAGATGGTGCAATGGCGACACTGAAAGCTACCGAGGCCAGAACAAAGCTGTATAAATTAATAGATGAAACCGCCGCATCGCATAAACCGATCACCATTACCGGCAAAAGGGCAAGTGCAGTGCTGCTGGCTGAAGAGGACTGGAACGCTATTCAGGAAACCCTTTATCTGCTTGCTATTCCAGGTATGAGAGAGTCGATTCGTAAAGGCCTCGACACCCCTCTTTCAAAATGTTCAAAGGACGCCGGCTGGTGAGCTGGAGCATTTATTATACAAAGCAGGCTCAAAAAGATGCCAAAAAAATATCCGGGGCAGGACTTCGTTCTAAAGTTGAAACTCTCATACATCTTCTGGCATCCAATCCCTTTCAGAACCCCCCGCCATACGAAAAGCTGACCGGTGATCTCACCGGTGCTTATTCACGCCGGATTAACATCCAGCATCGTCTGGTATACCAGATTATTGAAAAGCAAAAGGCTGTTAAAATTATTCGTATGTGGACGCATTATGAATAGAAGGGCCTGCCGATCCAGCTTTGCGAATCACCCTTGCGAAACACAGTGTTGAAGATATAAACAGCGGCCAGTAAACAACGGTCGCTGTCACTTTTTTTTCAGCATGATCTATCTATCTGTGCGCTGCAACCCACTCTTTAAGCGCGCTGTCCATGCGCGACTGCCAGCCGCGACCGGTAGAACGAAAATGTTCGATCACGTCGCGGCTGTAACGCACAGTGACCGGCTCTTTGCGCGGCGCCTTTTGCGGGCCGCGCTGCCCTGGCTTACGAGAAAGCAGTTCCGCGGCAAGTTTAGGGCCTAAAATTTCAGGCAGCGCTTCCCGCGCCGGTCGTGCGCGGCGGAACCATTCTTCGTCAAGTTCCGGTATTTCATCGTCAATCATTTCAGGGTCTGTTTTTTTTAAAGTTTTCATATCTTTTTATCTCCCGTTTGTTTGCTTTTCTGAAGCTGATAATACGAACGCCACCGTCTATAGGCGTGAGAGAGACCGTAGGGTGGACTCACGAAGTGCGTCCACCAAATTCCGAACACATGGTGGACGTGCTACGCAAGTCCACCCTACCAGCTTATTGTTTTCATGATTCCTGAAAATAATCGGTATCGATCCTGAAAATATTATAGGTCTTTTCCACAGTGAGTCCGAGGCCATAATCCACCATAAGATCAGCAAGCATTTTGCCGTCAATCAGTATAACTTTGACATCAAGATTCTTAACATAATCTATTGAATCAGCAGTGAACCGAGAAGTTGTTATGAATAGCCCCTTTTTTGCATGCTTTCCATGAAGTGCCCCAACAAATTTTTGGATTTCCGGACGACCGACAGGATTATCCCATCTTTTTGCTTGGATATATATAGCATCAAAACCAAGCCGATCACCTTTAACTATCCCATCTATTCCCTCATCACCTGAACGCCCTAGCGCTTCCCCGGCATCTTCAAATGTTCCGCCGTATCCCATCTTTAAAAGCAAATCAATAACAATCGATTCGAAAAATGACGGTGAAGAATTCTTAACCTGTTGAATTAACTCATCGGTAAGATTCTCTTTTATCTGCTGATAACCATTCACCATCAACTCTTGGGGTGTTGTCGAAATGCTATCTTGCCTTAATTCGACCTTCTGATTATCCTTTAAGCCTTTCAGTGCATCTAAATAATCCGGTAGTGTTCGTAGGAAGTTTATGTCGATTTTATCGGGAGCTTGCTTGATAATAGCGAATCCTGAATCCGTAATGCAAAATGAACGAACGCCCGTACTCTTTAGCAGTTTTGCAGCTTTTAAATGAGATTGTGCCCAAGATACCGTGTTTGTAAATTTTGTTTGACGAGTATTATTAATGCGTAATTCACGATCCTCGTTTGAAAGTTGGAACTGGTCTGCAAGCTTTTCTGTCAATTCTTTTCCATTATGTTCTTTACCGTCCAAACATAATTTTAACAAAGGAAGCATTAAATCTTGGAAACCAGGTAGCGCCATCTTAATCCCCATTTTCATTTTGTTTAGAAATTCATTTTTTGTAGACTGGGCAAAGCGGAGCGTGCCCAGCATTAATTCAGTTATATCATAAAGATTGTTGGGCACGTTACACTTTGCCCAACCTGACTACGTCTTTACCGTAGAAGAAAAGGGGCCAGCGCCCTTTGTTTGGCCTGCCCTACAAACTTAAACGCAGCGGCGACTTAGGGGTTTATTAACCGTTGAACATGGGCAAAAAGTTCGACGACGCGGCGCAGCATTGTTTGACGGTCGATGACCGGCTCATCGTCATCAAACAGATCATAGCGCATCTGAAAAATTTGAGGGTTAAATCTTTATCTTGACATTTCAAGGCTGTTGAAAGAATCTTTTCTCAAGATAAATACCCCGTACCCACCGTTGGAATCATTACCACATCAACCATCTGTCATCAGCACGTGTTGGTCACCGGCTACAAACCCGACATGTTCTTTTCAAACATTTTGCCGATAGCGCCGTAGATGCTGGCGGCGGCATCACGGGAAGAAATATTCAGAGTCGGAGGCAGGCGCAGCAGCAGTGCTGGCATTGAGGTTTGCATGAGGATATATTCGGTGCCGGGCGATGCCTCGCAAGTTTTTTTGCCGAAGGCTTTGCGCTCATTGAGGCTGCGGCAGACACAATCTGCAAGCCGGGCTCCCGTATCGCTTTTGTAATAATATTCAGCGCTGGGCGCCTTGTTGTTGACGACGGAAAGAAACAGATCGGCCTTTGCCTCCGCGGCTTTCATGACGCGCACCTGAGGCGATGGCGCGGGAAGGTTTTCCCAAGTAAATAGCGCTGTACCCCCGGCATGCTCAATCATGCTCTTAAGCTCTCGCAGCAGCGGCAGTGCAGTCTGCGATTGGCCTGCCGCATCAAGCATTATTGTGCGGTTAAAAAAAACGCCGCCTTCGATGGCCTGCAGGATATAGCCTGCCGACAGAAGTTTTCCCACGGTAAGTGCTGCCGAAACCCGTAACGGCTCATAGCCTTTCCGGTTGATACTGTAACCGATAGTACCACCAGCCCCCACAGTGTCAAACACCCTGCCTGCGGTATCAGAAAGAGAAACCTCATGGTCAGCCCGCAGAAGCGCTGCGCCTTCAACGGGCTTTCCTGCTGCATCTTTAATTTCAGCCGCAAAAAGGGCTTGTTGGGGAGTGCCGAAAGACAGCGTGCAGTGATCCTTGATTGCTCCTGCCTTGATCGTTATAGTTGTCTGCTGCGGAGTTTTGTCTGAAATTAAAAAAGCCCGGGCCCTGCCCTTTTTTGTCGTAACCGTTGCTTCGGCAAACCTGCCGGCCGTAGCTGCAAGCTCTATCTGCGTACCGTCAATAACCGGGCGGCCAAGACTGTCTAACACGGTGATATCAATGGGTGCAGCTGCCTGCCCGTCGGCAGGTATTACGGGAAAAACCGGCTTCACGCTCAAACGCGCGGGCGGCACAGCCACAGTGAATGAAATGCATGTCTTCTGTGCGGCATTGCCAGCCGTATTGCGGCAGTCAAGGCAAAACTCATGACTGCCGTTTGCCAGAGGCGCCTTTGGGGTATAGCCCACGGAGCTTGCATTGTCAAAAACAAGGCCGTCTGCAGCCTTGCCGTCGAGCCGGGCCTTGATGCTCTCGCGGTCAAGTGAAACGCCGGGTGCGCCTGCCGAAAGGCTGGCTGCGATGCGCGGCTGCGCATCGGATAACGTTGCCGCATTTGGTGCGCTGAAACTAATCGCAGGAATCCCTTTTTTGAAATAGCCGAGTATGCCCATAAAATAGCCCTGCGCCTCGGCATTGAGCGTGCGGTGATAGGCCAGCTTTTCGCTGTTGCTTTTGTAGTTCATATACGAGGCTTCGCCAAGAATGGCAGTTGCCTGCGTGCTGCGCAGAACAAGGTAATTGCCCGGCTGAACAGAGGCAGGCTCAGCGTTCATGCGCTGCTTGATGCCGTTGCACACCTCACGGGCCATATCGCGTGAGCAGCCGGGATCAGACATTTTGTAAAAAACAATAAGGTCATTGTGTTCGCCCCGTTCTTTTCCGTCGGAGTTATGGTGAATGCTCACGAAAAGATCGGCTTTGGCCGCATTGCTCACAGCTGCACGCGCCACAAGCTCTTCGCGAAGGACATAGGGCTCGCCCTTGAACAGGCAGGTATCAGAACTGCGGGTAAGCACCGGCTGTGCGCCTGCCTCTTTCAAAAAACCCCACAGGTACAGTGCAACGCCCTGATTCACCTCGGCCTCATTGAGGCCGTTTTCTGCAATGGCGCCACGCTCGGGGCCGCCATGGCCCGGGTCGATGACGATGGTTTTGCCCCTGAGCGCTGCGGTGTCAAAACCGGCCATCTTAAAATCAGTGGCAGGCGGCATTACATGCTTAATGCAGCCCGAGCACAGGCAGACAGCTGCAAGCATGAAAAAAGCAAGGCTGTGCAGGCGCTGTTTCATTCAAGATACCCCAGGTTGCGCAGGCGCTGCTTGATTTCGTCAAACTCTACTTCGCTGATTTTCCCGTCGGGCTTACGTGTTGAGGCAACAAGATCGCGAAGCACATACACGATAAAATCAGTGACCGAATTATAGCCCGAGCCATCAAGTATAGTCTTGAGCTTGTCATAGAGCTGGCGGGGTATCTTTATGGTTACCTTGTCCTGTTCGCTGAGCATTGAAATCTCCTTTTTGTATGAATTCCCAGAGGAGTCGTAGAAAACGGTCGTCCGCCGCGGCGGATTCCATAAAATTTGCAATTATGACACAGTTTTGAAAACAGGGGTGACGACGTTTAACGACGACATTAACTTTAGCATGTTTTGATAAAAAAAATAAGGTATAATGCACAGGCTTTACTGCAACGAACTAAAAAACGGGTACTCATAAAATGCTAGACATACTTATACAGGGCGGCACGGTGATTGACGGAACGGGTGCGCCTGCACAGCGCTGCGATGTGGGGGTGACCGGCGATACGATAGCTGCCCTTGGAATTTTGAATGGCGCTCAGGCACGCGAGTGTATCGATGCACGTGAAATGCACATCTGCCCGGGGTTTATCGATATGCACGGCCACTCGGACTTTAATATGCTGGTGCAGCCGCCGGGCCGGGGCAAAATCATGCAGGGCATAACAACCGAAGTTGCGGGCAATTGCGGCATGTCGGCTGCGCCGCTTCTGGGTGCTGCTCGGCTGCAGCGCGAAAAAAGCATAAAAAATCTCGGTCTGGAATTGTGCTGGACCCATCTTGATGAATTTGCCGAAACCGCAAAATCAAAAAATCTTCCCTGCCATATAGTGCCGCTTATCGGCCATGGCAATATCCGCGGCTCGATTGTCGGCTACGGCAACAGG
>Ga0114951_10005025_pt1 | contig 12452 bp, 13 predicted proteins | sample AM7aDNAmetaG_FD_88677 | JGI IMG/M metagenome (GOLD analysis project Ga0114951, IMG submission 88677) | Freshwater microbial communities from Finland to study Microbial Dark Matter (Phase II) - AM7a DNA metaG | ecosystem: Environmental > Aquatic > Freshwater > Lake | place: Finland: Lake Alinen... | reverse complement strand
TGGAGAAACACTGACACTTCATCGGGTTCGAGTAATACGGTAATCGGATTGTCTGGTGGTTATAGCATCGGTGGAATAGGCACGGTGTATTATTCTTCGATGATCCCTCCATTCAATTACGCAACTTGGCAATTATTGCTTTCACAATAGGAGATTACTTATGCCCGCAATCATGGTTGATCCGGTTGACATGCAACTTAAACCTTTGCCTGGTTCACTGACATTACTTGATGGTCGTACATATATGGGAGATGCCGATCAGAGTATCGGAGTTAAGGCTGGATGGCTTATTCCACAACCAATTCGAGATTTGATGCCAGGATTTGTTCGTCAGTGGGGAACACCTCAGTGGTCAAATGCAGGCGATGGTACGGCTTTACCTGTTTTCACGGATGTATCACAAGAGGATATCGATATTCAGCAAGCTGCCTTGGAGGCTCAAAAGGAAGCTCAGCAAGCAGCTCATGAGGCTCAACAGCAAGCTCAGGCGGCCCAAGCAGCACAGGCATCGATTGACCAGTATAATGCCGCCATAGCTGCCGTAGTTCCATTTGCCCAGCTTTACAGGTCAACGCTTCAGTCGTTGTTCGGAGCAGGGGCTGAAACTAATCAGAACATCTCACAAGCCTATGTCGAGGGGTATTTTGGAAATCTGATTGCAACCAATGGAATCCTGACCAACCAACAACTTACTCAGCTTACGGTACTCAGAGAAGGTTTTACGGAGTTGTCCAAGTTTACGAGCGATGGTACAACTTGGAAATTTCCTTGGAGTTTGATCCCATGAAGAAAATCACCACGATATTGGTCTTGATGGTATCTCCAGATAAGGTTGAAGGTGACATCATGATCTATATCGTGTAGAGTCTTATAAGTGATTTTCAAGGAGTTGGCATCATGAGTGACGTATCAATTACAACCGGTGAAATCTGGTACTCTGGGTCTTGGAAGGACATTCAGGAGCTTTTGCGTGTTTTGAACATTGGTGAAGGCAGGATGGCTCAGGTTGCTCAGCCAATGGTTGAAAATTTTCAGGAGATGATTGATCGGGACATTGACGCCATTCTTCAGGACACATATCAGACACCAATCAGGTCGTATAATCAGGTTAGACCGGGAGGTCCAATAATTGGGCCTAGTCCTATAACGGGATGGGTATCTGGTGGTTCCCAGGTGATTCCGGCAGGTGCTTCTTCGGTAACGATTTCTGGTCAGTCATGGGCGAATATTCCAGATTCAGTGATTGTTACAGTGGCAAAATCGGCTGGATTGTTCAATTTGTATGCCACAGTGGACAATGAAACGATAACGACGGACGGATTTACAGCAACATTGTCGGCAGAAGCTGATCCTGGGTATATTCTTTCGTACTTCGTGTCAAAGGATTCTGGTCCTCAACCTGTCGTGATCGGAGCTTCAACTCGGGTATTTCCTGGGGATGTTCGTAGGGCTGCAAGGTATTGGACGGCAGGACAGATTCTGGTGACGGAATTTCAGCAGCTAGAGGCCAATCTAACGGATCAGGCGACTCAGATGGTCAATGATGCCAGGAACCAGGTCTATGCCTTCTGTAGGCCAACTCATAGGATTCCAGGGCAGCGTAGAAAGAGCAACATCAGCAGGACAATGCCTCCGAACATGCAACCTTCAGCATTCCCAGAGAGACCGTCATGATGTTCACGATTTTTGGCATGATCACGGGAGCATGAACATAGGTGATTTTATGGACATGATTGCAAGTGAAATTGTTAGGATAGCGGCAAACCTTCTTCCAAGGATTAAGGTTTCGTTTCCTCGTACTCCAAAGACAGAAGAACGTGACTTGAATAGCATATCGTTTGATGTGCAAAGGTTCGTTTCTACTCTTCGGAGGAACGAACAGATTGAGGCTTTGGTGTCCAGAAGGGATGATGATGAGGTAATGGAGATTACAATAGGGTTCTCAGATCATGAGGCAATGCAGGGAATCGTCAAGAGTTTGAAGGAAATGCTCGAAAAACTGGGTAAGAAGTCAAAGATGAAGCCCAATATCGAGATTTTGGATATCAAAAAAGTCCAAAAATAATTGTAGATTTATGCAAATGAGGTGATGAGTGTATACAAACCCAGGAAATTTGATAAAAACATTGATGGCTCTGTTGAATAGAAATTCTCAGCAGATCAATCAGGTTGTGCGTGCTTATCAGGGAGACAAGCATGCATTGATGGTATTGCCTGGGATGCGTAAGGTAGTTCCGGCAGATGCTTATCCTGTTCTTGAGATTGAGCCACAGGATTCACCAAATCAATGGGCAACGACGAGAGCACAGCGTCCCAGGTATCAATTTCGATGCACTTTGACGGTTAAGGTGGATCAGGAGAAGTATGGGGTGGATTACATCAGCACGCTTTCCACGGCAATTGTGGAGATTATGACTAGCCCACAGAATCTTCAATTGCCGGTGATAAACGAGACGAAGTGGGATTTGACTGGTGGATTGTGTCAGACTTTCATTTTGGACAGTTTGGTGGACAATGCCAATTATTCAGCGGCGAAGGAGGGTGTGATTAGGAAGGCAGAGTTTTCTTGGTTTGCTCTCATTAACGAGACTTATCCTGAGTCCATGTGGAAAGTGAATAGTTACAGCACTCCGACTGTGATTCGACCACTTGTTGTGAAGCCGTAATAATTATTTGATATTACGCACTATGGTAGAGGCAGGAATGAAAAGCAATGGAACGCTGTTGGCAGAGAGGTATGATCGGCTGATAAAGCACGGAGAAGTGCCATATCAGGCCAATCGTAGAGCACTGAAGGCTTTCGATATCTTTGGGGAAGATGAAGAGGGACACCAGGAATTGTTGGTGATGCTTGAGGGTATAGACATCTTTATTGGCGATTTGGAGGCTTTTGAGCATGACACGCAGATCATTGCAAGGCAGGCAGTCGCAGGCTTTCGCTAAGCTTGGCACGATGCGGGATATGCATGTCGTTGCCAATAAGTTGGGTCTGATTAAGGTGGCTGTGCAGGCGATGCAGAAGTTGGAAGTTCAGTTGCAGGAACAAGCAGGGGACAAGCAGAGGTGGAGACAGACGATTGAGAATATCGTTGAGGTAGCGACAACGGCAGGACAGTCCAGTCACGATGCAGCGGCGATTTTGAGGAACATGAAGGCAGAAGTGGAACAGTATTTGAGAGACTTGAAGAATGCCACTGATTGACACAACGACATTATTGAAAGTTGCTGACAGAGCTGCTTATCAGTTTGGTCAGATTGAGTCGTTGTTGGCGACAATCAACCAAGTTGGAAATGGGTACTATTTCACTATCGTTTCGGAGACAGAAGACCCAGATGTAGAGATTCCGCTGGATACGCCTTATTATTCAGTGGATCAGGATTTTAAGATTGCTTTTTGTGCGAGATATGGAACATTGTTGCCAACGGTTGTGGGAGCGATGGAGGGGCATTTCAATCGGTGGGATAACTCGGTGAATCCCCCAGTGGTGTTGCAAAAGGGTGGATGGGATGGATATTGTCAGGCGAAGAATGCGAGGGTCAGTTATTACTTTGCTCAGTTATTTTATGCTACGAACGGGTATTACATGCTGGCAAACGATGTGTTTTCGGAGAGCCAGGATCAATTTGCGGAGTTGAAGGTTCAGGCGGGACCAGTGCTGAACTACACAGACGGGACCAATTACGGCAATGGAAGCGACTTGAATCCTGCAAATGGTACTTTCTATGCGGCCACTCAGTTGAAGATTGTGGTGGTTTCGATGGGAGTAGTGGATTTGGATGTTACACTGACGGTAAAGGATTTGAACAACAATCTCACGACCATCGATGTGACTATACCTGGGGGATCAACTCCAGGAACCGCAATACCGGTTGGGACTACGGCCGACAGGTTCTTGGATGTCACGACGGCGATTTTTACGCCATTTGGATCAACAGGAACAGTTGGGGATGATATGACAGTGATGAATCTAAAGGAACGGCAGATCGCTTTGTAAACAAGGAGAAGTGTCATGGGTATGGGATAGATTTGTCCCATCTCACCCCGTCTAATTGACTTGGAACTCCAGCAGTGGACAACAAGGGCGAACCCGCAAGGGACGCTGAACGACTAAACGATGGGGACAGCAATGGTTCGAAATGATCTACCCGATCAAGTAGGCATTGGTGTATGCGATAGTCTGGTCTCTCCTATAACAAAAGAAGGGAGAGAGGAGAACCCGAAGAGGTTCTCTCGCCATTGAAAGATGGTCAGTAGCCGAAAGGCGAAGTAACAGTAAACGATCAAGGTTTCGCAAAATTCTTTACCAGCGGTCCGAGTACGGGACCTATGGTTGTGTTGGCAACCGGAGCGAGTGTAAATCTCGTTTTGGAACCGATTTATTCGACAGCAGTGTGGGGTGCAGGCTGGTACAATGCCGCCGAAGCTGCTCACTATGCCGACAATGCTCTTCGTTATGAGGGCAATATTGATGTCGAGCTTCAGATGGGTGCAGCCGGTGGATTCTGGGACTTTATGTCCAAGTTCATCGTTGCTTCCAGGGCTTATCCTCGCTCGTTGGAAATTAGCCCGGATGGTTCGCATGTGTATTCGTATCTGACTACGGGTGCCTACAATGCTAATTATGACACGCATGGTGCTTGGTGTAAGTCGGCGAATTTCTCGACATCCGAGTCTTCATTCGTGACTTGCTCGTTTGGCGTCGTAGCCATTTTCCGTACAGAGACGGACCCGGCTGGTGGACAGAATTATTCGAATTACAGTTACATTCAGCAGGCCAAGGGCGTGATCGCTTCGGATTGCACAGTATTATCTGTGACGAATCCGTTAAATCCGGCTGTTGGCAACGTCGATCCAATTCCTTTCTGGAAGACGAATGCCCAGATTAATGTTGGTACCTATGATGGTGAGTTCGGAACGGCCTCTCTTCCGCAGGTTGGTCTTGAGACTGTGGAATGGAGTGTTGATGTAACCAACAATGAGAAGATTCTGTATACCTGTTCTGGTAGCAGGTTGCCTCGTGCGGTGTTGATGGGACCGATGGATGTTTCTGGCAATGTGACTCTTTACAATCCGCAGGGCGTGTTTGATCCGATTACGGGTCCGGCTGGCACAGGCACGATCACTTCGCCTTACGCCTACGCTCAGAACACTTGGTTCCAGGTGGCAATCACGAAGCCAGGTGGTGGCGTGGTTTACATCGAGATGCCAGCGTGTGTGATTATGGGTGATGAATATAGCATCACCGGAATGGACAACATCACCAATCGTGCATTTACGCTCAAGGGCATGGGTGGTCGTTGCAGTACGGTAACGCCGACAACTGTGCTTCCTCCGTGTATCATTTCGAGCTACGCCGGAGCACTTCCTGCTGCCGGATCGTGATCTCCGGAAGGAGTTCGCATGGCTCTGGGATATGCAGGATATATCAAGGTAGGCAATAAATATGCCCTCGGGACCGGAACAGCCGTACCGAGGGCTCGTACTCGTCTTGATTCCAACAGTGGTTATGGTGGAAGAGTTTCTACTCCCACCTATCAGATCGGTATTGGAGCACCCAGGACATATGATTGGGATGTCTTTGATGGGTCATTGAGTTTCGAATATACGAAGGACATTTTTACATTGATCAAGGCTTGGGTGCTGGCCAGGGACACTCAGAATAATATTTTGATTGCACCCAGAATGGGAACTTCGGAGTCATTTTCAGAGACATTTTGGAACTCGATTTCTATTTCCGCTGGAGAAGGAGCGGCAGTGGATGGGTCAATAGGATTTGTGGCAATGGTTCGTGATTCTTATGGATATGGATTGCAGGGACTTCAAGCTGAGTATGCAAATGTTCCCAATGGTCAGGGATTGATGTGTAATGGGTTTCCAGACCCTTTGAATGCAAATCATCTTAATATCAATCCAATTCCGTTTTGGAACACTTCTGTTCAGTTAGGCTCTGACAAATACGATTTTCTCACTTGGAATCTGGAATTTTCGCAGGAAGTGGTAAAGTTTTTTGCTTGCAATGTTACGGCAGGACCACAGGCACCGAGGTATGTTGGTGTGGGGCCGATGACGGTGACATTATCTGGCACTTGGATGTGGATAGACCCAACAAGACCTTCGGCATTTCCATCGGACAGCATTGCGACGGCAGTTGTAAGTGTAGCGGATACTAGTATGAGTTTTGCTGATTTGGAGTTGACTTCGATTTCTGATGAAGTACAATCTTCGGACTCGACAACTCCGGTCAGTATGGAGTATGCTGTTTATCAGGTGGAAAGCACCTAGCGGCATCGGGCACGGGCCTGGAAGTATGATTAACGAGAGATTTAGCATGAGCACAGACACGCAAATGCCTGAAAGGGCATCATTGTAGTCCTGTGCTTTTTGTTTACTCGTAGGAGAATCAAATGGCAGTCGTACAGTCAAAAGAAGTTGTAAAGCAGGGAGAAGTGTTACAGCAACCTCGTGTGGATGAGAAGTTGATGAAGCCTGGAAAGTATGAGATTACCAATGAGACTACTTTTACGGTGCCAATTTATGCTAGGGAAAAGGATGGTCGTTGGGTATTAATGACGGGGCCTGGTAAGGGAATAGACATCAATACAGTAGTTTTTAGGATGTGGAATTATAACGAAGAGATTGAGATTCGTAAGTTGGCGACTTCATACGATGCTGGCAAGCGGGTTCACATGATCGATAATGATGCTTTGAATCGGTTCAAGGTTCAGAGGTTGATGGTGTCATGGACTTTTGACAAGGACAATCCAAGGTTGAGGATTCAGCATTCAAACCGGGTATTGACAGACGAATCTTGGGCCGCATTTACGCAGCTTCAGCCAAACTTCATTTCTTTCATATTGGATGAAATGAACAAGGTTTTGGAGTTTAATGGGTAATGTCGAATGAATTGGGTGGTATAATGGGTTCGGGATTACAGGCAGAACAGATTGCACGGCAGGAATGCGAGGAGCTTTATGACCCGGATCATGTTCGGGTTAGGGTTCGAACATCCTGGAAGATGGGATTTTGCTTGCCGGATGAGGATGGGGACAGTGAGGAGACGGCAGTTTTTGCAACGATGACTTTTGGGGACAATTTTGCCATTGAGAAGGGAACGCAATACGAGGTTGAGTTGGGGGAGAAGATGACGGGTGGCAAGGCGACAACGCATGTTACCGATATTGTTGAGTACAAACGGTTGCTTGTGAAGAGGAATTTATTGGGGTGGAGTTTGGATATTCCCATTGAAAGGGACGAATCGGGATGGATGACTCCGGAGTGTTATGAAAGGGTTTCTTCAGTTCCAGCCCCTTTGATGGAGTCATTTGTTAGAAAGTTTGAGGAATCAGTGGAGGTATCGGAGGAAGAGGAGAAGAGGATTGACAGGCAGTGTGCTTTGTTGTTTTCAAAGTCTGGTCATGGGGTAGCTGATGCTTGTGAGGCAGTGAGTTTGTTTTGTACTTTGGGAAATTTTTCAGAGAAGTTTGGGATTAGCAGGGATTACTTGCCGAAGATGTCTTACAAGGAGTTTTTGTTGTTGAAGATCATGATTTCGAAGGAGAGTGATTCGTCGAGACATAATGCTCCAAAGGGTGGTGGAGGTGGAGCATTGAGCCAGATCATTGGGCCTGGTGGAAGGGCCAGACCGAGTCGTGGAACGAAGATCGCATTGCCGTAAGGATAATAAATGCCATCAGTAAAACGCCAACTAGGTTATGGAGGGTCAGCATCGATTGCTTCAACGCAAGTGCTGATTACCGGAGGGAGCTTTGAACAGGCTTCCGCCATTTCCTATTTGAGTATGATTAGTACCCCACCAGATGTCACACCGGCGGGTAGGGTTCAACATGCTGATGGGGTTAATTCATATACGGGAAGTTTGGCATTTGATGTGCATGAGGAGGCAATGTCAATTTTCAGTCCAGGGGGAGGGCTACTGCAAAGGTTTTATGAATTTGATATTGGTATTAATTCTGGTGGTATTGATGCATCTGGAATCGCATACGACTGGAAAATGTCAAAATGTAAGTTGACATCATTGACATTGGCGGGGGCGGTCGGTGGGTTGGTGACAGCGAATTTATCCTATTTAGCTTTATCGGGAAGGGCAATTGGATCAACATCGAATAATTTCATAAGGGATAGTGTAACCCCATTGGGATATTGGTATACTGGCACTGGTTCATCGGATGATGTCAAGAATTGGAACTTGACGATGAATCAAGAGGCAGAATTGGTTTACAAAAATTCTGATAGTGTGGAGCCAGCATACATCAAAGTTGGAGCAGTGAGTTATGTTTTGACAGTGACTTCATTTAAGGATTTGTTTCCGGCAGGTGATACTCAGCAGATCGTCATTGCAACGGACACATTCACTTTGAAGGGAAAATCAACAAGCAGGGGATTTTCATTTGGAGGCGTGACGGATGTGGGAACATACAGTTACACCTTTGAGACGAGTTCACAAACAGGGGCATCAGACGCTGTCGTAATCACTTGAACGTGATTCGATAGAAATTATAAAGGAATACAGACATGAGCACGGATACAGAGAAGGTAGTTGAGGAGCAGAAAACAGTAGAACAGGCAGTTGTAGTTGATACCGACGCAGAGAAGCGTGGAGGGGTCAAGGAGGCAGCCCAAAACGAGGATGTAATTGCCATGGCACAGGAGAAGATAGCGTCTGGAAAGGCAGCAGAGAAGCCTTCTGCGAAGCCGTCATTCTTTGTCAAGAAGTCAGCTCGGCAGACGGTCAAGGTGGATGTATTGACCAGTTTGGAGGATGGGCGGGTGGTAAGCGTGTCCAGAACGGGTTTGGGGATCGATTTTGAGAAGGATTTCCCGTTTATGGCTCACACGGTGTTGGAATTCATCTTCTCGGTGCCCAATTACGAGGATATGAGCACTTATCGTCAGAGGAGTTCGGTTTATCGTCGTGAGGTCCAGCAGATGTTAGTGGACAAAATCTCACTTCGTAATTTCTTGATGGTATGGCATTTGAAGGATTGGAATTTGACTGATGAAGAAGGAAAGAAAGTCGTTCTGACTTTCGACATTAACGGAACATTGTCGGATGATTCTACTGCTGTTGTGTATGCGTTGTCTCCGACATTGGTTGATGTTGTTATGACAATTCTGGAAAAAGACCTCTTATTAAATTGAGTGGCAGGAGGGGAAGATGCCCTACGAGTTTGAAGACCTTTCAAAGCAAGTTTCTCAAGGTGCCTCAGATGTCAAGAATAGTCTTGATAATCTGGTCGGTGCGGCTGGTCGTGCCGATCAGGCCCTTGGAAAGTTGACTGAAACGCAGAAGACCGAACTTCAAATTTCGGAGAAGTTCGAGAAGGCATTGAATTCTTCCGTCTCGTCACTCAAAATCATCGGTCATTCTGGCATTACGGCATCTCGTGGACTTAAAACGGTTGACCAGATATCAAAATCGGCAGCGGTTTCATTGAACATGTTTGGTGCGGGGGCATCTTCTGCTGCGGTCAATCTAAAAGCATTGTCTGCTGAGGCCGTTAGTTTTTCCACAAATATAGGTAGCAGTGAGAAGAGTATTGCCGGATTGGCGAAAAAGTTGCAGGACATATCTAAGAAAGAGATGCCATCTTTGGTTCAGGCTCCTTCTGCGAGTATAGCCAGCAAGACTGTTGCAGAGGCAGTAAATACCGCCAAGAAGGTCGTTAGTAAAACGAAGAAGTCCACAAAGTCCGCACTCAATTCAAATCCTACGGGGATGGACGATTTCTTGTTTGGTGATCCAGCAAGCATGGCAAATCACTCCAAGCAGAGGTGGAATAAATTTGGTCGGATGAGCATGGGTGCAGCAAGTGTCATTGTCAAGCAGATGAAGTTGAAGACTGATAAAGACAAGGACAATCTTGAATTGATGGAGGAAGGGGCCAAGACACCACAACAGAAGAGACAGTATGTGGAGTTGGCAGTCAAAATTTCAGGCGATAAGGAGTTGCGTGATTTTATTGACGACATGAAGGAAGCTGATCAGAAGATATTCAGAAAGGAATACAATAAGAATGCAGAGAAGGCCATTGATTCTTTAAAGCAGAAGTTCCCGATTTTGGGTCTTCATATGAAAAAGGCGGCTGTGAAAGCAGAAGAGGCAGCTAAGGAGATGATGTCTGATTTCAAGAAACTTGAAGATACTGTAAATTCAGAGGCCAAGACGATAGGAGATTCTTTCAAGAAGATGTTTGCAGAGGGGCAGATAGAGGGTTCCAAGTTTTTCGGAGGATTAGGAAAGAATGCGACTGGGATGTTGGCGGCTGGTGTTGCGGCTGCCTTTATGGCGAAGAAGATTGGGGAGGTAGCAGAGCAATTTGCCGATGCCGCTATTGAGTTGGCTAAATATGAGACTGAGACATCGGCATTGGAGAAAACAATCATCGGAATGAGTGTCGATGGTTTGGAAGAAATGCGGAAAGAGTTGAATTTAACTGAGGCAGAATCATTACCTAATTTCTTCGAGGCTGTCAGGAAGGGAATCAATGAGTTGGGGATGAGTAAGGAGCAGATTCTTGGTGTTTCAAAAGCACTTCAGGAAACATTTGGCGGGGATCAGACAGAACGACTGAAAAAGTATTTGGATTTGTTGGAGGCTATTCCGACGGTCAACACCGATCTCAAGATCACGACCAGCATGGATGACCAGACGGCGGCTCTGTATGGTATAATGAAAGAGGGCAAGTTGGGTGTGACTTTGGATTTGCAGACGGCAGGATTGTTGGGGGGCAAACAGGAAAAACAGCCTGATGTAGATATGGCGAATGCCGCCTTGAAATCGACAGCACATCTTGAGGGAATTAAGGACTTTTTATTGGGAACCTTCTTTCCAGCTTGGGGAGTATATGCCAAGGACATAGTTGGTGCTGCAACTCAGGGTGTTACAGCTATTGGTGAGGCTGTGGCGGTTGTTGGAGCATTGAGACTATTGACGAATAGTAATCATAATGCTGATGTTATTCAACGGACAGAAATCGGAAAAGAAATTGTTGCAGCTATGGAGACATCTGGAGGTAAGGGGGCAGCTACTGGAGGTGGTGGGTCGCAGGTTCCAGGAGGACCAACTAAGGGATTAAGTAAGTTATCGAAAGGGTTGGGGCTTGCGGCTATTGCGGCATTCGGTACAGGACTAGTGCTTGATCATTTTGAAAAACAGGCAAAGAAAGCCGGTGACGAGACAGGAGCGGCTGGTTATCAGATGGGTAAGGCTGCTACTTCGGTAGCAAGCTTTGCACTTCTTGGTGCGGAACTTGGTTCTATGGTTCCTATTATTGGAACGGCAGTTGGAGCGGCAGCGGGGGCTTTACTAGGGTTGTATCAGGAATCCGGGAATATTAAAGAGGCTTGGGGGAAAATGACCCCTACGGTAAATGAGAACACCAAGGAGATGTCAGATAATAAGACTGCTGTTGGTGCCGTAAATGACAGCATGATGAAATCGGCGATGGAGTGGGGTCGTTTCGACAAGATGGTTGACACCAACATGAATAGCATCAAATTTAAATTGGGCGAATTCAATAAGGCCGTAGCAGAGGCAGCTCTAAATCTTGCTCAAAGAATTGGAACAGGCCAACAATTTAATAATAAGGCACAGGCAGCATTTGCTTCTAGTCAGGCCATATATCAAGAAAAGATGACAACGATTACCGCATTGCGTGTGGAACTTGATAAAAATATGATCATGTCGGCAGAGCATAGGGCCAATGAGGAAAAAAGGCTGGGAGATTTGAAGGTTCAGGCTGATCAGGAATATATTGATTCAACTATGAAGGTCGCTGATACGTTGACGAAGGCCCCTGAAATCATTGCCGCTGGATTAAAGGCATCATTCGCAGAGAGGAGTTTGGGAATCGGTGCAACAGGAGAAACATTGGGACCAAAAGAGAAGAAGGCTTTAGAAGGGGAGCAGATGGCTGCCTTGATGGATCAGCAAGCCAAATTGATTGAGAAAAGTCGGATGAAGATTGAGGCGACACAAGCCCTTATAAAAGAGATGGATGATAAGGCCAATGCTGATCGGATTGCAGCAAAGAAAGTTGCCGATGACAAGGTAAATCAATTTGATGAGGCCGCACAAACTGCTGCTATTAAGACGGCCAAAGATAAGGCCGATGAGTCCAGGAAGGTTATGACTGATTTCTGGGATCAGGTTGTCGAGGCTCAATCCAAGAAGCGTGATGATCATCTCAAGGGAGTACAATATAAAAAGGAAACACATAACACTCGAAAGGATTATGAGCCTTTTCAGGATGATATGAATGAGCAGGATGAAATTATCAAGAAGGGCATGGCACTTCAGGATGCCTCAAATAAGGATTTGGCAGCACTTAATGAGGCAATGAACAGGAAGAATGTTCTACTCGAAGAACAGAAGCGATTGTCTTCTATTCCATTGAATGATGGAAAGGTAGATCAGAATGTGGTCGGAAAG
>Ga0114951_10005024_pt1 | contig 12455 bp, 8 predicted proteins | sample AM7aDNAmetaG_FD_88677 | JGI IMG/M metagenome (GOLD analysis project Ga0114951, IMG submission 88677) | Freshwater microbial communities from Finland to study Microbial Dark Matter (Phase II) - AM7a DNA metaG | ecosystem: Environmental > Aquatic > Freshwater > Lake | place: Finland: Lake Alinen... | reverse complement strand
CCAGGAATCGATATGCCGGTCACCTTTTACTATTTCTGATGTTCTTTCACCCTGCGAAACGGTTTTCCAGCCCGCCGGTAAAGCAGTGGTTATTGTATAAGTGACATTTTTGTCAGGAAAAGCCGGTACCCAATAGGTTGAGCCTGCGAGATATATTCCTGATTCGCCTATAATTCCGGGCGATTCACTAAACCCCCTGGCATAATCTTCCGCGCTGCCGGAAAAGGCGAAATCAATTTTCCCTTCGTACCGGACAACGAAACCCACCGATCCCTTCTGCAGTTTTACTTTCCATCTATTCACCTTAATGGTGCTGCCGGTGCCGCCGCTGTCGTCGCGGTCCATGCCCACATCTTTCGCTTTTTCACCGGATGCCATTTTCTCTGCCTTGGCATTCTTCGAAAACGAAGTAGGCGTGAGCGATGCATTGAGACTGAACTCTGTTTCAAGCGACTGCAGGTTGATTATGGAATCGATTACCGCGATATGGGCAGTCGTCGGGTTGATTTGAACGGTTAAAGTATGCTGTACCGTTTTATTTTGTTGCGTAAACCCGGCTAAAGTGGTCATTAACAGCAGGCCTGCTGCAAGGAATTTGTTCATTCGATTATTATTTTAGTTCATTACCGGTTGGCAAGATCGGAATAAACGCCGTATTCCCCGAACATCAATTTGGCGCTGATCTCGCCGGCATGATGTATCTGGTCTAAAACAAATTCGAGAAAGTTTTTAGTTGATGCCATGATGCTCACTATTTTGTCAATTATTTAGTCCTCGATTGCCTCAATACCTTGTTGCTTAAGTCGCTCCAGGTTATCCTTCATGGCTTTATAGTTCCAGGGTTTTAATAAATTCACTTGCTGTCATAACAGGAATCTTTGAAGTTTTAAAGTCTTTCAAATTCCGTGTAATTAATATTTCTTGACTATTCTCGATTGCTGAGTAATATTGAATTGCATCTTCGAAATCCCCAAATCCATTATCATTTAACGCCAAGTCAATAATTTTGTCGTTTAACGACAAAACTGCAGTAAGTATTTTAAACTTTCGAAGAATCTCTTTTGCTGTCGAGGCAGAGTTAGTCTTTTGCAATAAGTAATTTGTATTGGCAAAAGTCAATGACGAAACACTAAGCTTTACCTTATTTTTATCGGAAAGAGAAAATAATTTTGCTGCATCTTCGTAAAAAGGATCTCTTTCAGCAAGCAAATCGATTACAATATTTGTATCAATGAATAACTTTCTCATTTGTACTTGTCAGATAAGTAATTACCATAATCCTTTTTGAAATCATAATCTGCGGTAAGCTTAACCACTCCACTTAAACTCCTCACCAATGGCGTAATTTCAATATCCTTTGATTTTTGCTGTGTGACAGAATCCAAATAGGACTCTATCATACGAGAAACGCTGATATTGTGATTTCGAGCATATGATTTCGCTCTGGAAATCACATTACTGTCCAATCGGACTGTTAATTTCGAATCCATAGTTTTATATTTTTGACGTACAAATATATATTATTCATACGTCAATTTCAAATTTATTAGCTGGCATTGTTTGTTGCATATATGGAGATTTTAGACTAATTTTTGGCTATTAAATCTAAACTAAAAACCATGTCAATAAAAGTAGGATGTTTTGCGTTGGTCAACCCGTTCAGCCTGCTCGAAGCACAGCTGGACCAGATCAAACAATGGGGTTTCAGCTGCGGCGACCTCACCGACAACTCGGATGGCGCCTGCCTGGGCGTTGAATACGGTTTCACCGCACTCGCCAGCCTTGATGCAAACCCATTCGATATCAAGCGACTGTTTGAAAGCCGTGGACTGATACTTTCCAGTGTTTGCGCTCACGCTAACCTTCTTGATCCGTCGGCGCCCTCTCGTTACGGAACTGCTCAGATCATCAAGGCGGTAAAACTGGCCGGTGCCATCGGGGTAAAACATGTGATCACGGCCGAAGGGGATCCCAGAACGCCTTTCGGGAAAAGTCTGACCATCGATGAAGCCATTTTCTCCATTGCCGAGAAATTGTATGAACCACTCAGGTTTGCTGAAGATTATGGCGTAAAGATCCTGATCGAACCGCATGGTCATATTTCGGACTCGGTGGAACTCATGGGCCGGTTGCTCAACAAGTGCAATTCCAAAGCCCTGGCTATAAACCTCGATACCGGAAATCTTTGGCTGGGGGGCGGTGATTCACTGGAAATGATTGAAAAATTCGGACCCTTGATCGAGCATGTTCACTGGAAGGATCTGCCAGCCGAAATGATTGAAAAAAGGGGCATCCAGTTTGGCTGCGGCATGTCGCTCACCGCCCTTGGTGAGGGTGTTATCGGCATTGAAGCCATATACAAGGCTCTGGTAAAATCGGGTTTCGACGGCTATTCGACCTTGGAAATTGCCGGGGAAGAGGCCGTTTTGAAGAGCTTTGAATATCTGAAAAAATTGGGTGCGAAATAGAAAGATTTACAAATGAAACTGTCCTATATCCGATTCGCTAAGATCCTTGCATTTTCGTTATTGACATCGTTTCTGCTGGTACAGTGTACCCATAAAATGCCATCAGTTGGGAAACTGGAGGAAGGTTTCAAAAATCCTTCCATCGAGAACAGGCCACTCGCCTTTTATGACTGGTTAAACGGATATGTCGATACCACAAAGATGGTTTTCGAGCTGAATGAGATGAAGAGGCAAGGCATGCGGGGAGCATTCATCTGGGATGTGGGAGCACTTTCAGATCCGGGTAAGATGATTCCGGCAGGTCCGGCCTTTCTGGGTAAAGAATCGCTGAAAACCATATGGCTGGCGTTGAAAACCGCAGGCCGACTTGGTCTGGAAATGGGGATGATCGCTTCGAGCAGCTGGAACGCCGGGGGCGACTGGATTGGTGCAGCTGATGCCAGCAAGCAGCTGCTTAGTACCACCCGCGTGGTTATCGGGCCATCAAAACAGAGGATAATGATCGGGAAACCTGAAAGTGAAGTTGGTAAAGCCAATGCCAGCTCAGTGATAAGCTCCATCGCCATACCGCATTCCGACTCAAAGAAAATCGATTATGCCAGCCTTAAGACGATTTCCCTGGATGAGTTCAGGACATCGGATAAGTATATAGACTGGCAGGTACCCGAAGGGAAATGGGATGTCATCTCTTTTTTTATGTACAATACCGGCCAGCCTTTGGAGTGCCCGAGTCCGAATTCCAACGGACCGATGATCGACCATCTGAGTAAAAGGGCAACGCAGATTCATTTTGATACCATCCTTTCCCGGCTGGCCAGCATCAGTACGCCGGAAAGCCGGTTAAAGTTCCTGGAGGTCGACAGCTATGAGGTTTGGCCCGCGAAAGACTGGACGCCCGGTTTCATTCAGGAATTCACCACCCGTTATGGATATGATCCCAAACCCTTTCTTCCTCTTCTGCAGGGGTATAAGAGTAAAGACAGCATTGTCGGGGAAAGGTTTCTGGGTGATTACAACCGAATGGTCGGCGACATGATCATTGAAAATCATTTTAAGCAAGCTTCCGATCTGGTAAATGCCAAAGGAATGAAGTTGTTCGCCGAGGCCGGCCATGGAGGTTATCCGCGCGTAGAACCGTTGAAAGGACTTGGAAATGCTGATGTGCCTATGGGGGAATTCTGGAACCGGCAGCGATTCTGGGTTACCAAGGAGGCAGCCAGCGCGGCGCATATTTACGGGAAACAGGTGGTGGCGGCTGAATCGCTTACGGGCTGGAACCATTGGCAGCACGGTCCGGCCGATTATAAGCAATTGATTGATATCGCCTTCTGCGAGGGTCTCAATCAGATTGTATTCCACACTTTCGCGCATAATCCCGCAATCGCAGGTAAGCCTGGGTTTGCCTATCATGCCGGTGAACACCTCAATGTTAATACCACCTGGTGGAATATGGTGCGGCCATTCATGGATTATCTCAGCAGGTGCTCTTATTTGTTAAGACAGGGTAATTTTGTGGGAGATGCCTGCCTTTATTATGGTGACCAGCAACCCAATCTGATACCGCCCAAACGGATCGATCCGAATATCAAGCCCATATACAATGACGACCAGTGCTTGCATTGCGGCCAGCCCAAGCCAGTGAATGTGGGGCCATTGGAAGGCTATGATTTTGACTATATCAATGCCGATATTATCACAAGCACATTAAGGGTGGAAGATGGAAAACTGGTGCTGCCCTCCGGCATATCCTACCGGGTGATGCTGCTGCCGAACAGGGTGGATATCTCTTTTGAAGTATTAAAAAGCCTGGAGAAACTGGTATCTGATGGAGCTACCGTGATTGGACCAAAGCCGGAAAGAAGCACCTCGCTAAAAAATTATCCGGATTGCGACAATGAGATAAAAACCATTGCCGGGAAGTTATGGGGTCAGGCGGATGGCAAAAGTGTATTTTCAAACACCTTCGGAAAAGGAAAAGTATATTGGGGCAAAACGGTGAAAGAGGTTTTGGAGGAGATGAAAGTAAAGCAGGATCTTGAGGTAAAAGGCATCGATAATAGTCAATATGTGATCGATTATATCCATCACCGGACAGCAGGTGAGGACATCTATTTTGTTTCAAACAGCAGTCCTGCAGAGCAACACGTGACCTGTACCTTCCGGGTGGACTCCAACAGGGTTCCGGAATTGTGGGACGCTGAATCGGGTCTTATACAACGATCGGTGAAGTACTCAAAAGTGGACGGTGGGATCAGCATCGAACTGATCATGGATCCATTGGCATCCAGGTTTGTCGTTTTTAAAGATAAATCCTCCGGGAAAAATGACAAGGACCTTTCGGCAGATCTGCAGTTTGGTTTTTCCGGTCATTCCACTGCCACTGCTCCGATCGATCTGACGGACAGGTGGACGGTAAGCTTTGATCAGTCCATGGGTGGACCATCGACCTTTAAAATGGAAAAATTGATAGATTGGACGGCAGCAGATTCAGCAGGGGTAAAGTTCTATTCAGGCACCGCAAATTATACCAGGCAGTTTACCATTGAAAAGGAAATGCTTGCAAAGGGAACACACGCTTATGTAACTTTTGAGAATATTCAGAAGGTCGCGCGGGTAATCATTAATGGCACCGATTGTGGAATTATCTGGACTCCCCCATACCAGGCTGATATTACGGAACATATCAAACCGGGAATCAATGAGATTCAGGTTCAGGTCACGAATACCTGGAACAACAGGATTGTAGGAGATTGGAGAAATCCGGATAAACCTCCCTACACCCACACGAATGCAAAAGGCCATTTTAGTGCGAAAAGCGCGTTGTTGCCTTCGGGGTTAATTGGAAAGGCGGGAATATTCTTTGTTAAGTGATTTTTCTATTGGAAACAGGTAAGTTTTTATTGCTTTATCGCTCTTCCAGGATCAACAACCTTTAAATCCAATTGCTTCACTGCATCATTGAATGCTGGAATCTGTTTGTCAAAAACAACTTGTAACCGCCTTAATTCAGGAGTTAATCTCGCATTCAGTTCTTCAAAAACCTTGTTTTCCTGCTCTGTTGGTTTAGCATCAGCCGTGCGTATGAAATCCTGCAATGAATTGTATCGCTCAAATAATTGCATTGGATAGCGAAGAGCATCTTCGTTTGCCTTGATCCTGGAATTGATGAGTGTGTCGCCAATGATTTTCAATGAATCAAGTAATGGCTTTGCTACTTTTTTCAGGGATATAATTTTTGTTGAGTCGCTGAAACTGTTGATGAAATTGTTCACCTGGCTTTGTACACCACGGATCTGCAGGATTGTTTTAATAATTTCATTTTGCTTCTTATTCAGTGCCATCATTAAATCGAACTGCGATTTTAAATCTTCCTGAGACGTTTTTATTTTCGGATTTAGCACGACTGAAAAATTTCTTTTCATCAAAAGGGAATCACCTTTCATCAACTTTACGATGTAATTTCCGGGTAGTGCTTTAGCGCCTGCCAATGAACCTGCTGACCAGTATTCTTCTTCAAAGTGTTTTGCATCAGGGTAAACTAAATTCCAAACAAATCGATTCATGCCACTGTCGGTTGGCAAAATATCGTCCTGGTGTTTTGGGTCTTCATAAAGATTTATAACCTTCTTAAGTGGTTTTCCATACTTATCAAACTTGTTGGAGAATGTAATTATACTATCGCCATCTGATGAATAGAAGACCAATTTAATTTCCCCTTTTGGCTTTTCTTTCAGATAATAATCTATGATGACTCCATTTGGCGCATTGGTGCCGGCTTGTTTTTTTATCGTCTCGTCTTTTTCAGGATCAAGCTGCTTTCCATCCATGCGAATTGCAACATTGGGCTGATACAGCCAATAATCAGCATTTGAAACTGAATCGCTGATCTGATAGAATGGAGTTAAATCATCCAGCACCCAAAATCCTCTGCCATGTGTAGCTATTACCAGATCCTTTAGATCTTTTTTTACCTGCATATCATGCACAGGGGTAACCGGAAGATTCAGTTGCAGGGATTGCCAGTTATCACCATTGTTAAATGAAATATATGCCGATGTTTCTGTTCCTGCATACAACAGATTCTTTCTGTTGGGATCTTCACGAACACAACGGGAATACACATTCACGGCTAAGCCATTCGTGATCAGTGTCCATGTTTTTCCATAATTGGTAGTACGATAAATATATGGACGTGTATCGTCGAGACGATAACGATGCGCTGCAAAAAAACAGGTACCCGCTTCAAAATGTGATGGCTCGATAATACTCACCGTCAACCATGCAGGTAAATCTTTTGGTGTCACATCACTCCATGTTTTTCCATCATCGGTACTCAGGTGAATAAGTCCATCATCACTGCCTGCCCATAGTTCGCCAATTTTAACCGGTGATTCTGCGAATGCATAAACAGTGCAGAAAATTTCGGCACCGGTGTTGTCGGGTGTAATCGGCCCTCCACTTTGTAATTGCTTTGAAGGATCATTACGTGTGAGATCGGGAGAAATGGTTTCCCAGCTCATTCCACCATTTTTAGTGCGGTGCACAAATTGCGAAGTGCAGTACATTACCTGGTTGTTCCAAGGGGAGAATGAAATCGGATAGGTCCATGCAAAACGATTCTTCAAGAAGTTAGCACCCCATCCATCATTGATAAGCGGATAAACAGAAACACTTTGATACTGCTCATTTTTTTTATCATGACGACTCATGATGCCATCATATTCGCCGCCATAGGAAACCGCAGGATCAGCGGGGTCGGGAACAATGTATCCGGCTTCGCCTCCTGCAGGAACATACCAATCATTTCTTGAGATTGATTCTCCATAAGATCTGGTTGCTATCCGAACGGGTCCCAAGTCCTGCTGACCGCCGTATGCGTGATATGGAAAATCGTTATCAAGGTTCACATGATAAAACTGCCCTGTGGGTAAATCTTCACTTGTCCAGGTTCTTCCACCATTAAAAGTGACTGAAGCACTTCCATCATCAGAGATAATAAAATTGTCAGAGTTGTTTGGATTAATCCACATGTCGTGATTGTCTCCATGCTCCTGAAGGATTTTTGTGAACGTAATTCCACCATCAATTGATTTCCAAAAATCAACATTGCTCACATAAAGAACATTCTCATTATTCGGGTCACAAAAAATTTCAGAGAAATACCATGGACGCTGGGAAAGATCGTTTTTTACAGAAGCGATGCTCCATGTTTTTCCGGCATTATCACTTTTGTATAAACCGGGATGAGCTTTGTTTTCAATCATGGCATACACCCGTTGTGGATTGGTTGCTGAAACGGCAACACATATTTTTCCTAACAATCCCTTTGGCATTCCGGGATTTTGGGAAAGTGAATTCCATGTGTCTCCTCCATCAGTGCTTTTATACAAACCACTTCCCATTCCGCCACTTGCAAGTGCCCAGGGTTTCCGGTTCACCTGCCACAAGGAAGCGTAAATAATATTGGGATTAGTGGGATCAAAATCAATATCAATTGCGCCGGTACTGTCGTTCTTATAGAGTACCTGCTGCCAAGTTTTTCCTCCATCCTTTGTCCGGTATATGCCTCGCTCTTTGTTCACTCCGAACATTTTACCTGTTATAGCCGCAAAAGCGATATCGGAATTTTTTTGGTGAACAATTATTTTTCCTATTGCAGATGCATCAAGCGTCAGCACATGCTTCCATGTTTTACCTTCATCGATGCTTTTATAAATGCCATCACCCATAATTGCGGTGTTGCGAATGGCAGCTTCGCCCATTCCTGCATAAATCACATTCGGATCATTTGGAGCAACAGCCAGGGCACCCACTGATGCAGAATGAAAAGTTGAATCTGAAACAGGGAACCAGGTAATTCCACCATCAATGGTTTTCCAAACTCCACCTCCGGTTGCACCCATATAATAAGTTAACGGGATGCCAACCACACCACTTGCTGTAAGAGATCTGCCGCCCTGGTAGGGACCGATACTGCGCCATTTCATTCCAGAAAAAAGTTGTTTGCTGAATGTTTCAGCAGTACCAGAATACTGACTTAAGCAGATAACGATTGCCAGTGATAGGGAATAGATTTTCATAATCAAAGTTTCTTACGGATGTTCTTTTCTATCAGTCAATTTCAAATTGCTACTATCGCCTGAATAGGACGCATTAGGCATAGAAAAGTTTATCCAAAGGCACCCCGCCTTAATCTGTTTAGCCCGTCGGAATCCGTTCCCTATAACATCTGCTTGGCTTTATTCACTGTGATTTCTAATACCCTGGTGAGCCAGGAAAATTTGCTTTTCATTAGATCAAATTCATCGCCCGATTCGATATAGCTGGCAGTGCCATCTATCAAAAAGCCCGTTCCCGGATTATCTTTGTATCCCAAAACATCTTTGCTGCCCAAGGTTAATTTGACCTTATTGTTTACATCAACATTTTTCTCAGTTTTCCGAAAGCCGTAGGCAGGAATTAAAATACGCTCATCTTCAGTAATTACCAGGTAGGAATTCCAGGTGTTTACTAAGTGAGGTTCTACTCCCCATGACATGATAGATACAACGCCTTCATGCTTAAGTACTTCTAATAATTTCTCGTTTAATTTGCTCACGGTATTTGTTATATTTCGTTTAACGAAGCAAACATACCCTATAAAGGGCTGATAAAAATTTAACAGGATTAAGAAATTGTGCTCCAATTAAAAGCTACCACCTCGTTTTCATTTAAATCAATGAATCTTCTTATATGTTGGATTATATTCATTTTTTTAAAAAGTCTTTCATCGCTTCCAAGTAATATTGGTTCCAGCCCTCCAACACCGCATTGATATTTTACCCAAATTTGGCTGAAATATAATTAATAAAGTAAATCAAACCAGACACCATGAAATCAAACCGAATACTTGCCTTGTTGGCTGCCGCCCTCATTTTCGGCAATACTGCAATAGCCCAACATGATCCTGTTGCGATGGGGTTACATGCCATTACTAAGGAAGCAATAAAGGGCCAGCTGGATTTTCTGGCTTCTGACTGGATGGAGGGACGCGAAACATCAACCAGGGGCGAATTTATGGCAGGCGATTATATCTCTTCTGTTTTTCAAATCTATGGACTTCAACCAGCCGGTGATATGGTGGGTGGCGGGTACAATTTCAGCATGGATCAGGCCTATCTGTTCATGTCGGGCAGCCGGCCCAAAATGAATCCGCCCAGTAGGGGTTATTTCCAGAATATCCCTTTCGTTCAGACGCTCAAGAGTGAATCTTCCATGGAACTGATTTCTCAGGAAGGAAATCAACAGCGTAAATTTGTTTTGACCAAGGGAAGTGACTATTCGGTCCAGGCCACAGGAACTGGTCAGGAGATTACCGCATCGATTGTTTTTATCGGATACGGATATAAGAATGATTCACTGGGATATGACGATTTTAAGGGCCTCGACCTGAAGGGGAAAATCGTTCTCAGAATCAATGGACTGCCGGGAAATCGGGATACTACATCCATGGCTTATAAAAAACTGAATTTGAAAGACAGAAACACCTTATATCAGTCATACCAGGTTAAAGACAATCTGCTCAGGAAATATGAGGTGGCCGGCGTGATCGATTACCCTGGCTTCAGAATGGGAAATCCCGTCAATATTCCCTTCCGATATAACACCAGGATATACGAGGGCGAGAAACCATTGAATTCAAACTTATTGAACATAAGTCTTCCTGTCGACACCCTTGCCGCTTCGGTGATTATTATTTCCCTGGCACCAAAGGTGGTAACGGAAATCATGAACGGATCGGGAATCAATATCAAAGAATTTGAGGAAAATGCCGCAACAAAACTCAAGACGGGCTCCAGAGAGATTAAGGGTAAATCAATCCATCTGACCGCTTCCACGACTACTCAGACTGTTCGCGGGCGCAATGTTCTGGCCATGATAGAAGGAGAAAATCCCAATGAGATTGTCGTAGTGGGTGCTCATTATGATCACCTTGGAACCTACAATGGCTATATCTGGAACGGTTCTGATGATAATGCTTCCGGAACAGTGGGTGTCATGACACTTGCAAAAGCTTTTGTAGCAACAGGAGTTAAACCCAAAAAGACGATCATTTTTGCCGCCTGGACAGGAGAGGAAAAAGGCTTGCTGGGTTCACAATATTTTGTTGACAAGTACCCTCACCAGGAGAATCTTGTTCTCGACCTGAACTTCGATATGATTTCCCGTCGGCCGGAAAAGGACACTTCCGGATTCAAAGCGGGCATGGATTATACGGAAGCCTTTCCGGTATTGAAGGATTTGGTGGAAAAGGCCAATACCCAGTATGAACTTGGACTGGACATTAAGTTCAGGCCCGCCAAACAACCGACCGGAGGCACTGATTTTGAGGCGTTTGCACAGAAGAAAGTTCCGGTTTACGGATTTGACGCCGCATTTACAACTGATTATCATGGTCCTATGGATCATTCAGACAAGGCCAACCTCGATTTGATGCAAAAAATCATCAAAGCCGGTTTTATCAGCCTGTATGAACTGGCCAACACAGAAGGGAAGATCAGAACAAACGAATTGAAAAAATAGAGAATCAGCTGAGTGGATAGGTCTTACCGGCTGCGGTGTCCAATGTCCAGCTCTTGTCGCCATAAATGACTTTGCACGGGAGGCCTGCCCCGGAATGGATCACTGCCCGGGTGAGTTGACCATTGTTCCAGCTCAGATCAACCTCGAATCCACCGCGTGCACAGAGGCCGGTAACTTTTCCGGATGGCCATGCCTTGGGCAGTGCGGGGAGCAGATGAATGCCTCCCGTGTGACTTTGCACCAGCATCTCGCAGATTCCAGCTGTCGCACCAAAATTGCCGTCGATCTGGAAGGGCGGATGGGCGTCGAACAGGTTTGGATAAACACCTGCGCCACTCTCCCCGTAAATGGTTTTCGTCCCGTGGACAACGTTCAGCAAGCTTCGCAGCATGGTGTAGGCGTGATCGCCGTCCCACAGCCGCGACCAGAAATTGATCTTCCAGGCGCGGCTCCAGCCGGTGCTTTTGTCGCCGCGGGCTTGTAAGGAAACGCGGGCAGCTTCGGCAAGTGCGGGTGTGTTTGCCCGGGTAATCTGGTGCCCGGGGTACAACGCGAACAGATGGGAAACGTGCCGATGGTCATCTTTGGGATCGTCCTTATCGGCTTCCCACTCCTGCAGTTGTCCCCAGCGTCCGATCTTCGGCTTGAGCAGTTTGTCGCGCAGGCCAGCGATGTGATCCCGGAATTCCTTATCATCGCCGAGGACATCGGCGGCTTCAATCGTGTTGGTGAACAGGTCGTAAATGATCTCCTGATCGTAGGTCACACCTTCTTCGGCGGGGCCATGCTCGGGCGACCAGCCGTCGGGTGTGACGAGCGTGCCGTCGGGTCTCCGCTTCAGGTGATCGTCCCAGAACTGGCAAACTTCCTTTAGAACGGGATAGGCGGAGTTTCGGAGATAGTCCTGATCCCGGCCAAAGGCGAAATGTTCCCACAAATGCTGCGCATACCAGGCGCTGGCGGGCGGGTTCCATTTCCAATACGAAACACCGCAGGCGTTGTTCATTGTCTGGACAGTCCAGCCCCTGACCTTACCGTAGTTTCTTTGCGTATTCTTCGCGCTCACCTCGCGGATACTGGTGACATAGTCGATAAGCGGTTGGTGGCATTCCGCGAGATTGGTTGGCTCGGCCGGCCAGTAGTTCATTTCCAGGTTGATGTTCGAGTGGTAGTCGCCGGCCCAGGCGGGCTCGTTGCTGTCGTTCCAGACTCCCTGGAGATTGGCTGGCAAAGATCCCGGGCGCGAACAACTGATTAGCAGATAGCGGCCGTACTGACAGAGCAGGGCTTCAAGATTGGGATCGACCGTCGTATTTTTTACGTAGTCCTCCAGCCGCGCCAGCGTGGTCCTGTCCAGCAGGTCAGGTGCAGTGGTTCCCACATCGAGGGAAAAACGATGGAAGAGGGATTGATAATCTTTTACAT
>Ga0114951_10005023_pt1 | contig 12456 bp, 13 predicted proteins | sample AM7aDNAmetaG_FD_88677 | JGI IMG/M metagenome (GOLD analysis project Ga0114951, IMG submission 88677) | Freshwater microbial communities from Finland to study Microbial Dark Matter (Phase II) - AM7a DNA metaG | ecosystem: Environmental > Aquatic > Freshwater > Lake | place: Finland: Lake Alinen... | reverse complement strand
CTGCGCTATCTGTTCCCTTTCATCGATGCTCAAATGTCTGTATTGTTTTCCCATATCTACTTAGAGTACCAGCCCCCTTCCTGCTTCTCCAAGTGTTGCACTTCATTATTGAACCCGCGCCTGCTTCGATGCGCTGTTGGAACGGACCTACAGAGATCAAGATTACTCATACCGAGGGCCTGATCCTCGGAGAACTCATGAAACACGGGGGCAATGTACTCCCCTACGCTGCGCTTTCCGAACTCATGTGGGGGAATGATTTCCCGGAGGCACACGACAGCATCAAGGTGCATGTGCAGCATCTTCGTCAAAAGATCGGGGAGAACCTGGACAAGCCCCAAATCATCCTGAATAAACAGGGAATCGGGTATTATCTCGCCCGACCGCAATAAACTTTAATCCGTTCCTGGCGAAACTTCGCCTTCTATTACCCCAAAACAACTCCATCTATAGTTCTCAAGGCAACCTATAACTCAAGTTTAGGCGTTCAATTAACGCTACCTTCCCATCCACCCTTTACAAAATCTTTACTTCCTTTACCACCTTTTTACAATGTCTTAACTCCGCCTTTCCTCTGCATCCCCCATTTTTACTTTTCCTTTGCCGCCCCCTTGTAGATTGTAACCAGATACCATATTGGGAGGGGTTGCAGGCGTGAAAATACTTGCTTACGGCGCAAAGGAAAAGATCAACAGCTTAATCCGCCTCCTGGGGGAAGCAGAATCCTCGGCAGAAGTTATTCGAATCGTAAATGTCGATGGCATACTCGCCATCGACACTTTGAATTACGCCGAAATCCGTTATGTTTTTATCGACGCTTCCTTCAATGATTCGATGACGGCTTTCAAGTACATCCAAAACATTAGAAGAGTCCCGGTGGTCATACTCATCGGCAAGGATGATTTGAGATGGGATGAATTCTTCGGGGCAAACGGTTACCTTGACCTTACAAATAAAAGCGAACTAAACGTGGCAAGACTAAAGGCGATGCTGCGCCGCCTGCATTATCCAGAAAACCTGGCTGCTACGGGAACAAGCCAGTGAAATTATCACTGAAGCTCCTTATATGGGTTGGGACTGCCGTCATCGGATTGGCAGTACTGGCGCTAGGGCTTATATATATCCTGCCGGGATATCACGCGTACATAGTGCGCAGCGACAGCATGAAGCCCGTCTTCTCCGCAGGCGACCTGATTATAGACAAGTCTGCATCTGCCAACATCACCATCGGCACCATAGTGTCCTACAAGAATGGCTCCGAAACCGTAACTCACCGGGTAGTTGCCCTCACCGACGGCGGTGTAATCACCAGGGGCGACGGCAATGATGATAACGACCCGGGCATCGTAGCGATACCCCAGGTACAGGGAACCTACTTCATGAAACTGCCCTATATGGGTTACGTTGCGGCTTTTATACAAACCCGCACGGGCTGGCTTACTGCCATTATTATCCCAGCCATCTTGCTGCTGATCTGGATAGTCATAGATATCGTGCGTGAGACGCTCAAACCCGAGGGAGCGCTGGCCGCAGAGGTGGTTCCTGTGGAGCGCCGTCGTAATTTAGAGCGTCCGGTAAAAATCGCGCGTGCGGAAAAAACTCCCCGAATCGGAATAGTTATCCAGCCCGTAACGTTTGCGCCTAAAGAAAAAGCTATCCGTGTTGAGAAAATCGCTCGAAGCGAGGAGGCAGTTAGAAGTCCCAGAATTATCCCCGGCACGATTGCCGACAGGAGATATTATGAAGCATTTAAACCTCAGACGACTAAATATAGCCCACTTTTCTTTGTCGAATGACGGCCCTTCAGCCTTTGATGGGGAGGTTAACTATGATGACTCTTCCTGAATAAGGAGAAATATATGAGATGAAACGCAAGTTTTTTATAGCCCATTGTCAAATAGAAATATTTAAAAAGGAGAAAGGAACAAAGTGAAAAAAATCATCGGTCTCACCCTCGCCGCGCTGGTGGTAGTCGCCATGATTGCCGTCGGCACATTTGCGCTATTCTTCGACACAGAAACATCCACCGGAAACACAATAACAGCCGGCACCTTAAATCTTACTGCAGATGTAACCGGCGGTGGTTCGGTATCTGGTTCAAAGACGGGGTCAGGAGACGGAGTTAACCAATACCTTACCATTAGTGATGCTCTAATCGGTGACACGGGAACCATCACTTTCACTCTGGCTAATACTGGATCAGCTCCAGGTACTTTGACAATCGTTTCAACCGGAACTTCAGACGAAAACACGATCTGGGAACCCGAAGCAGCCGCAGGTGACGTCACGAACGGAAGTGGCAACGGTGAAATGGGTAAGGTCGTACAATTCAGCGGAACCAAACAAATCACAACCGACGCCAGTCCAATAGTAATTGATTTGAATGCAACGGATCCTGGCGGTCAGATTTTCGACCTCTCAAAGTTGGTAGACTACCTCAACTTAGAATCGGTAGCATTAAGCAAAGCTAGTGGCACTACTTATTCTGTTATATATGTCATTACTTGGAACATGCCAAACCCTTTGCTTCAAACAAGCGATCACTACTTTGATACCAGTGCAACATCGGCTTACAACAACAACATGATCCAAAGCGACATTCTCAATCTTGGCTTAACCTTCACCTTAACGCAATCAGCTTAACCAGCAACGTAACAAACCGGGCTGGAGCCCACCCCGGGCTCCGGCCCCCATCGGAGGGGCCAAACGCAAGGGTTTAGCCGTTCCGACGGGAAAAAGGTTAAAGACGATAATGCTCGGACATTGCAACAATACGCAGGCGACACGGGGTATGGGCCCGATGTTGAAAAAGCTGGCAGGACTGACCATTGCCGCCCTGCTGGTGCTCGGTGTCACCGCGGGAGCGAGCTGGTCCTATTTCCGCGACACCGAAACCAGCGCGGGCAATACCATCACCGCCGGCACGCTTGACCTGGTAGTGACAGATTCCGGCAGTTACACCAATGGGCCTGCCTGGCTGTACTCGGTGACCGCCGGCGGGAACGGCATCAACGGGGATGTCGTATTTGGAGTGATGGCACCCGACCAATACGGCACCATCAAATGGGTCCTTTCCAATACAGGCAGCACTGCCGGAACCCTGACAGTATCTCTATCAGGTACATTCACGGACGGTCCGGCCGCGAGAGTGCCGGAATCACTGTACGACGGAACCGGAAGCCTCCCGTTAAATAACGCCGGGGGGTACGGTGAACTGGGACAATATGTGATGGTGACACTTCAGAAAGGTGTGGGATCCAGCCAGTCAGCCGCCGAAGCCGCACTTGTGACTGGATATATCAACGCAGGGCCCAACGGAAGCGACACGACCCCATTCGCCCTTGGCAACCTCGGGGCTTTGTGGAACGGGAATACCGTTTCGATGTCTGCCAGCGGAAGTTCCGGCAGTTACGTGGTCTATCTTTTCAGCTGGTACCTCACCAGCGCCGCCATGGGTTCAACCTTATACAACAATATCAACATCACGCAGGGTGATACGGCGCAGCTGGACCTTGGTTTCAACCTGGCGCAGTAGAGAGAAATTATGAAGAAATACATTATCGCGGGGCTATCAGTCGCCTTGATGATGATACTTCTTATCAGCAGCAGCACCTTTGCCAGTTTCGGCGACACGGAGACTTCGACAGGCAACAAGGCCACGGCATGGACCTCTTCCCACCACACCGCCTCTGCCGAGAACGAGTTTGAGGTAGGAACACTATCCAACGTAGACACCAGCACTTTGCCGGGAGACGTAATCCTGGCAAAAACGAATTACCTTTTCGCCTGCGCGGGCGGCGGTTCCAATGCCGTATACAGGTACAACGAATCCACTTATACGTGGGAAAGCATCACGCCTGTGCCCGGGGCCGCTGTCGGGTTGGGTGGGGGATTATCGTACCCTGGTACGGGCAATTATGTATATTGCCTGAAGGGCGGCGGCAGCGCGGAATTTTATCGCTACGATATCAGCGGCAACATTTGGTCTGTCCTGACATCAGTGACCGCGGCGGTTACCACGGGGGGATATCTTCGCGCAGCAGTAGATTTATACGGCACAACATGCCTGTACGTTATTCAGGGAGGTTCAACGGCTTTTTACAGATATAATATTACTGCCAATCCTGCACACAGCATTTCGGCCGATACTTGGACCACGATGGCGACACTTCCAAACGCGGCAGGCGCTGGTGCTTCGTTGGCATGGGATAAAAGTAACACCCTATATGCCACGAGGGGCGGTGGTAACACCACTTTTTATAGTTACAGCATATCGGGGAACGCATGGACGACTATTACGGGCGACCCTGTTTCCGGCGCGATAAACGGCGGCAGTGAGTTAGCCTATGCCAATACGACTGGAGCTTATCTTTATGTGACTCAGGGCGGCGGCACCAACACAGGTTTTTACCAGTACAATCCTGGTGCAATCTCCGGCAGCCGTTGGTCTACTATGTCCCCAACACCAGCCGCGGTCAACACCGGCGGTAGCCTGCGCTGGGACGACGACGGTTTCCTGTTTGCCTTCCAGGGTGGTTCAAATGTATTTTGGCGCTACAACATCGCCCTCAATACCTGGGTCGTCACCCTTGCCGCTGTGCCGTATTCCGTGGCTGCGGGGGGGCATATACCTCTGACAACACCAAATATAATTACGCCTTCACCGGAGGCGCGTCTAATTATTTCTTGAGATATGACACCAGCGTGGTCGGGGGTGACACTTGGGCTGCCCCGCTGGCATCACCCGGTACCACCGGTGCAGGCTCAGCGCTTTGTTACTGTTCTTCTGTGACCCCTTCGGGCAAGGCCCTTGGTGATTACATCATCGCTTTCCAGGGCGGGTTAAATAATACGGTCTGGCTTTATTCTGTTACAGGCAATTCCTGGACCACCCTCTCTTCCCCCGGGTTAGGAGAAGATGACGGGGCATCCCTGGTTTGGACGGGTGGAGATTACGTCTATTCCATTTACGGAAAGACCAAGAATTTCAGGCGTTACACCATCTCGACGGCCACATGGACCAATATGAAGAACACCAATGGAACGCCCAACAATGGCGCCAGCCTTGCTTGGGACCATGGAAACCGTATCTATGCCATAAACGGCTCCAACAATACTGCTGAACGATATGCTATCGCCACCACGGGCGGCGATACGGCTGACACATGGACCAATATCGCAAACGTACCCGGCAACATCAACTCGGGCGGCAGCCTGGTTTACCCGTACTCCACATACAGCGCATCTAATCCGCTATATGCTTCGCGGGGAGCCAATTCGGTGTCGTTCTACAAATACATACCGTTATCCAACGCGTGGTCCGTCATGAGCAACGTGCCGTCTGCTGTTGGTCCCGGCGGCTACCTTTGCAGTATGCCTGCGCTGGGTTACATCTATTGCATACCGGGGAATACATCTACGAACCACTGGAGATATAACGTCGCGTTTAATGTTTGGGCCGAACAACTTCCCGTATTCCCCGCGACAACCGGAGGCGGGGCAAGGATGGCGGGCCATCTTAACGCGTACATCACTTCCGGTTATATGACATCGGAGGTGATCGATAACAGCGGTATCTGCGAAGGGGGCGCCCTGGTATATAACGGGACGAACATCTACGGTTTCGCAGGCGATCAGAGCACGGCTTTCAGGGTTTACAATATTGCAGCCAACTCCTGGAGTTCGCTGGCATCTATTCAGGATGGTACGGGTTGGGGGGCAGGCCTCTGCTCCAACATGTCCACCTATATCTACGCGCTGGTGGGCAACAATACCAGCGAGTTTTTACGTTATACCACGGCTTCCAATACCTGGACCGCGATGGCCAGCACACCCGGTGCAGTGAATGCCGGCGGCGCCCTGGTCTACGTCGCCACGGGAACGGGCTATATCTACGCTTACCAGGGGGGTAACACGACCTTCTGGAAATATGATGTTGCCGCCAACACCTGGTCAACTGTCGCGGCTACTTCGATCGCCACTGCGGCAGGCGCATCGCTGGTTTATGACGGTACATATATATACGGCACAATCGGCGCAAGCACGGCTTTGAGACTTTACAACATCGGCAGCAATTCATGGAGCGACCTCACCCCGCGTGCAGACGCAGTTCAAGCCGGAGGCGGCCTGGCATACCCCGGAAGCGGAAATTATCTATATTGCCTGGAAGGCGGCAACTCGGCGGATTTATACCGTTACGACAAGGTTGGCAATACCTGGTCACAACTATCTTCAACGCCGCTGACAGTATTCCAGGGCGGCTATTTGATATCCGGTGATTCCAATCATCTTTATACCTGCCGGGGGTTTGACGACGTGAGTTACTGGCGCTACACCATAACTACGGACCTGTGGGAATCTATGGCTAATACCCCCGTGTACCAGTACCTGAGGTTCGATGCGGTAGTGTGGGACAGAACACTGCCAGCCGGCACCAGCATTACGTATTATATGAGGAGCTCAAACACCGCTTTTACGTTCTCGGACACATCGCTTTCATGGGGATCAGCGTTGACAGTCACGGACGTCAACTCGGGGGCATCTTCTGCCGTATTGTCGGGGCTGACTGCGGCAAGATACGTGCAATTCAAGACCGTCTATACCACCAGCTATATCACCTCTACACCTTTGCTATCCAAGAGGAGCCTGTATTTTTACCGCTGGTTCTAAACGAGTGTTTGGTATGAAACTAAAACTGTTCAAACTGGCAACGGGTTTACTGGCCTTCGGAGCGGCACTGGCGCTGCTGCCGCTGCCCATTGCGGCAGCCAACCCCGTGGCGCTGGTTATCGGTGGCAGCGGGGCCACTCCCTGGATTATCACCAACATCATACCCGGGAACAGCGGCACCCAGCCCATCACCATATCAAACAGCGGCAGCGGCCCGGGAACTCTAACCATCTGGATATCCAATATCGTCAACACTGAGGGCACGCCCGCTGAATTCGAGCCTAACCCGGGCGCGACCGGGGAATTAGGGGGTTATTTGAATTTCGCGCTGGTATCGGCCCGCACGATCAGCAACATCCCCATGCCAGCTTTGATCACCAGGTTCCCGCAGAGTTCAATCGACAGCAGTTATATCAAGGTGCTTTCACTGGCCGCCGGCGAAACGGTATATCTCAACTGGAACTGGAACCTGCCTCTGAGTGCGGGCAATATCGTGCAAGGCGATACCCTGAGATTCGATATCAACTATATGCTGGAGCAAATCGGACCGCAGCCAACTACAACCATCCCGCCGTCAACGACCATCACCAACCCGCCAACGATCACTACCCCGGCGCCGACCACTAGCACACCGCCCGCAACCTCTACGGTGCCCCCACAGACGTCCACGACTCCTCCCGCGTCTTCATCTACTCCGCCCCCGCAAACGACTCCAGTGCCGCCCTCAACGACATTCACCGCAGTCCCTACGACACCTGTCCCTACTATACCGAACACGCTTCCCGCGACCCAACCACCTGCTACCACCAAGGAACCGACAACTGTACCGGCAACCATAACAACCTCGACAACAACCGCTCCGCAAAGCGGGCCGATTTCGGGAGAAACAGGTGAAAACATAATCATACTGGTTTTAGGTATCGAATTAAGTGTGTCTTTGATAACCATTTCATATTTCCTGGCAGGCAGAACCAGGAGAAAGTGAAGACGATTCCGCAATAAGAAGACGACATGAATTTCGCATTTCGCATAAACACGCTGCTGCCTCTTTTCGCGCTATTGATATCGATGGTTTTGGCGGTGCGAGCACTGCGCTACACCTCGAGGCGTGTATCGGTAACCTTCGTATTTTTGATGCTGGCGGTTTCATGGTGGTCCCTTGCCTCCATGATGGAAAATTCAGGGCTTACGCTGGCCACAAAAATATTCTGGTTGAAGATGGCTTATCCGGCCGTAGTTTCCATCCCGCTGATATGGCTGATATTCACCGTGCAGTTCAGCGGCGGGAGCAAATGGCTTACCCGGCGTAATGTTGCTATCTTAGCGATCCTGCCGGTGCTTACCCTTGTGATGGTGAGCACCAACAGCATTACACACCTGATGTGGAAGAGCATATGGCTGGATACGAGTGTGTCTCCTGCCGTCGACGCAGTAAGTCATGGCGAGTGGTTCTGGGTGCATGCCGCATACTCCTACGCCTTTCTTGTCACAGGCATGCTTTACCTAGTGCGTGCATTCAGAAATTCAAGCGGAACGTATCGCAAACAATCCGGGATGCTGGTCGTCGCGGCGCTCGCCCCCTGGGCGGCAAATATCCTGTTTCTAGCGGGAATCGGGCCGTTTGCCACCGTTGACCCTACCCCGTTTGCTTTTGACGTCACGGGTATAGCCTTGTTGTATTCGTTGTCGAGGCTCCAATTGCTTGACATCATCCCCATAGCAAGAGACGAGATTTTCAAAAGCATGGTTGACGGGGTGATCGTTCTTGACAATCGGCAGAGAATCGTAGACATCAACCCTGCTGCACTCTCGATAATCGAGTTGAGCAGGGCCTCGGCTATCGGCCGGCCTTACAACGTCGTCATGCCCGGTCCGGCGCGTTTTATCGAATTCAAGCCCAACTCGCCGGCGACTCAAGCCGAAATCGCCATAGGAGAAAATGAAAGGCAGCGCTATTACCGCATGAACGTATCCCCGATAAAAATAGTACCGAATGTTACCGGCCATTTAATCCTTTTATCAGATGACACAAAGAATAGATGTTCCGAGGTCGAAGCCAGAGAAACGACCAGGCTGCAGGCCGAGTTATCAGAGAGGGACAAGTACGCCGGGGTCATCCGGCGCAGGCTCGATTTTGAGCAAACGATCGCGCGGTTGTCCTCAAGATTCGTGGGACTCTTCGCGATGACCGAAACCATCAACGTGTCTCTGGCGGACATCATGGCATTCAGCAAGGCAAACTGCGTTTACCTTTTTCTCACATGTGCATCAGGAATCAAGATCGATGGAATGAGCCAATGGTTTGCTGCCGGTGACGGGCGCAATATTCAGCATCTTGACGAACTGGCCCGGGATGCAAATTCATGGTGGGTGAAACGACTGGGCAACAGGGAGTTCATTGCGGCCCGGGATGTGGCAGAAATGCCCGGGGACGCTGCCATGGAAAAGGGGATACTGGAGAACGCCGGGGTTGATTCTGTCCTGGTTTCCCCGTTATTTATAAACGCAAAACTGGCCGGTTTTATGGGGTTGGAAAGCACCGGCGGCAGGCGTGATTGGAAAGAGGATGATTTCAACGTGCTCCGCATGTCTTCTGAAATCATCAGCAACGCGATAGAGCGTCACTTGGCGACGGAGAACCTGGACAAGTTAATCGAAGAACTGCGGGCGTTGAACTCGCAATTGGAAGAGAAAGTAGCAGAGAGAACCAAACAACTCGCAAGGGCCCTTGATGTAGCTGAGACCTCCAGCAAAACAAAATCCGAGTTTCTGGCCAGCATGTCGCATGAATTGAGGACACCCTTAAACGCTGTAATCGGATTTTCGCAGATCTTATATGAAAAATATTTTGGCGATTTAAATGAAAAACAGGCGGAATACGTCGCTGACATCATGGAAAGCGGAAAGCACCTCCTATCGCTGATAAACGACATACTGGACCTATCTAAGATAGAAGCCGGGAAAATGGAATTTGAGATGGCACCGGTACACATGGCGGGGCTTCTACGCAACAGCCTTGTCATGGTGAAAGAGAGGGCCCTAATCCACAATATCAGCCTGGAAGTTATGGTTGAAGAAATTGAAGGATTGATGATACGTGGAGATGAGCGCAGGCTCAAACAGGTGATGTTTAACCTGCTTTCAAATGCCACGAAGTTCACCCCTGATGGAGGGTGTGTGACCATCGCGGCGCACAAAAATAACAGTGAAGCATTGATCAGCGTGACAGATACGGGCATAGGTATCACCACTGACGAACAAAAGCATATGTTCGAAGCTTTTTACCAGGCCAGCGGAGGATTGAGAGACAAAACACCCGGGACTGGCCTGGGCCTGCCGATCACTAGGAACATCATTGAAAAGCATGCCGGCAGGATATGGGTAGAAAGCGCCGGCCAGAATCTCGGCAGTAAATTCACTTTTACGCTGCAGCTGGCAGGCCGAAGCCTGACCGGCACGAGTTTGAATGAAGCCGGCGTCGAAGAAAGCAAAGAATGCCTAAAGTGCCAGGAGGGGTAACCAATGGCTAAGTTAATACTGATAGTCGAAGACGATCCCAATAATATGAAGCTGACTGCCGACTTGCTCGGAGTAATGGGGTATTCGCCCATCAAAGCCGCCGACGGCAAAGATGGTGTGGAAGCCGCCAAAGCACGCCTCCCGGACCTTATCCTGATGGATATAATGATGCCCAGGATGGACGGCTACGCCGCTTGCCATGCTATAAAAACGACCCCGGAAACTAAAAATATCCCCGTGGTGATGCTTTCAGCAGTGGGATATGAACTGAATAAAAACCTTGCCGCGCAAATGGGCGCCGACGGGTATCTGACCAAACCGTTTACGCGGCAACAACTCCTGGAAGCCATAAGTCCTTTTGTGAAAACTGCCTGAGCCGTGGCCGAAAAGGCGCGGAGGGGGAAATGGCAAAGCGCGTATTGATAGTGGATGATGATCCCAAGAGCCTGAAGATGGTCAGTGACCTGCTTCGGAGGTTTTCCTATGAGGTCATCGGTGCCCGGGATGGAGAGCAAGGCCTCCGATTGGCCCATTCTGAAATGCCCGGTCTTATATTGATGGACATTATGCTGCCAAAAATAGATGGGCTCGAGGCTGCACGGATACTCAAGTCGGATCCAAGTACTAAAAATATACCTATCGTGGCGTTGACGGCCTATGCCATGAAAGGAGATATGGAGCGTACGCTAGAAGCGGGCTGCGATGGCTACATCGCCAAACCTATCGATATCAAGAATTTATTGAAAACTGTCAGGCAGTTTTTGCCTGGCGTATAGCTGTGCCTTGTTCAAGCTGCATGATGCAGTCAAAGGGCGATATATTACGGTTTTGCAGAATTGGTAAGGTGATAACATGAATGACCGAATCATAAAAAGAACCATACTGGTTGCCGATGATGAACAATCAATAAGGGAATTATTGATTGCTTGCTTGAGTGAATATGCTGTCGTCACGGCTTCAGACGGGGCCGAGGCACTGGATTTAATAAGGGCCACTAAACCCGATTTGGTTGTACTCGATGTTATGATGCCAAAAATGGACGGCTACACCGTCTGCCAGAAACTCAAAAAAGATGTCTCAACCGGAACTATTCCGATAATCATGGCCACGGGCCTGGGCTTTGAACTTAATGCCGCGCTTAGCCAAAGTCTCGGCGCCCAGGCCTATATCACCAAGCCGTTCGATATACAGACGTTGTTGAAGACCGTCGAACGGTTATTACCATAGCCGCGGTTTGGAACTGGCCAACTACGATGAAATGATATCCGATCGGCCGTACCGCAAAGCGTTGCCATTTGAAATAGCCTTATATAATCAGGCAAGCGATTTTGCCTGGGAAGAGAAAATAATGACCAGTGTCGGTACCATACTAGTAGTAGATGACATGCCTGAAACGGTGGAGTTACTGAAAGATATTCTGGAGAAGGAAGGCTACCGGGTATATTGTTCCGAAAACGGAAAACTAGCGAAAGAATCAATTGAAACCCATCACCCGGACCTGGTTTTGTTGGATATTCACATGCCCGTTATGAACGGGTTTGAATTGTTCAAGTGGATGAGAACCCGCGAAGAGAGCCGGGACATTACTGTAATTTTTCTTAGCGCACACATGGAATCGGACGTGCGCATCATCGGCTTGAAAATGGGAGCTGTCGATTACATCACCAAACCTTGCGACCGTGAAGAACTGTTGACGCGAATCCAAATTCACATGGAATTACGCCATGCACGTTCATTGTTGCAGAGTCAAAATGAAACATTGCGTTTGACCAATGTTCAATTAAAACTGGCATTGGACAACATCAAGGTGTTACGTGGGCTGATTCCCATTTGCGCCAATTGTAAAAAGATACGCGGTGACGAAGGATATTGGGAGGCGGTTGACAAATACCTCAGCGAACATTCCGAAGTCAGGTTCAGCCATGGGATTTGCCCGGATTGCATGAAAAGCCTATATCCCAAATTTACTGAGAATGAAAGTGCGGGCAGTTAAAGTGAGATCATTATGATTACTATGGACATGCGCACTGTGATGGAAATCTGCTTAATTTTTTATTTAAATATTATAAACCGCTTGTAAAGCTACCCAAAACCATCCATGCGTTATTGATCGACATCTATTAATGTTATGTCAACTTATGACATGCTCAAAATAGGGGGAATTGCGCCGTGAAAAGCACTCTCCCCGGAATACATTAATCACGGTGAGAAAAGGGTAAATCCAAAGTTCTGTGGTAATATGTCTTGGATTTAGAATACGGCCAGGAT
>Ga0114951_10005022_pt1 | contig 12456 bp, 6 predicted proteins | sample AM7aDNAmetaG_FD_88677 | JGI IMG/M metagenome (GOLD analysis project Ga0114951, IMG submission 88677) | Freshwater microbial communities from Finland to study Microbial Dark Matter (Phase II) - AM7a DNA metaG | ecosystem: Environmental > Aquatic > Freshwater > Lake | place: Finland: Lake Alinen... | reverse complement strand
CCTTTTTTACGGTATGACTTAAGTCTACCAGCAGGCAGTTCTCTCATTTCCTAATGGTCAATTTGTAAAGTTTAACTACAACAAATTAACCTGTTTTATGATCGGTTTTACAAAAGTAAAAGCTGGCTGTAGGAATCCTGCTGATGGTCCTCCTGATTTTTACGATCCGTACTTTTGTACGAAATAGTGCATGGAAAGATAATTTCACTTTGTTCACCACTGATGTAAAAGTATCGGCAAACAGTGTGAAATGCAATGTTTCGGCAGGAGGAGATTATCAGAAAAAAGCTGCCCTGGAAACAGACACTGCGAAAAAAGCCGAATATTACCGGCTGTCCCTCAACTATCTTGAAAGAGCAATCAGCATATATCCCAATGCCGGCAACGGTCTGCTGCTGTATGGCAATGGATTGTCGCTGTATAAAAAAGAGCATAAACTGGCGATCGTCCAGTATTTAAAGATATTGGATTTTGATCCCTACAATCAAAATGCATTTTCAAATACGCTGCAGGTATTGAACTCCATTGACAGCAAACTGGAACCCGACTATAAGATATCGGTATTAAAGCAGCTTTTTGCCAAAAATCCTGAAAATGCCGACGTGAACTACAATCTGGGGAAACTATACGGACAGTTTAAAGGAAACCCCGACTCAGCCTGTTATTTCCTGGAACGTTCGATAAACCTCAATCCAACCAACATCTCCGTACACAAGGACCTTGGGATCGTTTATAGCATGAAAGGTGAGTATACCAAAGCTTTAGATATATTTTCCAGGGCTGGGAAACTCGATCCATCGGACAACCAGATTCGTCAAAACATTCAGATCACCCTTCATCTCATGGATCAAAAGCGAAAATGATCAGTGGGCTGACGATCGAATTTACATATGTTTTCATTGTTTCACCCCGGAAAGTTCCTTTGCCCTTTTCAGGTTTCCCAGGTTGAAATAAGAGGCCGCCAGGTTTCTTCTGATCCGCTCGTCGCCAGGCTGTATCCTGAGCGCCTTTTCAAGATAAAATGCCGATTGCGCGAAGTTTCCTTTCATGGCAAAAGCCACTCCAAGGTCGCCCAGGCAATCCAATTGTGTGCTGTCTATCTGGCTGGCCCTGATCAGGCTGACGATGGCTGAATCGGGAAGGTTCATCTCTTTGCCGTAGACAAGTCCTTTGTTATAGTACGACTCGTACTTTTCACCTGCAGCAGCAATTAAAAGATCATAATAACGGATCTTCAATGCGGGTTTTTTCAGCCGGTTGATGGCGACAATACAGTTGGCAATGGCTTTATCGTAGGATGCGTTCAGTTTGAGGGTTTCCAGGTACATCTCCAGCGCCTCTTCATAATTGCCGTTTTCATAATATGCATTCCCAAGCAGGAAGGTCTCTGTGGTACTCTTGTTCAATTTTACCGCTTGTTGAAGATACGGGATTGCCCTTTGGGCAAAGGCTCTTTTTTCAACGGTGTCTTTGGTGGCTTCTGCTTTTAAAAGCAATTCGTGGCCTGCTCCCTTGGTAATGACGGCGCTGTTTACCGAAGTAAGTACATCATGGGTATAGAGTGTAAAACTATCCTTCCAGTCAAGGTTCCTGGAAATTGTCTTTACCGAATACACGACCAGCAGCAATGTGAGTAAATAAGGAAGAATCTTTGTCATCTTCATCCGCCCGGCTCCCCGTATTAAAATCCATGTCAGGGCAATTGCAAAACCTACCGAAGGAATAAAGGCAAACCTTTCACCCAAAAAAGGTCCAACAATGAATAACAGGTTTGAAACAGGGAACAGGGCGACAAGATAGAAAAGCAGCCCGAAGCCGGCAATATTCTTACGGTAAGTGAAAAACAGTCCGGCAATTGTAAGGCCAGTATACAGCAACAAAGGCAAAAATGCACGGACATCCGTAAGGCCCACATAAGGGATGTAAAAAGGATAGTAATCAATGGTAAGGGGATGCGGCACCAACAGCAGTTTCAGATACAACCAGAGGGTGTAAAAGGTCGTTCCGTATCGTTCTGAAAATCCGGAAGCATACATAAAAGAATTACTGAGGATATTATCCTCCATGGATGGCTTTGAGTTCCAGCCGAGGACACTCTGCCGTATAAACATAAATATCGCAAACCCGGCCAGTAAGCTCAATGCCGGGGACAATACTGATTTCCTGAAAACCATCCTGCTCCTGCAACAGTACAAGGAAATTGGTATAAGCACCAGGAGCGGCGCAGCACTCTCTTTCGACATGAGGGCAAGAAAAAAGAACACTCCTCCATAGAAAGCATGGATGCCTTTTGTTTTATCGGCAAATAAAATCATCGAATTCCATGAAAGCAGCCCAAAAAGCAATGCCATCAGTTCATCGCGCCCTTTGATATTGGCCGTAACTTCGGTGTGGATCGGATGGGCTGCAAAAAGAAGGGCGGCCATCAGCGATAAACTCAGAAAATAATCCCGGGGTTTTTTAAACTCCAGCTTTTCCTGAAACAACATGGCAAGTACCTTAAAAAGGAGCATGCAGATCAGTCCATAGAGGATGATGTTGATCAGATGGCTCAACATGGGATTTGCACCTGCCAGCTGATATTCAAGGCTGAAGGTAATCAATGACAATGGCCGGTACCTGCCACCCCTGAACAGATTTTTCTGTCCGGTAAATCCTGTAAAACTATCATTGAACAGATGGCCAAATATCCCGGTGATCCCCTGCTTTGTAAATTTATTGCCTGCCATGACACTGAAATCGTCATAGGCATATTTATTGGGCAATGTGTTAAGATAAATAGCTGATCCAAATATAAAAACGAATAAATAAAGATACTTGCTCTTCATGCTTAATGCATTTAATGTCGTAATGCAAATAACGTTGGCAATGCAATTAATTTTTGTTTTTCAGTCCTTCGATGAAGGATGCCTCCACCGGGTAATTCGCCGATTTTGCCTTGAGTGCGAACTGGTAAGCTTTAACGAAATCACCCTGCGCACTAAGGATTACCGAACTGTTGTAATAAGCCGTCCCGTTTGCAGGATTCAGCGCAAGGCATCGTGAATAATCGGCCAGCGCTTCCGGGTATCGTTTGAGCATGTAAAAACCAGTTCCCCGTTTAAGGAAGAAATCATCGTTCCCCGGGATCTGATCGATCAAGATAGAATAGTCTTTTACCGCGTCTTCATAACGGCCCATTGATAAAAGGGTGTACGACCTGTTCATATATACTTCAATCGTACCGGGCTTCAGCATCAGCGATTTTTCGTAGTCTTTCAATGCAGCCTCAAATTTCCCGGCCTTTGCATACGTAATTGCCCGGTTTAAATAAGTCTCATAGTTGACGCTGTCGAGCGCAATTGATTTCGAGTAGGCGGCCAGGGACTTTTCTGTTTCGTTTTTTAATCCATAGATGTTCCCGAGATTGCTGTAAGCCCGCGGATCGTTCTGCTTCAATTTGATATAAATCATGTAATCATCGAGCGCTTTATCGGTCATATTCAGGGCGCCGTAGTAATTTCCCCGGTTTTTGTAGGCCACCTCTGCCTGCGGATACTTGGAGATCACATCGGTCCAAAGGGTTTCAGAGTTTTTCCAGGACTTGATTTGTTCAAAAGCAACTTTAACGGAAACCACGGAAAAAAGGATCAGGAAGCCTGCCAAAACCCATCGGAACGGATGAACCGGGCTGCCTTTGCTGGCAAAGCCCTGGTCGGCATACCATGCAATGATAAAAAACAGACCGATGGAGGCAACATACGAGTAACGATCGGCCATGATGGCACTGCCCACCGATATAAACTGAAGGACAAGGACCACGGAAAAAAAGTAGAACAGGAATCCGAACAGGAAAACCCGGGTGAAACGGATGGAATAATAGACCAATCCTCCGATGATGATCGCGATCACTGGTGAAAGGTAGAATATCATTGGCAGGTTCCCCGCCTGGCTTAATTGTGGATAAGGATAAAAAGCGGAAAATTGCCATGGAAAAACCAGCTTATAGAGATACATGATAAAACCGTAAGTTGCAAACATCATTCGCTGAACCATGCTGAATGCTCCGATATCGGCAATGGCATCCTTCGATTGGATCACGACCGTGATGACCCCGAAAATGATACCCAGCAGCAGAAAAGGGATCTTTTCCAGCCAGACCTTCAAGGAAAACTGACGCTTCTGGAAATAATCGATGGCCAGGATGATCATGGGAAAAACAACAGCGGCGGGTTTGGAAAGCAGCGAACAAATGAAAAAAATAAAAGTCAGCAGCAGCGCAAACAACGATTTATGCTCAAGATATTTAAGGTACATGATCAACCCCGCCAGAAAGAAAAGCGTGTAAAGCACATCTTTCCGCTCTGCAATCCAGGCAACTGACTCAACATGCATCGGGTGGATGGCGAAAAGAAGTGCTGTAACGGTAGCTACAAGCACCCGTTTGCGCGACAGCATATAAATAAATATGAAAACCAGCAATACATTCAGCATATGCAGCAACACATTGGTCCTGTGAAATGGTTCTGCAGTCAAACTCTCCGTGTTCCTTGACAAATTCTTCCCATCGGATGCACTATGATAATCAACACCGAGAGAGATCATGGTCAGTGGATGGTAATTGGAAGCGGAAGGGTTTGCGAACAAGTATGCGGCATTTTTGCTGTTGAGTTGCTTTACCTGGGGATTTTCCAGAACATAGGCAGGATCATCCCAGTTGGTAAACTGGTAACTGATAACTGGCTTATAGAGCATCCATGTGATGATTAACAGTAAAACAACAGGTAAAACAATATGCCAAAGGGGCTGCGAGGTTGCGACATTCTTTCCGGATCCGGAAGGTTTTGCCGCCTGTGCTTTTTTATTCTGTTTCTTTTGATTCTGTTTCATTTGATAAATATTGATGTCAATCCGGGATTGGTTGCTAAGCAATCTTTTTTCTTACACAGCAACACAGGGAAATCACTGAGGGCCATTGCATTCGATCTATAGCCCCGGCTAATATCCGATTATTAGTCATGATTATAACACTTAATCAATTCTCTGTGTATTTCCGCGTAATTCATTGTAATTCAGTTTTAAATGTAAAATTATCAAATCAATCTATCACAGAAATTTAGACTCGTGATTCGCGTTCCTAATTTTTCAGTGGTAACCACCAAAAAAAAAGAAATTTCACAGGCCGGATTCGAGGGTAACATTATCAGTATTGGCAGCAACCATTATTGCAGTGATTTCAGGTACTCCGGGGAGACCTTGGTGCCGAGTTCAGATGCTTTCAGCCCATCGGCAAGCGCTTTTGCACGGTCGCCCAATTTTTTATATGATTGGGACCTGAAATAATAATAGTTCCCGAAATCCGGTTTTATCGAAATAGCTTTATCAAACCAACCAAGGCTCTCCTGGAAACGTCCCGATGACTGGTAAGCGATGGCAATGCTCATGCAAACCCGTTCATCATCGGGCTTTAAAACAAGGTAGTGCTTGAAATCGTCAATCGATTCTTCGGTTTTCCCCATTCCTCCATATGCAACTGCCCGGTTGGCATAGGAAACCGCGATACTTGTGTCGAGTTCCAGGGATTTTGTCAGAAAATAGACGGCCGAGTCGTACTGATGGCGTTTAACATAGATGGCGCCCAAATTCCCCAGGCCAAGGGCATTGTCCATCTTTATTTTTAAAACCCTGGTGTAATCCAGGTAGGCTGAATCATCTCTGCCCTTATCGAAGTAGATATTTCCACGCATCAACATAATTTCCGCATCATTCCTGTCAAGCATGAGAGAGGTATTCAGGTCGGGAAGTGCTTTTTCATTATTTTTCTCAGCCCTGTAATACAAACCCCGGCAGGCATATGGCCGGGAATCTCTTACCGGATATTTTTGAATAACGTCCGACCACAGTGTTTCCCCGTTTTTCCACACCTTGCAACGCTGATAGGTTGAAACCATTAAAAATACCGAATAAAATGCAAATATCAGCCAGAGAAAGGGGAGCCATGATTTAAATTTTTCTTTTATTTGCTCCATCCCCCATCCTGCCAAAAAAACCAGTCCAAGGTATGGCACTTTGATATAACGGTCTGCCATGAATCCCTGGCCGGCACCAAATATCTGCAGCATGAAAACAATGGATAGAAGAAAAAACAGGGCCCCGAAAACCACTGACCGTGTTTTACCGGCAGTCAGGTATACGGCGAAACTCAATAAAAGAATAAAAAGCGGGCTTAAATAATAGATTACCGGCAATGTCTGCCCACTCAAACCCGGGTAGGGGTATAAAGCGCTCATGGTTGTTGGTGCAATAAATTTCAGGAGATATGCACTCAGGGAATATATCCCGAAGAAAATTCTTTCGGAAAGGGTAAATATTTCATTTATTTTCAAAGCTCCGACACTTCGCAGCACAAATATTCCCGCAACGCCAAAAACAAGCGAGAGAATAAAGAATGGCGTTTTCTCAAACACTATTTTCAACCAGCCCGTTCTTTTAAAATAATAATCAACCGCAAGCAACACCAGGGGAAGGGAAACTGCCTGTATTTTCGAAAACAGGGCAAGAACAAAAAGAACCAGGCTCAGACCAAAAAAAATATGTTTGCGCGCGGAAGCCTGTATATAGTATATATATAACAATAATGATCCGAAATAAAAAACACTATACAGAAGATCTTTTCTTTCGGTTACCCATGCAACGGATTCAACTCCCATCGGGTGAACACCATAGATCATTGCCGCTGCTGCAGCATAAAGCAAACCAAGTTTAAGCGAACGAAGGATCCGGAAAACCAGAAATGTACAGAGCAGGTGGAGCAGCAGATTCGTAACATGAAAAGGCAACGGGTTTAATCCCCAGATTTTATATTCCAGCGCATAGCTCAGCAATGGCAGGGGCACATAGGTTCCTCCCACCTGCGATGTGAACATCGCTTTAATTGCAGTTGGGGAGAGGCTTCTGATCATGGCATTGTCGACGATGTAGGCATTGTCATCCCAGGTTGGAATAAAATCACTGCTGAGGACCGGCAGGTAACAGGCGAAAGTTATTACAAGAAATAAGACAACCAGTAAAGTTTCATTTCCGTATATCTTTTTCTGTGCGTCCCGATGCGGGATGGAAGCCCTGGTTGCTGTTCCGGCTGGCCTTTTCACCTGCGTTTTCACCTGTGCTTTTTGTTTCATGACGGGTTCAATGAATTAACAAACCATTTTCAATTGCCACTTTGACCATTTGGGCCGTGTTGCGTAACTTCATTTTCTTGAATAAATTCGCTTTATGTCTTTCCACTGTTTTATTGCTGACGAACAATTTATCGGAGATCTCTTTGGTAGAATGTCCCTCCGACAAATACCCGATGATTTCAATCTCCCTTGCAGTGATGGATCTGTAATCAATCAATCCAGCCTCTGCATCCGGAGCATAGTCGCGCAGGATCACCTTGGAGCATAAACTGCAAAAATAGGTTTTTCCGTTGTAAACTCTTTTGATCCCTTCATGCAGTTCCTCCACAGTGCAATTTTTCGATAAAAAACCTTTTGCCCCATGTTTTAGCATTTCTTTAATAAAAAAGGGATGGTTATGTTTTGAAAGGGAAACGACTTTCACCCATGGCATTTTTTCATCAATGACCCGTGTAACCTGGATCATGGTCAATCCGGGTTTTTCAACATCCAGCAGGACAACATCGGGTTTGATACTTTCGAGCAGATGCAACAATTCGGACCCGCCGCCTGCCGTACCAATGATTTCAAAATCCCCCATCGAGCCAATCAATGAAATAAGAGAATGGAGGATAATTCGTTGTTTTTCAGCAATTATTATGCTGATTTTCCTTTTATCATCAGCAGGGTTACCCATATTTCCATAAGATTTAACATTTATTAACATTGAATCTAAATAACAAGTAACATTTGTTAATATATTTGGCAAATTATCATCGTAAATATCTTAATTAATTGTAAAACTGATTTAAAGTTTCAAAAATAATAAAAATACATGATTTAAGACACCAGGTGACGTATTTCCTGAAATAATAAAAATTTGCCATTAATCGTTAGAGAATTCGATTTTTTTTCTAATTTCGTTTGTTGTTTTTATTAAAATTAAAACTATATTTGCTACCGAAAAAGCAGTCATTCTGCATGTTATGTAATTACTCTAACAAAATTATCCTGAAAGAGTTAATTATTAGACGGTTGCTATAATTATGTTTATGCTAAAAACAATGATGCGTTTTTAAACCCGATCACCGCACTTTTTTATTTAAAAACCAAACCCAAAGCCATGCAAACAACCAAAATATACATCCTTTTAGAACCTCCTCCTTAGGTGAGATGAAGATTTTTCAATTACCATTGAAATTAATCAACCCCACTATATTTACCCAATTATTAAATAAACCTAGTTTAAACTAATCAGTAAATTATGAAAACACTTTACCTGAAGACAACGATGAAGTTGTTGAGGCTTTTACCCGCCTTAATATTCTTCATTCTGGCCTTGTCATACAATGCCAGATCACAGTATGCTGACCCCAATCCGGTATGTTACGGACAGCCTATACATCTGTTTTGTTCCATGGCGGGTTGCGGAATAGGTGGAGCCACCTATACCTGGCAAAATCTAAGCGGTTCGTGGATGATTTCCGGAACAATGGAAGGCAATACGGAACTCAATCTTGATGCCCCCAGCATTAATGTTGGTGAAAACGGTTATGCAACCGACCTGTTTTTTCTTTACATTCAATATGCCCCGCCTCCCGGAGGTTTTTCAGGAGGATCAGTCCAGGTAAATTTATTACCGGAGATTTTTGTCAACGCAACCATCGTTCCTGTTAAATGTTTCGGCGCCGCAACCGGCTCGATCAACATTACAGCTACCGGTGGAAGACCCGGGTTTACCTATCATTGGAGCAATGGTTCCACGGCACGCAACCAAAGCGGTTTGACCGCCGGGACATATACCGTCACGGTTACTGACACCAAATCATGCCCGAAAGTTTCATCGTTCACTGTTGGCGGACCTTCCTCTGCAATTGATGCAAGCAATGCATTGGTTACAAATGTGAAATGCGCGAACGGCAATGATGGGGCAATTAATCTCACCGTTATCGGTGGTACTTCGCCTTATACTTTTCACTGGAGCTCCGGCCCTGTGACTGAAGATATAAGCAATCTTACTGCCGGCAATTATACGGTTACCATTACCGATGCCGCCAGTTGTACCCTGACCAACAGCTGGCAGGTGACTCAACCGAGTGCACTTTCGCTTTCCGGCGGATCCCTGCCGGTTTTGTGTAATGGCGGAAATACCGGTTCCATCGGCATTACTCCCGGTGGCGGAACACCTCCTTATACATTCAAATGGAGCAACAGCGCTACGATTGAAGACATCAGCGGATTGACCGCCGGCAACTACACTGTTACCGTTACCGATCACAACCTTTGTACCATCACCGGCAGCTACAATGTAGCTCAACCCGACGCACTTACACTCAACGGCACACCAGTACCGGTATCGTGTAATGCCGGCAATAACGGTTCTATTGGCATCACGGTAGGTGGCGGAATGGGACCTTACGGATTTGTCTGGAGCAATGGTCTTCACATCGAAGATATCAGCGGTTTAACTGCAGGTACCTATACTGTGACCGTTACCGACTACAACAATTGTACGATCTCCCGCAGCTGGGAAGTAACCCAGCCATCAGCCTATTTCGGAGATGCAGTCCCAACACCTGTTTCCTGTTTTGGCGGCAATGATGGTTCAATCAACCTCACTATTGGCGGTGCAACACCTCCATATACCTTCAGTTGGAGCAATGGCTCTGCCAGTGAAGATTTAACCGGGTTGACTGCAGGTGTATATACTGTGACCGTTACTGATCACAACCTGTGTATCATTACCGGAAGCTGGCAGGTAACCCAACCGGCTCACCCGCTTGGATTATCCGGTGAAGCATCACCAGTGTTATGCTATGGTGGCAACACCGGCTCTATCGGGATTTCAGTAGATGGCGGAACCGCCGGCTACAGCTATTCCTGGAGCAACGGAGCCTCTTCTGAAGATATCAGCGGATTGACTGCAGGTGTTTATACTGTCTTAGTTACTGATGCAAACCATTGCACCATCTCTGACAGTTGGCAAGTAACTCAGCCATTGGCGCTGGCTCTTGATGGAGCTGCAACACCCATGTCGTGTTTCGGAGTCAATTCAGGTTCTGTCAATATCACCCCAAGCAACGGAACTGGTCCTTACACGTTCCTCTGGAGCAATTTTGCAGTATCGGAAGACATCACCGGATTATCTGCAGGTGTTTATACGGTTACCGTAACTGATCATAACCTGTGTACCATTACAGGAAGTTGGGAAGTTACTCAGCCGGCCGAACTCATGATCAGTGGCAGTGCACTGCCTGCTGCATGCTATGCAGGAAGTACCGGTTCTATCTCCATCGATGTTACCGGAGGAACCGGAGCATATACCTATGACTGGAGCAACGGCTTACATATTGAAGATATCACTGGCTTAACCGCCGGCGATTATACCGTAACCGTTACGGATGCCAGTTCCTGCTTCAAGACCAGCAGTTTCACAGTTGGATCGCCATCAGCCATTCATGCCGAGGCTATTCCTACCAATGCTTCCTGCAAGGATACTCCTACCGGAGCCATCAATCTGACAGTTACCGGCGGAACCAGTCCTTATGGATACGTCTGGAACACGGATGAGACAACCGAGGATATCTCTGGCCTTTATGCCGGCGACTATACCGTAACCATTACCGACCTTAACAATTGCACCCTCGTGGGAAGCTGGACCATCACTGAACCTTCACGCGTAACGTGGATTGGCAGTGTGACCAATGTTTTGTGCCATGGCGGAAGCGACGGTTATATTAATGGTACAACCTATGGTGGCACCTCACCTTATACTTATGTATGGAGTTCAGGACAAACAGTTGAAGACATCTCTGGTTTAACCGCTGGTATATACCACTTGACGGTAACAGACTTCAACGGCTGCCCGACCATTACCTTCAGGGATGTGCTCGAACCACCTGCGCTGGTTGTTAATCCGATTGCTGTCGTTACCAACGTTTCCTGCAATGGCAGGGCCGACGGAGCGATCAATATCAGCGTATCCGGAGGAACACCAGACTATAGCTTTGCATGGAGCAACGGACAATTTACGGAAGACATCACCGGATTATCGGCTGGTGTTTATACCGTGACTGTCACCGACTTCAACCAATGCAAGGCATACGGGAGTTGGGAAGTTACCCAGCCTCTCCTGCTTGAAAATTCCTTTACAAAAGTTGATGTATCATGCAACGGTGGCAGCAATGGGTCGATCGACCTGTCCGTTACCGGAGGCACCCCACCATTCACCTATTGGTGGAGCAACGGAACATCCGATCAGGATGTCAGTGGATTAACAGCAGGCTGTTATTCAGTGGTTGTTACCGATGCAAAACTGTGTACAACGTCCAACTTTATTTGCATCAACCAACCCTCTGCTCTTTCATTGAGAGGTGATCCTTCACCTGTTCTTTGTCATGGCGGAAATACCGGTTCGATCGACATTACTGTTGGCGGCGGAACCATTGGCTACACTTATTCATGGAGCACCGGAGCATCATCTGAAGACATCGGCGGATTAACAGCAGGTGTTTACACGGTTCTTGTTACCGATGCAAACCATTGTACCATCTCCGACAGCTGGCAGGTTACCCAGCCGGATGCACTTACACTCGACGGAGCCGCAACTCCGATGTCATGTTTCGGAGTAAATTCCGGGTCAATCGGCATCACACCAGGCGGTGGAATAGGTCCTTATACGTTCCTCTGGAGTAATTTTGCAGTATCGGAAGACATCACCGGATTATCTGCAGGTGTTTACACAGTTACCGTAACTGATCATAATTTATGTACGATTACCGGAAGTTGGGAAGTTACCCAGCCAGCCGAAATCATGATCAGTGGTACTGCACTGCCTGTAAGTTGTAACGGAGGAGGAAACGGATCCATCAGCATCGATGTTACCGGCGGAACCGGAGCATATACCTATGACTGGAGCAACGGCTTACATATTGAAGATATCACTGGCTTAACAGCCGGCGATTATACCGTAACCGTTACGGATGCCAATTCCTGCTTTAAGACCAGCAGTTTCACAGTTGGATCACCATCAGCTCTTCATGCCGGTGTGATTCTGACCAATGTTTCCTGCAAGGATACCCCGACCGGAGCAATCAATCTGACAGCTTCAGGTGGAACCAGTCCTTATGGTTATGTCTGGAATACAGATGAAACTACCGAGGATATCTCTGGCCTTTATGCCGGCGACTATACGGTAACCATTACCGACCTTAACAATTGCACCCTCGTGGGAAGCTGGACCATCACTGAACCTTCACGCGTAACGTGGATTGGAAGTGTGACCAATGTTTTGTGCCATGGCGGAAGTGACGGTTAT